>Ga0134121_10000280_pt1 | contig 60308 bp, 44 predicted proteins | sample KB301_FD_96463 | JGI IMG/M metagenome (GOLD analysis project Ga0134121, IMG submission 96463) | Terrestrial soil microbial communities without Nitrogen fertilizer from Kellogg Biological Station, Michigan, USA - KB3-0-1 | ecosystem: Environmental > Terrestrial > Soil > Unclassified ...
GAATCCCTCGGTCTCCTGCGGCAAGCCGCTCCGAAGAGCCTGATGGAGGCTACGGCCTGGCACCTCCTCGGCCGGATGGAAAGGCGCCGAGCGGCCTTCGCCGCCGCCGAGCCCGATTTGCGCCAGGCGCTCGCCTTGCGGGCTCGGCTGGCGCCGGACAGCCTGGAGCGGGCCGCCACCCTCAACAACCTGGGGATCATCGCCATGGGGCTGGGCGATCTCGGCAGCGCCAGGCCTCTCTACCTCCAAGCCCTGGGCCTCATCCAACACCGGGCGCCGGGCAGCCTGGACGAGGGGCAGCTGCTCAACAATCTCGGCCTCCTGGCGCGCGCCGGCGGCGACTCCACGGCGGCGGAGACCTACTTCGTCCAGGCCAACCACATCCTGCAACGGGTGGAGCCCGAGGGCGAGGACCTGGCCCGCAACCGTACCAATCTGGCGGCGGTCGCCTCGGACCGCGGCGACCTTGCCCTCGCCGAGGAGTACGACCAGGCGGCTCTGAGCTTCTTCGAGGCCACGGCGCCACAGGGCCTCGAAACCGCAAAGCTGCTCGCCAACCTCGGCATCATCGCCCGCGACCGCTTCAGCCTCGAGGAGGCCGAGACCCTCTTCCGGCGCGCCCTCGCCATCCAACGAAAGCGAGCCCCGGGATCGATTGAAGAAGCCTCCGGGCTGAGCAACCTCGCCTGGGTCCTCTCGGAGAGGGGCCTGCAAGGCGACGCGGAGGACTGCGTCCGGCGAGCGCTGGCCATCCGTTCCCGGCTCACCCCAGGGAGCCCGGACGTCGCCCTCAGTCTTGGGATGCTTGGCGCGATCGCCTCGAAGCGCGGAGACTACCGGACGGCGGCCAGCCTCGGCGAGCAGGCCCTGGCGCTGCAACGCCGGATCGCCACGGGCACGTTGCAGGAGAGCGACGAGCTCCGATTCCTCGGCTCCATCGAGCTCGAATCACGCCGCTTCGTCCAGGCGGAGAGATATGGCCGCCAGGCGCTCGCGATCGATCATCGCCTGGCACCGCAAAGCCGCATCGAAGCCGAGTCCCTCGACCTGATCGGGACTGCCCTCTGGGGATCGGGTCGCCTCGCCGAGGCCGAGGATCTCCTGCTCGCGGCGGTCGGGGCGCTCGAGGGCCAGATCGGCCGGCTGGGAGGCACCGGCGACTCAGGAATGAATTTTCAGGCCCGGTGGGGGGAGATCTACCGGCACCTGATCAAGCTCCAGATCGAGCGCGGCAAGGAATCCACGGCTCTGCAGACCCTGGAGCGCTGGCGGGCCCGCGGCCTGCTCGCGCAGATCGCCCAGCGCGACCTCGCCTTCAGCGCCGACATCCCGGCGCCGCTCCTCAGACGGCAGCGCGACCTTGACCAGCAATACCGGCAGGCCCAGCAGAAGATCGCCGAGGCCGACCCGGGGAACGAGCCGCAGCTGCAGCCGGATCTGGTCAAACTGTCGCGTCTGCGCAACGAGCGCCTGGCCCTCGAGGATTCGATCGTCCATGCCTCGCCCCGCTACGCCTCGCTGCGCCACCCCCAGCCGCTGGACCTCGCGGCAGCCCGCGGCGCCCTCGACCCGGGGACCGTCTGGCTCTCCTACTTCGTGACTCCGGAGGAGACGTTCCTCTTCCTGGTCACGCCCGCCGCGAGCGGCGAGGCCGAGGGCCTGCGGGTCTTCCGCCTGGCCGCCGGCGGGGAGACCCTGGCCGGGGAGACCGCGGCCTTCCGCGGCCTGATCCTGCGCGGACGTGACGACGCCACGGTTGAGCCGGCCCTGCTCGTCCAGGGCAGGAAGCTCTACAACCTCCTGATCGCCCCCGCGGCGCCATGGATCGATCGCGCCGAACGCATCTTGATCTCGCCGGACGGGCCGCTCCACACCCTGCCGTTCGCCGCCCTGGTACGGCCGGGCAAGCGGCCCTCGTGGCTGCTGGAGTGGAAACCGATCCATACCGCGCTCTCGGCCACGCTGTACGCCGGACTGAAACAGGGGCGCCGTACCTCGGCGGCCGGTGGCGGACCCCTGGTGGCGTTCGCCGACCCCGCCTTCCGGGCCGTTCCCGGCGCCGAGGCAGGGCCGGACGACTCTCCGCTGCGCCGCTACCGCGCCGGTCTCCCCCCGTTGCCCGGGGCTCGGGAGGAAGTCCAAGCCCTTTCCTCCCTGTATGGCAGCGATGCCCGTGCTTATACCGGTGCCGCCGCCACCAAGGCGCAGGTCGAGCATTTGCCAGTGGCCACGCAGTACCTCCACTTCGCTTGCCACGCCCTCCTCGACCGCCATTTTCCCCTCGACTCAGCGCTTGCGCTGGCCGCCTCCCCCGGCGACGACAACGGCATGCTCCAGGCGTGGGAGATCTTCGAGCGGCTGCGTCTCGACGCCGATCTGGTCACCCTCTCGGCGTGCGGCTCGGGCCTGGGCCGCAACGCCGGCGGCGAGGGGCTGATCGGCCTCACCCGGGCCTTTCAATACGCCGGCGCGCGATCGGTGCTGGCCTCGCTCTGGGGTGTTTCGGATCGCTCGACCGCGGCGCTGATGACCCGCTTCTACACCAAGCTGCGAGCCGGCACCGCGAAGGACCTGGCGCTCGCCGAGGCGCAACGCGAGCTGCTGCGCCAGGGCCGTTTCTCCCACCCCTACTCCTGGGCGGCCTTCGAGATGAACGGGGACTGGAAATAAAAGCGGGAGCGGCTCCAAGGAACCGCTCCCTGCACGTCAAACCTACAGCTCTACCGCTCGCTGCCGAGGGTGAAGGAGAGACCCGGATCCGTGCTCCGCACCGACACCTGCCGGGCGAGAGCGAACTGCAGCACGGCGCCGTTGAGGTTGGCGTCGCGGGCGTTCTGCCGCGCCGGGCAGCCGCCGTCGAGCAGGAAGACGGAAGTGTCCGGCCGGCCGAGAAACGCTCGTTGGAGCGCCGCCGCCACCGTCTCGGGGGCATCGCCCGCGAGGGTGTTCACACCGAAGGTGCAGATGCCGAGCGGCGAGCTCTCGGTCACCTCCACCCGGCCGCCGCCGGCCACGCCGGCCAAGGCGACGAGAGGAGCGATCAGACTGCCCGTCCGGGGTGTGCCATAGGAGCCCACGGTGAAGGAGGCGAGGCCATGACCGGTCACTTCGGTGACGAGCTGCACTCCGATCAGCTCGGCGGCCGAAAGGGACAGCCGGAGGGGCGTCGGCCCCAGATCCTCGTGGTCGCCAGCCGCGGTCGAGCCGGCGACGGCCGCCTGTACCCCCGCCGCCTGGCAGTGTGCGTCGGAGTTGACGGCGTCGGCCGCCTTGGCGAGCACCCGCGCGTCGTCGTCCCCCGCGGCATAGCTGACGGCGACCGAGCACAGGGCCGCCGAGAGGCCGCCGTTCTTCTTGAGCGTCGGCGTCAGGGTGAAGGAACCCTCCCGGCCCATGGGCGCGAAGCCGAGCTGCGTGCTCGTCGCCTGCTTGGTCTCCTGCGCGGTGTGCACGGCGGAGCGCACCGAGCCGCGTCCGCAGTCGACCTCGACCTCGCTGACGTTGCAGCTCGTCCAGGGTACCCCGCCGGCACAGGAACCGGCGGAGCAAGCCAGGGTCACCTTGCGATTGCTGTAGTAGCCGTCCTTGTTCGACACGAGGAAGCCATGGGAGTCGGTGGCCAGCGCACCGCCGTCGGCGTCCACCGCCGAGGTCGAGCAGAGCCGGCCCCCTTCATAGAGGCTCATCGTGCACTTCTGCACCGGGTCGAAGCCCGCCACCTCGACGGAGACGTAGGGCGCCGGCACGTAGGGGTCGAAGTAGCCGCAGCAGGCCACGTCGTTGAAGATGGGATAGAGCTGGGGGGCCAGCGACAGCCGCCAGACGCCGCGGCCGTGCGTGGCAGCGTACACGCTCTTGCCGTCGACGATCGCCAGGCCGTACACGGCGACGTTGGGCAGGCCGTCCGTCTTGAACCAGAGGGCCACGGACGAGTCGGGGTCCGAGCGGTTGTAGACGCCGGTGTCCGTCCCCGCCCACACGCCGTAGGGGGCGGTGGGCGCGATGGCGAGGGTGTTGACCGGCGCGGCGGCGAAGCTGCCGTCGATGCTGTCGTCGAGCGGCGCCCAGGAGGCGCCGGCGGTGGTGGTGCGGTAGACGCTGTGAGTGCTGAACCCAGTGACTGCGACGAGCACCGTGCCCGCGTTGGCCGGGTGGACGGCGAGGGACGTCACCGGGCGGCCCGGCAGGCCGGCGCCCGCCGCCGTCCATTGCGGCAGCGCGCTCTGCCCGTTGGCGGTGGTGAAGACCTGGCCGCCGTAGAAGCCGATGTAGATGCGGTTGGGGTCGTTCGGCGCCACGGCGACGGCGGTGATGGGGTTCTGGATGTTGTTCAGCGCGGCGATCGTCCCCACGCCGCCAAGCGGCCAGGGCGGCGAGGGGTCCGCCGGCACCGGCAACCAGGAGTCGCCCTGGCTCAGGGTCTGGAAGAGCTGGGTGGTGACGGCGTAGATCGGGTGCGTGCCGCCGACCGCCGTGGCGCCCTGCACCAGCGGCGGATACCAGGAGACGTTGGTGTCCTGGGGGAGCCCGAAGATGGCGTCGGGCCAGGAGAACGGGCAGAAACCGGGCCCCTTGCAGCGGCGCACGTCCGCGCCGTAATAGACGTCGTAGAGAACGTTCTCGTCGTCGAGGTCGACCAGCGTCGAGGCGGAGTCGCCGTCGTCGGCGTGCTCCCACACCTCGGTGCCCTGGTAGACGTTGGTGCCGTTGTCCTGGGTGCCGCCGAGGAGGAAGTCGCCCTTGCCGTTGGTGGAGACGGACTGGAACTGGGTCACCGCCAGCCCCTGCTGGAAATCGCCGCGCCAGCCGTCCTGGGCGTCGCCCACGAACAGGCCGCCGTCGTTGACGTCGAATGCCAGCAGGCCGGTGCTGGTCTTGGTCGAGGCGACGACCGCGACCTGGTGATGATCGGGGTGCAGCAACTGATTGCCGATCGTGGTCCAGGTGAAGCCGGCGTTGGTCGACTTGTAGAGGTTGATGCCGCCGAACCAGAGGATGTTCGGGTTGGTCGGATGGATGGTCAGCGCGTGGGTGTAGGAGGCGTAGCCGGTCAGCGGATCGCCGTAGGTGGGCGGCGGCGAGACCTCGGAGTGCACCAGCTCCCAGGAGCTGCCGCCGTCGAGCGAGCGGTAGATGGCGGGCGAGCACCAGAACACGGCCCCCTTCTCATGGGGATGGGGGCACGAGCCGAGCACGGCGAAGACGGTGGCCGCGGTCATCTTGCCGCTGCGGAAGACGGCGATCTCCGGCCAGTCGACGGTGGTCAGCGCGGCGGCGGGAATGCCCTTGCCGATCGCCTGCCAGGAAGTGCCGCCGTCGAGCGACCGGTAGAGGCCGTCGCGCCGCAGGCCGGCGAAGAGGATGTTGTGGTTCTGCGGATCCATTTCCAGGTCGGTGGCCGGCGTCTTGTGGTCGAGCACGATGCTCCAGCTCTGCCCGGCGTCCTTGGAGCGCCAGACCCCCAGGTGGCCGCTCGGCGAGGTGGTCACCGTCGATTCGGTGGAGTTCGAGGTCTGGCCGGTCGACAGAGCGGCGAAGAGCACCTTGCCGCCGTTGTCGGGGGTGGTGGGGTCGAGCACGATCTTGGTGATCGCGCCACGGCTGAACTTGGTGTCGCCGAGCTGCGTCCAGTCGTAGACGTTGGTGCCCGAGTTCCAGGTGCCCTTGAGGATGCCGCTGCCATACTGGGTGTCGCGACGGATGCTGTCCTCGCCGGTCCCGGCCCAAACGGTGGCGCAAAGGTTGACGCTGCAGGAGTCGAGGGCGATGGCGCCCACGGCGAGCGAGCCCGCGGTGTCGGTCATCGGGTCCCAGAAGTTGTTCGGCCATACTGTGCCGTGCCAGACGCCGCCGCCGGCCGAGCCGATCCACACGTCGCCCAGGGGGTTGAAGGGATTGGGCACCACGACGTTGATGCGGCCGGTGACCGGCACGCGTCCGGGCCAGGCCTGGCCGTTGTTGATCAGGTCGGGCCCCAGGGGGATCCACGGATTGGCGGCGCGAGCCGCGGCAGGTAGCGCCAGCAAGGCCAGGGCAACCAGGGTTGAAGAGAGCGTCTGTCGTGCAGTCATGTCTCGTGCCTCGATGGACCGGCGATCTCTTCGCCACCATGGCGAGCGAGGGCCTGTCAGAAGGCAAGACGGCGGCGGGAGGCGGCGGTATTAGACGGGGCGGTTTTCGGCGCGGAGGCCGTCGGCTGGGACGGGCGAGCGACGTTGACAGCGCGGCCGGCTTGCGTTGAGATCAAAGAGTGCTTCGACCTCTCGAGCCCCTCGCCCAGGATGAGCGCGAAGAGTTCCGCGGCTTGTTCGTGGAGTTTTTCCCGCGCCTGCGCAGCTTCTTTCACTCCTGCGGATTTCAAACTGCGGACGCCGAGGATCTAAGTCAAACGGCGTTATGGACCGTCTATAAATCGAGGGGCCAGTTTCGCGGCGACGGCAGCTTCGACGCCTGGATCTACACCATCGCCCGCAATGTGGCGCGGGACGAGTGGCGCCGTCAGGGGCGCAGCCGCGAGGAAGAGCCCCCGAGCGAGACGATCCCCGACGAAGCCCCGGCGGCCGATGTGCAGTCGACGGACCGGCAGGACCTGAGGCGGACTCTCGACGCCTTGGCGAAGCTGCCGGCGGGAATGCGCGCCTGCCTGCTGCTGCACGTGCAGAAGGGGCTGTCGTACCGAGAGATCGGCGAGCGGCTGTCGCTCGCCGTCCCCACCGTGAAGGTGCAGATCTGGAACGCCCGGCGACGCCTGAGGAGCCTGATGGAGGAGCCCCCGAAATGACCGAACCCATCCCCCTGCGGGCTTCCGGGCCCCATCCCACTCCCGGCGAGCTCTACCGCGCCCGCCAGGCCCCGAGCGACCCAACTTCCGAGCGCATGCTGCGCCACGCCGCCGGCTGCGCCCAATGCTCCGAGGAGATGGCCCGGCAGGAAGCCTTCGACCAGCCGGAGCGCTTGCCCGCCGCCGCCCTCGACGCCGCCTGGCAGCGGTTCAACCGTGGCGAGCCCGCAGCCGCCACCCCGACCAACGTCCGCCGGCAATCCCGTTGGACGCCCGGCCTCGCCCTGGCGGCAGCGCTGACCGCTTGCGTGCTGGGATTGGGGATCTGGATGGCACAACGGGGACACCAGGACGCCGACGTCGAGCGCGGCGGCGGGCAACAGGACACGGAGAGCGGAGATGGGGCGCCCTCGGGGCTCCTGGACGCGCCGCCGGCTGCCTTCATGTTCTCCACTCCCGGGGACGGACCGCGGCGGGTGAAAGTCTTCGACGCGCCCCAGTCGTACACCTGGACCAGCGAGCCCTCCTTCGCCAGCCGGGTACTTTTTCCGGCGGAGGAGCAGCGGCGCCTGAAGCCGGGCGTCGAGTACTTCTGGACGGTGGTAGGCGGCAGCGGTGAGGGGACGGCGACGCGAAGCTTTCGGATCAGGAGGCCCTAGACGGGCGCCGCTGACCTTGATGCCTCAGAGCGCCCCCACCCAAGACCCTCATCACCCCGGCCCTCTTCTCCCGACCCCCTCCGCCCCCTCACCGGGAGAAGAGGGAGAACAGCCTGAACGCCCCAACCGAGCACCCCCTCTCCCGGGGCGGGGGATGGGGTGGTCGGGAGAGGGGCAGGGGTGAGGGTCTTGGGCGGGGGACGCCCCCCGCCGGCCGGCATCTGCCTGAGAAGATCGAGCCGATCCTCAGTTGACCGCCGAGTTCCCGGCCTCGAGCTTCTGGATCATCCCTTCCAGCGACTTGCGGTTGCCTTCGTCAGGCGCCTGCTTGACGGCCAGCTTCGCCTCGGCCAGCGCCTCCTTGGTGTGGCCCAGGGCGGCGTGACCGCGGGCGAGGCCGACGTGCACCGGCCAGACGTTGGGGTAACGCTTGGCGTTGAGCTCGAAGACCTTCATCGCCTCCTCGTTCTTCTTCTGGGCCAGGAGCTGGCGGCCGTAGAGGTGGATCTGGATGGGTCCCGCCGAGGGATCGGCCAGAGCCTTCTCCATCGTCTTCTTCGCTTCGTCCGCCTTACCGTTGGCGCCCTGGAGCAGGGCCAGGGTGCTGAGGGTGTTGAAGTTCTCCTGGCCGATTCCGGGGCCGTGGGCCGCCACCTCGGCCCAGCTCAGGCCGACGTCGAGGTGGGCCTTGCTCTGCACCGTGTACTGAGCGGCGGCGTCCCAGTTCTCGGGGTTGAACCCCGGGCTGGTCCGCAGCTCGCGACGGATGTTCTCGACGTAGAGGTCCTCGGGGTGCTCCACCGCGATGGAGAACGGAACCTGCAGGTCCTCCCACTTCATCGCAGCCGTGGCTTTGGCCGGAGTGCGCTCGGTGAATTCGTAGCTCAGCCACTCGTGGTAGTCGCTCTTCTCCGGCTTGGCCTGCACCCGCAGGGCGTCCTCCTTGGCGTCGTAGAAGAAGCTGCCCCACGAGGTGTGGTTCTTCGAGAAGATGATCGTCCATTCCTCCTGGCCGGGAATGAAGTGGACGCCGTACGAGCCCGCCGGCAGGGGCTTGCCCTGAACGAGGACGTCGTGATCCGTGGTGAGCACCGTGTTCTCGTTGGCGCCGCCCCGCCACGGGCACTGGTCGCCGCAGGTGCCGAAGCCGAGATTGGCCATGCCGTACGGCACGAGCCCGCCCCAGATCTTGCCGTGACGGTCCTCGCCGGTGGGACTGTGGACGTGGGGGCTGTTGTAGGTGATGGTCACTTTCACCAGGCCGATACCCTGGGTGACGGACGAGTACTGATTGTTGCCGGACGGCGGCAACGTGAGGCCGCCGAACTGGGCGGCAGCCGGCACCGTGGCGAGGAGCACGCCCGCGGCCAGCAGGACGAAGGAGCGGATGAGATTTCGGGTCATATAAGATCCTCCAGAAAGAATCGTTTCATTTCTCTACGCGGCGGGCGCCGGAAGGTTCGCCGGTAGATTGTAAAAGGATGTAAATGGATTCGCGCCTCCCAGAGCAGCACCGCGACGGCTTCACGGTTTCCACCGACCCGGCAAGGCTCGACCTCGACGCCATCCACGCCTTCCTCGCCACCGCCTACTGGTGCGAGGGGATTCCGCGCGAGACCGTGGCGCGGGCGCTCGCGAATTCGCTCTGCTTCGGCCTCTACGAGGGGCCGCGGCAGATCGGCCTGGCGCGGATGGTGACCGATCGCGCCACCTTTGCCTATCTCTGCGACGTCTATGTGCTCCCCGAGCTGCGCGGCAAAGGGCTGGGAACATGGCTCATGGAATGCGTCGTGGCCCATCCGGATCTCCAGGGGCTGCGCCGCATCTCGCTCGTCACCCGCGATGCCCACGAGCTCTACCGGCCCTTCGGTTTCGCTGAGATCAAGAGTCCGGAACGCCACATGGAGAGCGTCCGCCCGGGGTTGTACAAGGCAGGAAACTAGGAACAGGCGCGCATGTTCATGCTCTGGCGCCGCCACGCCCGCCAAGCGATCCTTGGCACCAGGACGGCAGGATGGATCGCAAAGCGTCCAGGAAAGGATATCCAGCATGCGCGGGACCTTCGGTGGTTTGGCAGCTTCCCTCCTCGTCATGACCCTTGGCGCCTGCACGACGTCCGTCGCCGTCGTCCACACGACCCCCCCGGCCATCAACGTCGCCCCGGCGAAGTCCGTGCTCGTGGTCAAGGGCTATCTACAGGAGGACGGGATCTCCCTCTACGCCCGGTTCCTGAGGTACCTGCGAGGCACAGGCGCCTACAAAGTCGTCGACGCCAGCTCTTTCGAGCCGGCTTTTCTGAAGGAACACGACCTTGCGGGTTGGCGCCAGGGAGACCCGGTGAGTTTCCAGTCGTTCCGGCGCGAGCACCCGGCCGACGTCATCGCGCAGGTCGAAGGCCCCTACTCTTGCACGACCGACAAGACGGGCGAAGACGACTACAAGACCTTGTGCATCGCGGGCCTCTTGCTGCTCGACGGCAAAGACGGCCATTTGATCGCCGAAGAGTTCTCCGAAGACGGCAACGGCAAAGGCGCCAATGAAGAGGACTCCTGGGACGAAGCCATGAACGACGTCGCCTGGCAACTGGTCCACAGCTTTACCCCGCGCCGCACGCGGGAGGAGATCGACATCGACGGCAAGGCGCCGCTTGCCAAGGAAGGGATCGCCAAGATCGACCATGACGACCTTGCCGGCGCCCGCGCGCTGTGGGAGGCTAGATTGGCCACGTTCTCCGCCTCGGCGCCTTTCCACTACAACCTCGGCGCGGTCTGCGAGGCGCTCCACGACCTCGATGCCGCCCGCACGTATTACACCCGGGCGGGCGAGTTGGCGCCGCACGAGCCCAGGTACCAGCAGGCGCTGGACCTCCTGGAGGACCGTATCGCCGACGAGGCGGCAGCGAACACGCCCGAGCCCACCGACCCGGCAAAAGCAAAAGAGAATGCGGAGGACGAGGCCAAGGGAGAGGCGGCCGCCGCGGCAAAGATCGCGGAGAGGAAACTCGACCAGGCGAAGACCCAGGCCGCCCTGGAGCGGTCGACTCTCATCGCCCGCGGCTCTCTCACCGAGACGAAGTCCGGCGTCACCTTCGTCCCGATCCCCCAGGGGAGCTTCGTCATGGGCTGCACGGCCGGCGATGCGGACTGCAAGCCGGAAGAGAAGCCGGCCCACCCGGTGACGATCAGCAGGCCGTTCGCCGCCGCCACGACGCCGACGACGAACGCCCAATACCAGCGATGCATCGACGCCAAGGCCTGCCGCGGGAAGGCCGACAAGAAGCAGGCGACCCACCCCGTCGTCAACGTCAGTTGGAACGACGCCAAGGCGTTTTGCGCCTGGATCGGAGGCCGGCTTCCCACCGAGGCCGAGTGGGAGTACGCGGCGCGTGGAGGAACGGAAGGGTGGAGGTATCCGTGGGGCCGAGAGGAGAGCCACGACAAGGCGAACTTCGCGACCTTCGAGACCGCGAGCGCCAGAGAGGTGGAGAAAGAGCTGGGCAAGGGGCTCAGCACCTTCATCAAGATCATCGGCTTGAGCGATCCGACCGGTTCCACCAGCGAGGTCATGGCGTTCGCTCCCAACGGCTTCGCGCTGCACGACATGGTCGGCAACGTCTCGCAGTGGATCGCGGACTGGAGCGGCAGCTATCCAGCCGGCGCGGCGGTCGATCCCACCGGGCCTGCCCAGGGCCGGTCGCGCGTCCTGCGGGGCGGTTCCTGGACCAGCCGCGACGTGCGGCTCTCGAGCCGCGAGAGCGCCGACCCCGCCAGCTCCTCGGAGGCGATCGGGTTCCGGTGCGTGCGATAGGCTCCCATAGCTAAGAGGACGAACACGGACGTCAAGGACTGGAAGGACGACAAAGACCGACGTGGGTAAGGCCGTCCCTGCCCGTCCGTGCCTGTCCCTGTCCGTCCCCTGGTTCCCCCTACCGCTTCCCCTTCACCTCCAACTCCACGCCCACCTTCGCCGGCGGCAGCACGCCGGTGAGAAACAGCACCTTCCCCGACTCCGGAATGGCGATGGGCAGCGGCTTGACGCCGCCGACCAGACCCTGCTGAAGCCCCTGGGCCTCCTTGGCGAAGAGAGTTTTCTCGCGCCGCTTCTCCTGATCCGCCTCGTCCTTCTTCCCCTTCCCCGGCTCGCGAGTGGTTGGAATCTTCTCCAACTCGGCAGCGCTGACGGTCGCGCCGGTGGTGTTCCGGCGCAGGTCGACTTGGGTGGACCCAGCGGGCCCTACATAGGCACTCTGTTGACCCGACTCGTTGCCTCCCACGTTGACGCGATCGGTGAGCACCCCGGGTGCGGACTGCAGCACCCCCCAAGGATCACGCGCCGCGAGCGACTGCGGAAGATTACGCATCGTGGTCGGCCGCAGCTCGCCCGAACGGAATCGATATTGGGGACCGTTCGGCAGCAGCACCCGCCACTCATGAACCTGCACGGGGACGGCGAGCTGCGGCAGGGTGAGGGCGAGATCCGAGCGGCCTGACGGAATGGCCTTCTCCAGCACGGAGACGATCTCGATCACCGACTCCTTGCCGGTCTCAAAGCCCAGGGGAATGGAGATCGTGCCGTCTGCTCGCTTCAGGGGCCTCACCGGCGCCTCGTCCACCTTGGTGGACCATAGATCGGCCTTGGCCGGCAGGATGACGTCGAGGGCTGCTCCCAATGCGCTGGAGGGCCGCAGCGTCAACCGGTCGCGGTGCAGCAGAGTGCCGTCGACCGTCAATAGTGTCGTGGTCTCCCGCCGCGCGACGATCAACGGCAGCGACCGCGCCAGCGGCAGCAACGCAACTGCCATCTCGCCGCCGCTGGGTGCACCGGTGAGCCGCCAGGCCGCCGCGAGGTCGATGGAGCTCAGGGCTTCACGCAGCGCCGGGGGCAGATCGTCCAGGTCCACCCGGACCCAGCTCGCCTGCGGCAGCGGACGCGCATCGGCCGCCACCGCCGAGGCGAGAGCGAGATAGCGGGTCCGGACCTCGATTTCCGACATGGCTGGGACGATGGGCTCCAGCGGCACCTCGGCGCCGGCGGCGGGAGTCGAGCTGAGCACGAGATAGCCGGTGCCGCGGAGCTGGTTGTGCCGGTTGATCGTCAAGCGGCGAGACTCCACCACCGGGATGACGTTCCCCTCGTCCGTGCCCGCCTGCTCGACGACGAGGCCGGGCGGCAGATCCACCGTGAAGCTTCCCAGGCCGCCGCGGGAGATCTGGTAGAGCACCACGTCGTGGCGCCGGGGACCGTCCGGCAGGAGCTGGACCAGGGTGAGAACGATGCTCCGCGCCAGCAGCTTCTCGGCCTCGCTGCCGTCCACCTTGCGCCGCACCTCCACCGTCTGCGCCTCGCCACGGCGCGTAGTGAGCTGAATCCTGCGCCGGTCCCCCTCCGTCCGGTCGTCGACGATCACCGCGCCGGGCGCCTCGAAGGCGCGGTCGGCCGGCAGGTCGATCTCCGTCACCGCCACGGGCGCCACGGCCGCCGGCAGGGTGAGGCGGGTCACCCCTTTGCCGACGAGCAGCGGCCCGGTCACCTTGACGGCGTAGCGCCCCGGCCCGGGAGCGACCAGCCGCAGCTCGCCGTCCTTGGCACCGGCAGTCACCGCAGAGGTGGCGGCGGTGGCGAGCGCGGTTCCCAAGACCTTCGCCTCCACCTCCAGGGGAACGCCGGCGATCGGGAGCGAAACCGGCGCCTTGGGCTGCCCCTGGACGAGAACCTCGAACTCTGAGGTCACGTCCGCGGTGTCCTCCTGATTGGCCTCCTTCAGCACGATCCGCAACCGCTGAGAGACCACCTCGGCCAGCGGCTCGTCGCGGCGAGCCAGCCGCTGGGTGCGTTCGCGGTCGAGACGCTCCACGGTCTCGACCAGGGAAAGGTAATCCTTCAAGGGCAGCATCACCTCTCCCGGACGCGGGGCGTCCGCGGCCCGGAGTCCCGGGGACAAGGCGGCGATCGATATCCCTAAGGTCATCGTCAGGGCGAGGACTCTGGTCTTCAGAACCATTGCGGTCTCTCCTTTTCCACCTCGGCGCGAAGGACCAGAGGTGCAGGGGTGGCCGAGAGGGCGCTCCAGCCGGCGCGGATCTCGGAAAAGCCGGGGGGTGGTGCAAAGAAGGCGGCGACGGAAGCCGGCTGGGGGGAGAAGGGCAGCGAAGAGTTCACCTGCGCATCCACCTGCCGGGCCATGCCGGCGACGGCTTTGCGAGCGGCAGTTTCCGGCGGCGAGGAGATGATCGCCGCGCGGGCGGCGTCGGCCAGCTTGTAGGAATGACCGCCGGGGAGGTTGACCCGCACCTCGATGCGGGCTGCCGGCGCCGAGAGGGAAGGCAGCGGCACCTCCAGCTTGCCGTCGTCGCGAGGGAGGACGAGAGGGAGAAGGCCGCTCAAGTGAACGATCTGCGCCGCTTCCGCCGTGAGAAGAGGAATGGAGAGGCCACCGCCCGCCGCCGTGCCGGGCGTCACGGCCGCGCCGTCCCGCCGGGCGGACGCCAGCTCGAAGCCCGACGGCATCGCGAGGGTGAGCTGCTGGGCACCCCGGTTGCGCACCTCCGCCCAGAGCTGGTAGGAAGCCCGCCCCGCCTCGCCGATCACCACGTCCACCAGCAGGCGGTCGATCTGGGAAGCCAGCACCTCCGTGCGCTCGGCCCACTCCGTCTTCCAGCGAGGGGGCTTGGCCGCGTCGGTCACGGCGTAGAGCTTGCCGCCGGCCGAACGCAGCGAAGCAGGGAGCCGCTTCGCGTCGGCGTCGCCCGCCACCCGCAATGAACCCTGGTCGGCGAGGCTGAGGAGGCCGTCGCCCTTCAGCACCGCCTTGGCGAAGAGCGACGTGCGGGCGCTGCCTTGAGGCAGGAGCAGCGGCGTCGCAAAGGCGTCCCGCGGCTCGCCCGTCAATTCCAGCTCGACGGCGAAGGTGTCCTCGACGGGAGACTCCGGCGTGACCACCAGCGTCTTGTCGTCCATTTTCCAGCCGGCGCCTCCCTGCACGGAAGCGACCTCCAGCCCCTCGGGGAGCGGCACCCGCAACTCCGTCAGACGCCCCTGGGCGACGCGGGCCTCGATCCAGCCGAGCACGCGCAGTCGGCTGCCGGAGAGCAGCGTGGCCGTGGCGGACGTCGCCTCCCAACGCAGCGGCAGAAGAGCCCGAGCCGGCAGCGTGGCCCGGCCCGAGAGCGTCCAGTGCGTATCCGCGCCGGGGAGGGCGACGAAGCTCCACAGTTTGCCGGCCGGTTTGCCTTCCTGGGGGCTCACCTGGCCGGCGCCGTCGATCTCCACCTCCTCAACCGCTGCCGGCACGGCGATTCGCCCGCGCACCACGGCGGCGGGCGGCAGACTCAAGCCGAAACGCCAGGTCGGGCGGGTGGCCGTCTCGTCGTGGTAGACGGGCACGGCAGAGTCGAGCCGCACCTCGTGCCGGCCGCGCCCCCGGACGCGCAGGACCCAACTGCCGTTCGAGGCATCCACCCGCCCTTCGACACCCGCGAGATCGGCGTGGACGAAAGAGCCCGGATCGCCCAGCGGCACCGTCTGCCACTTGTCGTCGTAGAGCGTCAGTCGCAGCCTCTGGGCCACCCGCGCGCTCACCGGCCCGGCGGTGACGTCGAAGTCGGCCAGCTCCAAGGCGAAGGGAGCAGGCGGCGGGGTCACCGCCTCCGGCGCCGGATTGGCACGGGAGCGCAGCTCTTCATATTGCGTCAGGGGCAGCGTCACCTGCTGCGCGCCAGCCACGCCAGCCAACAGGATGGCCAGCAGCGGCAGAATGGCGAGTCCCCCGAGTCTCTCGGGTCGTCTCATGATCGTTCCTCCTTAGGCGCTTAGGGGGCCATATCGACACGACGTTGTCGATTCGACTCAGGCGGCGATGCCCAAAGTATGAAATAGAGATCGCATTTCACGGCGGATGATTTCATAGTGATGATCGATGGGTGTACAGACGGTGGATCGGTTTCTGGCGATGCGCTTCTGACCTCCGGAGAGAAGAGGCTGGATCACTTTGTCGCGAAGTGTTTGGAGCGCGGCCATGGCCCGGAGACCATTGGATGTGGCTTGGTAGCGCCGCGCGCCCTTCGCGGTGGCTACCACCCAAGCTTTGCCTCGCATTTTTTTCAGGTCATAGGCGGCCTGCCTGGACCCGTATGGACCGCTGAATCTGAGCCCGACGCGTTCTGCGAGCTCGGAGGCGGAAAACCCAAGGGGCGAAGGGGCGAGGGCAATGACGGCGGCCATCACTGCTCGGATCCTCGGCTGGTTGACATTGATGCCACCAACACGGACCTTCCCGACTTGCGATGGTTTCGACAGGTCATCCAGAGTGCCGTCGGCGATCCAGGCGGCACCGATGCAGCGCAAGATCGACAGAAATCGGTTCACCATGGCAGCCAGTTTATTGACGATCTCTGGAAACCGTTCCAAAGACTTGCCGCAACGCAGGTCCTTGGTGTTGTGCGCGATGGCCTCGATGCGCAAGACACGTTCGCCTTTGGTATAGATCTTCAGTGTCAGCCGTCGAAAGTGGACTTTGAAGATCGTCAGGTCATACATAGGTCTCTCGACCGCGACCTCGCACCGAGGATTCTTGCTTCTCGTGGAAGGGCGTACCTTGAAACCGAACACCGTCTTGATCGTGCGCACGTCCAACGACGCCCGCGTGTGATCGATGACGCGCTGGAAGACTTCCTCCATCTGTCCGCCGCAGTGAAACAGAAGGTTGCGACTGTACTCAGCTTGGTAGACCGAGTAGCTATAGTGAAAGCTACTCAGCTCCTGCTCGTCCAGACTCAGGCCGAAGGCCAAACAGGTGTAAACCCAACGCTCGCAGACTTGACGCAAGCGCCCTATAGCGGTCGCCGACCGCAAGGTATCTGCGACTCGCGCCAAGCCGCGAGCGTTGGAGACAGCTGTAAAGCAGTTCCCTTCCTTGGCGAAGCTTATGCCTGCTCGGCGTGCTTGGCAGGCCACGTATTCATGGCCGTTAAGCAAGACCTGCCCGGTGAACGGTGGATGGCCACACAGCTTGACCGTCACGTGGCCCCATTCTCCATCGAGAATGTGAAAGCTGTAGTGGTTGACCCAAGGAAAGGGCTTCTTGCGCTTGAGGCCGATGCCGCCGTTGCCAAACCGATCAACGTCCCAAACGGGTGCCGGAGCGCGTCCGACCAGAACCGCGAAAATCCCCCGGAAGCTCTCGTCTGTCGGCAGATACTCGGTGGCGACCTCGCTCTTGCGTTCCCCGGCCACACAGTTGACCACCGGAACGTGGTTCTTCTCGGCCCAGCCGCGAACCCTGCGGGCAAAGCGCCCAGCCATCCGCATCAGGTGAGCGTTGTCGAGAGCCTCATCGTCGCCGTGAAGCTGACGCCACCAGGAGCGGAATCCTCCTCCATACTGGCCCACAGGAAAGTAGGCATTAAGGACGAGACGGTCGACCACATCGTAAGTACCCGAGAGCAGCTCCGCGTAGGACTGGCTGAAGGGATCCTCGCTGATCATAGACGCTCCTACGGAAAGGCCTACAGGAGCCTCAAAGCATACCCCCAGCGGGTCAACTGCCCCTACGGGGCCACGTCTTCCGGGCACAGTCCCGGACGACGCCTAGAACCTTAGAGACAGTCTAGGAGGAAAAGAACACCATCCCCAAGAAACCGTCGTTCGGCCCCGCTGGGCGGCGGGCTGGCCCTGGAGGCGGGGGGTGCCGATCCAAACGGTTCCGAGACTCGAAGCGCTATCCGTGCCGTCGAGGCCCTCATCACCCCGGCCCTCTTCTCCCAGCCTCCCCCCCGCCGGCCGGGAGAAGAGGGAGAAAGCAAGAAGTGCGCTCAGGGGGTGCGGCGCAAGTAGAGGCAGCGAATTGTTTCGAGGAGAGTTTCCAGGTCTTCGTGAGCTTCCCGATTGGTGAACCGGAGTACGCGAAAGCCCAAAGCCATCAGGTTTGCGTCGCGATTCCTGTCGTGGGAGATTTGCGAGTCCTCTTCATGGATCGAGCCGTCGAGCTCCAGAACGAGTCTCAGCTCATAGCAGTAGAAGTCCGCGACGTAAGGACCGATCGGCACCTGGCGCCGAAACTTGAGGCCGAGGAGCTTCCGGTCGCGCAGGTGCCCCCAGAGCGCATCTTCCGAGGAAGTCGAAACTCGCCGCAGCCGCTTCGCGCGAACCAGGGCGCCCTTACTGGGAATGCGCATGGCCCGATGATATCTCTCAGATGTCGCTGGCTCAGGTCACCGATGCGAACGCTGCCGAGGCCCGAAACGCTATCCCCGCCGTCGAGGCCCTCATCACCCCGGCCCTCTTCTCCCAGCCTCCCCCCCATCCGCCGGGAGAAGAGGGGGAGGTTTGTCGCAGGCAAGAGAAGATCCTTGGTGTGGACACCCCTAGCAAGGATCCCGAGTGCGCTTCTTGCTTTCTCCCTCTTCTCCCGTCAGGCGGGGGGGAGGCTGGGAGAAGAGGGCCGGGGTGATGAGGGTAAAACGGCGCCGCCCACGACAACGCAACCCGTCAGCAGATGAGTCTCCGCGGTATCCTCCACAATCGCCCAGCGCTACATCGCGAGAACGGCAAGCAGACAAGCTTCCCAGCCGCCCTGCAAGCTTCTTCAGCGGCCACAAAAGCTTCTCAGCCGTCCGGACAAGCTTCAGCCGTCTGACAAACTCCGCAGCCGGCCACCAAGTTCTCCGGTCTCTGGATAAGCTTGTTGCCAGCCAGATAAGCTTCTCAGCCGACAGATAAGCTTCTCAGCCGCCCAGCAAGCTTCTCCGGTTCCTGGATAAGCTTGTCGCCAGCCGGATAAGCTTGTTGCCAGCCGGATAAGCTTGTCGCCAGCCGGATAAGCTTGTTGCCAGCCGGATAAGCTTATTGGCGGCCAGATAAGCTTGCCGCCAGCCAGATAATCTTCTCAGCGTCCCAACAAGCTTCTCAGCCGGCCAGTAAGGTTCTCTGGTGTCCGGATAAGCTTGTTGCCACCCGGATAAGCTTGTTGGCGCCGGGATAAGCTTATTGCCAGCCAAATAAGCTTCTCGGCGGCACGAGAAACTTCCCTTTCCCTGCCTCAGCCTGCCTTCACCGAGCGCCGCTCGACCATCTTGTGGATGTAGCCCGCCGCGTCCGGCGTCTTGCAGCCCGTGTCGCCGTGGTCCACTTCCACCTTGCCGATGCGTGCGGCGGCGGCGAGGGCCTTCTTCTGCAACGCCGGCTTGCTGCCGCCGATGGAGATGAGGGCGCCGTTCATCTGGTGGCGCACCCGGTTCTGGCTGCCGTGAATCTCCCGCTCGATGCGGACGAGGACCTCCTCGGCCTCGGCGTCCGAGAGCTCGCCCTCCGCGGCGAAGTGGGAGAGGATGGTCCAGGCGGCCGAAGCGGTCAGCTCAACGTTGGACTCCATCCACCGCTTCATCGTCTCCCGCGCCACCGGGGACTTCGCCGCGAGACCGGCCAGATACCCCGTCTCGATGTAATTGCCGAGGCTCGCCGCCCAGGCGTCGAGGGTCGCGGAGTCGAGCTTCTGCGGGTCGGCAATCGCCGTCGCCAGGATGCGGGCCTCGTGGTTGCCGGAGGCCCACAGCTCTCCCGCCAGCGCATGGTCTTGCTTGATCTTTTTCTGCAGCTTCGTGAGGTCCGGCGTGCTGACGCCGTAGCAATCCTCACCCGCGCCATGCCGGCGGTAGGTCTTCCGCGTCTGCTCCTTGCCGGCCGCCTTCAGGGCGTCGAGAGTTTCCTTGAGATTCATCGCTCTATTCTATCCTCCCGCTCATTTCTCCCCGTCGTACCGCACCAGCTCGACCTTCCAGACCTCGGGCGCCCCAGTGACTCCCCACTCCCAGAGGTCATGGTCGAACTGCTCGGTCGAGGTGCCGAGGGCGGCGATGGCCTCGGCGGTGGTCTTGCCGGCGTTGAAGGCATCGAGGAGACGGTGGATGCCCGCCCGGCCGTAGCGGTGCTCGACGTAATGAAGAGTCCAGCGCGACTCGTCGTAGCCAATGGCGACGAGCGCGGGCGAAAGGCTGCCGATGGCGGGCTCCAGCAGCGGGAAACCGAGCAGGTTGGCTTTGTCCCGATAGCCCTGGATGGGATTGACGTTCTCCTGCATCATTTCGACGTGCTGCGCCAGGCCCTCCTGGAACCAGTGCGGCGCCCGGCTGCCCGTCCGCTCGGCAATCATGGCGTGGGCCAGCTCGTGAGTGAGGATGCTGACGACGAACGGCACGAATCGCGGCGCATCGCCAAGCGGCACGCGGATCTTGCCGTCGTAGAGGCCGAGGATGTCGAGACCCGGCGAGTAGCCGGCCTGAAAGTCGTCGAAGTGCAGGAGGTGGACCTCCGTGATCTTCGCCAAGCTCAGGGGAATCCACGCTTGCAGGCGGCTGCGCTCCGCCTCCAGGATGCGGGCCGCGTCCTTGGCGAAAGGTTCGCCGCGCGACGGCGGATAGTGGATTTCGAAGTGCGGGCTGCGGTAGACCTGCGACGAAGTCGCCAGCCGCTTCTCCATCTGGAGCTGCCGGACACGCTCGTCGCCGGCCTCGAAAGGAAGCTCCGAGTTGGCCTTGGCCACCAGCTTGAGAGCGGTATCGAAATTTCCCTCGGCCGACAGCAGATCGGCCAGCTGGTAGAGCGTCTCGGGATCCATGCGCTGGCCGGCACGTTCGCCCTGGACCACCCGCACCAGCAGGTCGCGAGCGTCCCCCGCGCGACCCGCCCGCCGCAAGGCCTCGGCGCGCAGCCGCAGGAGGCCGGACGGCAGGCTCGCGACCTCCTGGGCGAGGCCGTCGGTGAGCGCCAGCAGGTCGGCCCACCGCTGCCTTCCTGCCAGGGCCTCGGCGGTGCCCTCGGTTTGGCGCCGCAGCGACGGCTGGGCCAGGGCTCCCGGGGTGCGGGCCGCCGCCACGAGCGCCGGCAGGCCGGCCAGCAGCTTCTCCTCCCGCTCATCGTTCCACAATCCGGCGTGATCGACTCTCGTGCCCGGCGGCGCCAGATCGCATCCGCCGGGCACGCGCAGCTCGGCCGGGCCGCGAGTCAGCCGCAAGGTCTCGCCCAGCAGGCGCGACTCGAAACCCGCCGGCGGCGACACGGCGCGGCGGGAGACCTCCGCGCAACTCACGACGGGCTCCGCCACCGAGTCCAGATGCACCAGCCGGCGAATCTGGGAGTTCTGGAAGAAAGCGAGCAGCACCGGCCGGTCCATCACCGCCGAGCGCGGGCTCGGCTGCAACCGCCAGGCGGTGCGGAAGTAGCCCTCCCCTTCCGCTTGCCGATGGTCCAGCACCGCCAGCTCCGCCAGCGCGAGGTAGGTGTCGGCCCGCCGCGAGCCGAGATCCTGAAGCCGGCGCAGGAAGCCGCGGGCATGCTCCTGGAATCCAAGCACCAGGAAAGCTTGGGCGCTCTCCGACAACAGCCCTTCCTGCAGGGCGCCCACGGCCACCGCCCGCTGGTAGGCGGTGGCGGTGGGCATCTCCTGGAGACGCAGGAACGCCAGGCGCGCCCGCAGTAGCTCCGCGAGCGAAACGTTCCCCGGCGAGGGGAATCCCGCGAGCAGCCCGTCAACCCCCTGGAAGTCCATACGCCCGAGGAGATGCTGCGCCCACCAGAGAGTGGCGACACGGCCGGCGGCGCCGGGGCTCCGCACGGCGGCCGGCGCCGTCTCCGGCACGGTCCCTCCCGGCAGAGTGAGCGCCTGGCGCAGCGGCAACAGCGAACGCAGCTCGGCAAAGGCCGGCTCCCCGCCGCCCTTTGCGGCACCGGCCGCGCCCCCTCCAGGCGCCGCCAGCCGGGGCCAGACGACTCCGGCCAGTGCCCCTGCCAGCAACAGGCCGCCGGCGACACCCAACCCAAGCCCCAGACTGCGCCGGTGGCGTTGCACCCCCGCCGTCGCCAGGAGGAGCAGGCCGAGGAGGGCCGCCGCGCCGAGCGCCCACACGGGCGGCATCGCGAGCCCAGGGGCAGGCGTCGCCGGTTTCAAATCTTTCTCCTCGGTCGACCCGAATGCGGCGGCCCTCGCGGCCGCCGGCTCGGCGGAGATCCGCAGGGAGTCGATCTTCCATTCCCCACCCTCCTGCACGAGACCGAGAATCAAGGTGTCGTCGAGACCCGAGGGGAACTGCAGACCCAACACGGCGCCGGAGTTGGAGAGCTCGGGAGCAGCGGCCTGAAGCTCCCACTGCGCCTCGGCGGGCGAACCGGCCCGCACCTCGATCTCGGCGAGAGCGGCTTCCCGCCCCAACCGGCGCAGAGGCGAGGTCTGCGAGAGGCGATCCCACCAGGCGGCGGGCCCCCGCTCCAGATACTCCGCGGCGAACACCACGCCCTGCCGCTCGGCATCGGTGAGCGGGCGCGGACCGGCAGGAGCCGGAGCGGCGAGGGCCACTCCGCCGGCAGTCATCACACCGAGGAGGGCCGCGGCAATGGCGACACGCGTCGTGGGCATCATTCGGTTCCTTCGTCGAAATGCAATCGGGACGATCGACATTATAGAATCAACGGCACACACGAGCTTCACAGGAGGCGGGCATGCGACGGAAGCTTCCGGCGGGAATGGCGATCATGCTGTTGGCGTTCGCCGCGAGCTGTGGCCGGAATGGCGGCAAGCCGCCGGCGGTGCTGCAGGCGACGCCCGAGGCGGTCGTCCTCATCCGTGACAACGAAGCCCGCTGCGCCAAGATCGGCCAGGATGGCGTCCAGCGCCTGATCACGGCGGAAGGCGAGCTCGAGCTCAACTTCCGCAGCTACTCGACTTCCCGGCCCAAGACCGCGGCGGAAACGAGCTTTCCCCCGGAGGAGCCCAAACCGCCTGTCCAACCTTCCGACGTCTTCAAGAGATATATCGCCGAGGATGCCGCCGAGGAGCTGGCGGCGGCGGACGCGGCCCAGCGGGCAATCCAGGAATTGCTGCCGCAGGTCAGAGCCGAGGCGCCGCCCGACGTTGCCGGCGCCGTGGAAGCGCTGTCCGGAGCCCACGACCAGGTTTGCCTTGCCGTGCGCCAGCCGCGGCGGTCGGTGCAGTACCGGGGCACCCTCGATCTTGCCGAGAACGGCTACCGGGCCGCCGAGGAAAAGCTGCGTCCTCTTTATACGGTCAGCGCGACCGACACCCAGTTCGCACTCCACAAGTACGGCTCGAGTCTCGAGGAGGCCAGGGTCGCTTCCCGCCGCCGGAACCGCCCGGAAGTCCACCCGGCCAAGGACTACGATCGCGACAGAAGGAGTGGAAGGCAGTCCAGCAGGTTCAAAGCCAGACGGAAGTCGAGCACGAGGCGGCGCTCAACAACTGGTACCGGAAGCGGGACAAGCCCCAGGAGGCCATGCCGAAGCTGGGGATCGTCGAAAAAGCGCCGCTGTCACCCGAGGAGCAGGCGCGGGCGATCAAGACCTGGCACTCCGAATACACGGCGAAAGTCGGCGCCGTCAAGGCGGCCCTCTCCAGCTATCTCCGCGTGCGCAACGCGGGCACAGCCGACCCCGCGGCCCGTTTGGCCGCCTGCCAGGCCTTACAGACAACGGACGCCACGCTGCTGGCCGACGCCTCGGCGCTGGCGCCCCCGGACGCGGTGGTCGCGAAGCCGCTACGAACCGCCTTCACGCATCTCCAGGCCCTCGCCGAGGCCTGCCTGATTGGGCAGAACGCCGAGGCGGCCTTCCAACTCGACGGTTTCGAGCGCTCCTTCGCGCAGGCGGCCACGGCCCTGCACTCCTACTCGCTGGCGCCGTAGCACCTCAAGGGCACGAAGGATATCGCCGGGAAACGGGGCCTCCGGGTTCTCTAATGTCCTTGGTGTCCCTGCCGTCCTTTATGTCCTTGCTTGGGCGTCTGCCGAAGTCGTTGTGCGTATAATGACTTTAACTCCTCAATGAGACGCCCTGGAGAAGACTGGGAGAAGTCCTATGGATGAGCCCACGCCTCTGCCGCCGGGCTCGGGCAACGAGGCCCCTGCGGGTCGCGGCGACCTGCCGGAGCACATTGGCTCCTACCGTGTCCTGGGGCACCTGGGCCGGGGCGGCATGGGAGAGGTTTTCCTCGCCTGGGACGACCGGCTGCGGCGCAAGGTGGCGATCAAGCGCATCCGCGGCGACTCCGAGATCTCCCCCTCGCTGCGGCGGCGCCTGCTGCGGGAGGCCCGCGCCGTGGCCAGCCTCAACCACACCGCGATCGTCCAGGTCTACGATTTGATCGAGGACGACGAGGGCGACTGCATCGTCATGGAGTACGCCGAGGGCCGCACCCTCGGCGCGCGGTTGAGCGAGGGTCCCCTGCCGCTCGATCTCGCCGTGCGGCTGGCGCGGGATATCGCCGAAGGCCTTGCCGCGGCCCACGCCGCCGGCATCGTGCACCGCGACTTGAAGGCCGACAACGTGATCGTCACTCCCGGCGGCCATGCCCGGGTGCTCGACTTCGGGCTCGCCCGCCGGCTTTCGGGCGCCACCGACGAGGTGATCCTCACCCAGCACGGCTTCATTCTCGGCACCTGCCACGCCATGTCGCCGGAGCAGGCGGCCGGCGGCGAGGTGGACGCCCGCTCCGATCTCTTCTCGCTCGGCATCCTCCTGTACCACATGCTGGCCGGCGTCTCGCCCTTTCTGGCGGCGACGCCCCGCGAGACCCTGCTGCGGGTGTTGAACTATCAGCCGCCGTCGATAGCCTCGGTCCGGGCGGACGTCCCTCCCGGGCTCGGCGCCCTCATCACCCGTTTGCTCGCCAAGGCTCCAGAGGATCGCCCGCAGAATGCCGAGGCCGTGATCCGCGCCCTCGGGAGCCCTACGCTCGACTCGATCGCGCCTTTCGAGCTCAGCGTGAGCGACCTTTCCACTGGCGCTCGCGAGGCCTCCACGGCCGTGGCCCTGCCTGCTCTAGCCGCCCCGGCCGGCGGCTCGACCGCGGGAATGTCCGTCCTCACCCGCCGCCGTGCGGTGAGGACCGCCGCCGTCGTGGCGGTGGCGGTGCTGGCGGTGCTTGGGGTTCTGGCGGGCCGATACCTCCTCAGCCGGAACCCCGCGGCGGCGGCCCATGCTTTGCCCCTGCGGGTGGTGGTGCCCCGGCCCGAGGTGAACGGCAAGGACGCGCGGCTCCAATTGGCGGCCTCGGGAGTCTTGACCACCTGCCTCGGCACCTTGAGCTCGCTCCAGGGAATCGTGGCCACCGGACAGTCCCAACTCATCGGCGCGGAGACTCTTCCGGAGGTGGCGCTGGCCGCCGCCGCGGACGAGGTCCTGGTGGCCCGGCTCGACGAGGCGGGCACCCGGGCGAAGATCACTCTTCGCCGCCAGAGCCCTCGCGGCCGCGTTCTGTGGAGCGAGACGTTTCCCGCTTCCATCGCACCGGGCGACCTTCTCAAGCTCGCCAAGGAGGTGGACGAGACCCTCCTCCAGGGCTACGAAGGCCGGCACCTCAGACCCGGCACTCCCAGCCTGGAAGCGCGCACCGAGGACTACGCCAGATTTCTCGCCATCCAACAGCGGCGCGACGCGGGAGCCGTTCCGTCCCAGGACGATCTGGACCAGCTTCAGAAGATCATGGACGAATCCCCAGGGCTCCTCGGCGCCCGCCTCCTCGCGGCCGACATGCTATGGACTCGATTCCAATCGACACGCAAGGTCGCCTTGCGCGAAAGGGCTCTGGGCCTCCTCCGCGGAGCCCGCGAGCTCGCTCCGGACGATCCCCGCCCCCTCTTCACCCAGGTCAGGATCGAGCTGACCCGAGATGATCCGAGCGTCGCCGCCAAGACCCTGGCGCGATTCGAGAGCCTCGTTCCGGGCGATCCGCGGGTCTTCGCCTTGCGCTCCAAGCTTGCGGAAGGGGCCGGCCGCATGGACGAAGCGATCGCGAATCTGAAAGAAGCCGTCCGGCTCTCGCCGACCTGGGAGAACCTCAAGAACCTCGCCGGTATCGAATCCCGGACCGGCCATGTCGAAGACGCCCGCAAGCACGTCAACCAGATCCTCGCGAGCTCGCCGGACAACGTCTGGGCCCTCGACGTCCTCGCCACCCTCGAGCTCTACTACGGCGACCTGAATCAGGCGGAGCAGCGGTACAAGACTCTCGTCAGCCTGACCTCGCATCCCCAGCGCGCCCACTACACCAACCTCGGTGCGACTTATCTACTCCTGGGGCGGTACCAGGATGCGATCACGTCCTTCCAAAAAGCGCTGGAGATCGATCCAGACCACGTCGACGCCACTCTGAACCTGGGCGAGGCCGAGCTCGCCCTCGGCCGCACGAAGGACGCCGAGGCGCACTTCCGGAAGACGCTGCAGGAGATTGAACGCAACCCCGCGCAGGAAAGCAACCTGACCCAAGCCCAGGCGCTGGCACATCTCGGACGCCGGCGCGAAGCCGTGGCGATCATCTGGAAGGAGCTGGAGCTGCGACGAGGAAATCCCTACGTCCTGCTGTCCGCGGCGCAGGTGTTCGCTCTCGTGGGAGATCGCGGTATCGCGCTGGCCAACGTCGAGAGCGCGCTGAAGAAAGGGCTCCAGCCTCGCTTCTTCCTCCTCCCCGCCTTCGATTCCCTGCGCAACGATCCCGAATTCCGCAGCCTCGTCGACAAAGCGCCGGGAGCCCAGCCCCCGGCGCGGTGAGATTTGAGCTTGGCGTTTCTAGCAGACTCGATAGGGCGGCTTGCGCGTCATTCCTCCCATGTTATCGATCACGAGCTGTGGAGTGATGGGATCCAAACCGAAGATCGTGAGCGGTTTCCCGTTGAGCGTGATCGTGTAGGATTCCGTCACCGTCTTGCTACCCACCACTTCAAGAATGTCGTCTTGGAATTTGGCGGTTCCCGTAATCCGTTGCGGTTTGGAGAGCAGATCAGCAGGCAGATTGATCACCACTACGTCGCCGCTGCTCAGCGTGCCGAAGTCCCAGATCACCGAATCGCCGTTGTGCATTTTCAAGGCGGGGTCCGAGATCGTCGCACTGCCTGCCGCCAGACTTACCGTCAGGATATGGGTGGTGCCCGTCGCCGTAGCCACGCGCGGCGCCTCCAACTTGGCCAACACGGAAAGTGATTCCTGGTTACTCATTGCATTCTCCTTTCAATTGATCATCTGAATTCGTTGGAAACAATCTCCGGGGACCCAATCGGTGAGCCCCCGGCACTGAGGTCTAGTCCCGGTCGCCGTGGGGATCCTGCCGATGATCGCCCTCGCCAGGCCCGTCATCGTCAGGAGGTTTCGGCACCATTCCTCCGATGGTGTCGATCACGAGATCAAGGCCCTTTCCGTCGGGGCCGAGGATCTGAGTGCGGGCGCTGGTGAGAGTATTTTCTACGTAAAGCTCATAGGGGTGGGACAAGAAGCGAGCCCCAGAGTAACTTAGAGTGTGGGTGAGAGTCGTGATCAGGTCTTTTCCTGAAACGTCGAATCCCAGGTCGGCGCTTATGGCACGGAGATGCTCATGGGCTCCGAGAGTGTCAATATTCCACTCCAAAATATCCCTGCCGTCAACGTGAGTCTGCGTCTGGTCGGTCCTCGAATCTGCTTTTTTGGTATTGACAGGGCGGTGCTGGGGGGTAAACATCGCAATCTCCTTTTCGATTGAGCCTTCTTGGTTTGAAAATCAACATTTCCTATTGCGGAAACCAATCCCGCAGCCGGCGAGGACCCCGAGGCGGCGGATCGCACATCTTGTCGATCACCAGCCGAGGCCCGTCCAGGGGGAGAAGGGACTCGAGGCGCACGCCGTTCAGCAGGACCGAGTACCTTGCCACGTACGCCGTGCCTTCGCTCGCTTCCACCTCGCTGACGTCGACGCTGATCCTGGAGTTGATGTCCAGCGGGCGAGGCTCTGAGTTGGGCAGGTGGTCGAAAACCACCTCCAAGTCGAGGTTGCTCAACGGCGGATTCCCACGTTGCTGGGCGACGAGCTTCCAGGTGACCGTATCGCCGTTCTCGATGAGCAGGCTCCGCTGCGAAATGCTGAAGGTCTTGGGCTCACTCGTCACGTTCACCTTCACCGTCAGCGTGTGAGAGGTCCCGGTGGCGGCGGCTCGCAGCGTCGCCAGCTCCCTCTCGGTCAGCAGAGCATTTGAATTTCGCAGGCTCATCGAAATCTCCTTTCCAGGTTCGGTCCGATTTCCTGGAATAGCACGGCGGGTGCCAGGCTTCGGGGATTGCCCAATTTTCCCGAAAGTCTCTGATTCCCAAGGGCTTTGCTCGCCAGCGCCCCCTGTAGACTCCCTATCCGATCGGATAGACTGTATCCAGTCCAAGAGAGAGGCCCACGTTGAGCCCACGACTGATCGCCGTCTCCGGTCCGCTGGCCGGCCAGACCTTCGCCCTCGGGACGGAGCGGCTGACCCTCGGCCGCGACCACGGCAACGCCGTCCACCTGCGCGATCTCGCCGTTTCGCGGCACCATGCCGTGGTGGAGTCGGATGGCGGGCGCTTCGGCCTGCGCGACCTCGACAGCCGCCATGGCACCTTCGTCAACGGCGTGCCGGTGCGCGAGCGGAACCTCGAGCCGGGCGACCTGATCGCTCTCGGCGGCTCCCTCTTCCTCTTCCAGATCCGGGAGGAGGAGGCCGCGGTTCAGCCGGATTCCGTTCTCCTCGACGGCGCGAGCTTCACGGCGGGGAGCACCACGCATATCGCCCTCGCCGAGTCCCGCTATCTGCGGCCGGAAGCGCTCCAGGCGGCCCTGCCTCCCGAGGCGCGCACGGCCCGCGACCTCCAGGCGCTGCTGCGGATCGGCAACGACCTTCACGCCCTCCACTCCACGGAGCCCATCGCCCGCCGGCTGCTGGAGCTCGCGCTCGAGACCATTCCCGCCGAGCGAGCCACCGTCCTCCTCTTCGACGAGGATGCTGCGGAGACCGCCGAGCCCGCCAACTCCTTCGCTCTGGACCGGCGGGGATCGTCCGCGCCTTTCGGCGTCTCCCGCACGCTCGTGGAGCGAATCGTGACCGAGGGCACGGCCGTGCTGGCCAACGACGTCCCAGAGGAGACGGGAGATTGGGGCGTCGTCGAAAGCGTCGTGGCCGCCCGGCTGCAATCCCTGATCGCGGCGCCGCTGACCGGAAAAAAGCTGACCGGAGAGAAGGGGACGTCGGGCGTTCTCTATCTGGACACCCGCGATCTTGGCACCCGCTTCGACGAGCGCCATCTGGATCTCCTCACCGCGGTTGCGGGCATCGCCTCGGCGGCACTCGCCAGCGCCCGCCTCTTGGAGTGGCTGCGGGAGGAGAACCAGCGCATCGAGGCCGCCCTCGACACCGACATGGTGGGCGAGAGCCCGCGGATGAAAGAGATCGGCCGTCTCCTCACCCGCGTCGCTCCCACGGACTCGACCGTCCTGCTGCGCGGCGAGAGCGGCACCGGCAAGGAGGTGGCGGCCCGGTCCCTCCACCGCGGCAGCCGGCGGACAGCCCGCCCCTTCGTGGCGATCAACTGCGCCACGCTCTCGGAGACGCTGCTCGAAAGCGAGCTCTTCGGCCACGAGAAGGGAGCCTTCACGGGCGCCGTGGACCGCAAGACGGGAAAGATCGAAGCCGCCGAGGGCGGCACCCTGTTCCTCGACGAAGTGGGCGAGTTGCCTCCGAAGCTTCAGGCCAAGCTCCTGCGCGTGCTTCAAGAGCGGGAGTACGAGCGCGTAGGCGGCACCCGTCCCCTCAAGGCCGACGTGCGGGTAGTGGCCGCCACCAATCGCGACCTGGAAAAGGCGATGCGCGAGGGGACCTTCCGCGAGGATCTCTTCTATCGCCTGAACGTCATTACCTTGACGCTGCCCGCCCTGCGCGAACGGAAAGAGGACGTCTCCCTCCTGGCCAGCCACTTCGCGGCTCTCTTCAGCCGCCGGCTCGGCCGCCGTATCGCCGGCTTCACCCCGCAGGCCCGCGCCTGCCTCCAGCGCTACGGCTGGCCGGGCAACGTGCGCGAGCTCGCCAACGCGATCGAACGCGCCCTGGTGCTGGGTGAAGGCGAGCTCATCCGCCCCGAGGATCTACCGGAGACCGTGCTCGAAACCGCCCCCGCCGCCGCGACCGGCCCCGTCGGCGCCTACCACGAGAGCGTCAACGACTTCAAAAGAAGATTGATTTTCGACGCTCTCGAACAGTCCGGCGGCAATGTGACCAAAGCGGCGGAACGGCTCGATTTGAATCCCACCTATCTACACCGATTGATCAGCAACCTGGAGCTGCGGGACCGCTGACGGATATCTGATCGGATAGAGAGCCTGTATCCGATCCGGTAGAGTCCCTTCGCCGCGGGTTCTTCCGCCGCGCGCTCCACAACAGCTTTATTTTCTGGGCATTGCGCCTGGCTCTTCGGCTTTACGGGCGCTGGCACCGGTTCTGCGTCGGTGCTCGCGGATGCAAAATCCTGCCGGCTTGGAGCCGGCGGGTCTTCTGCGAGAGGAGAATCAAATTGCCCACCTGCAGCCAATTGATCCATCTGAACGCCCTGACCACACCGGGCGGACTCCACAAGTTCGATCCCTTCGCCGTGGATTTCTGCCTGACGGACCTGGTCCTCGACCCTGAAGGGGAAGGCTTGAAAGGCAACGTTTCCATCTGGCTGGTCACTCCCGGCGTCTCGTCCGAGATCCTCTTCCAGTTTTACGTCGACAATTTCGGCAAAAACGTGAACCTGACCAGCGGCATCGTCTGTGCGAAGGGGACCTTCCTCACCGCCAATGGCAACACCGGCGACACCGGGGGCATCAGGGTCCTGCTCACGGGCTACACCTGCTGATCCAAGGCAGAGCCTCACCTCCTTTGCCCTCCTCTCTCACCCCCAAGCCCTTCCACGGCCGGAGAGGAGGGCCTTTTTGCGTTCCCCGCCGGTGGCAGCATCACTCAAGCGGCGGAACGGCTCGATCTCAATCCTACTTATCCGGTCGGATAGACCTTCTGTATCCGATCCGATAGACGCCGCCAGGTGCGCACCATCGGGTTTGCGCAACAAGGCCTTTATTTACCGTGCGTTGCTGAACGATTGATCGGCTTTCCGAGGCTGGCACCAATCCTGCCCTGCACTTTCGCATCCTCAAAACCACTCCGCATAAAGCAAGTGGTAGACGAAAGGAGCTTCAAATGGATGGCGAGTCAAAGGGACCGGGGCCCAAGCCCCCGGAGGATTTCGGAATCGCCGACCTGGTCTCCAGTCAGGTCATCGATCACAAGCCCGGGCACGATCAGTCTCCACCGCCGGCGGCAGCCAAGAGTCAAGAGCGCGCCGAGCTTCCTCCGTACAAACCGAACACCGCGCCCAGGAGCTCGCTCGCCGAGAGACTGCGCAAAGGCCCAGAGGGCGAGGAGAATTCGAAATGAAAGTCCAATTTCGGAACAGCTACCCCTTCAAGGTGTGGGTCGCCGTCATGTACTCCAGCCCGGATGCATGTAAAGACTTTGGGCAGTGGGAAACGGCGGGCTGGTGGGGAATCAATCCCGGCGACCTGGTCTGGGCCTTTTCCACCAACAATCGCTATGCCGCGTTCTACGCCGAAGCCGAGGACGGCGCCACCTGGTCGGGCCCCTACGGCCCCATGCTGATCTACCAGCACGCCTTCAGGATCTGCATCGGTCTTGGGCAGACAGGAGCCATCGGCTCCGTAGACTGTGCGCTCATCGATACCAACTTCAAGGACACCATCATCAACCTCATACCCTGATTTCCGGGGCACGGCCTGCCGCGGGGCGGGCCGTGCCCGGTCTCAAACATGGCAGGCCACAGATCACGGCCATCAAAAGGAGAAACTCGATGCAAACCAATCGTCTCGCCCATTACTTTCGCCGGCTCACGTGCCCGGTGTACGCGATCCTGATTGCCGCCGCCTTCGGTGCCTCGCCAGCAAACGCTGGCGGTACCGTCGGCACCGGCACACCCGCTTCCTGCACCCGAGCCGCGTTCAATGCCGCGCTCGTGGGTGGCGGCAACGTCACGTTCAACTGCGGCGCAGAGCCACACACGATCACACTCGGACTGGCCAAACAAATCTTTTCCGATACGACGATCGTTGGTGGCAACATTATTACGCTCAGAGCGTCAAATACCAACCACTTCAAAGTTCCTGTTGGGACAACACTCGAGCTGGAGAATATCAGCCTCATCGAGGGCAAGGCAAAGTCGGGGGGCGCGATTGAAAACTTTGGCACAACGCGTGTCACCGGCGTCACGTTCGCCAACAATACTGCCACCGAGTCGGACGGCGGCGCGATCTCCAATCATGGGACGCTCATCGTACGTCGAAGCACTTTCAGCAAGAATATCGGCGGCGCGATCTCGAACGATGAAGATGGCATGGCAAACGTGGAAGCCAGCGAATTCAATCAAAATCAGGGGGGTGCGATCGGCAATGCAGTTCTAGCACGCGGGCTCACCATCGTCGGCAGCACTTTTACTGACAACTTTTCGCCGGGCAGTGGTGGCGCCCTGGTTAACGTTTCTATTTTTGGTACTGTGACCGTGACGCTTTCGACGTTTTCCGGGAATGTGGCGATGGATTCCGGCGGCGCGATTTTCAACACGAGAAACCTGACGGTGGAGAGCTCCACTCTGATCGGAAATCAAGCTGGCGGCAAAGGCGGCGGCATCCGTCATTTTGGAGATCCCGGAGTCACTCTCAACTTGACCGCCACAACCCTGAATGGCAACACGGCGAATGAGGGTGGCGGTATTTACGAAGATGGGAGTGAAGTCTCGAACACTCGCTATACGAACAGCACCTTGAGTGGCAATGAAAGTGAATCTCTGGGCAGCGGCCTCTTCCACAAAGCCGGCAATCTGATCATGTCCTTTACGACTGTCGCGGACAATCGCGGTGGCGCGGGCATACACGTCGAGGGGGGGACCCTGAGTATCGGAAATACGCTGCTCTCGAACAACACCAGCAATTGTGCCTTTCTACCATCCAGGTTGTCATCAGGGGGTAATCTCTCGAGTGACGCTTCCTGCCCCTTTAAGGGGTTCGGCGACAAGAATAATGAGGATGCGAGACTCGGGCCCCTTGCCAACAACGGCGGACCGACTCTGACGCACTTGCCGCAAGCGGGCAGCCCCGCGATCGATGCGGCTATGGGGCCGATTGACACCGATCAACGTGGGATCCCGCGTCCGCGAGGCCCGAAACCTGACATCGGCTCGGTCGAAGCGCAGTAACCTCTGGACCTTTTACACTCTCGTTACACTCCTTCGCCCGCCGCCGGGAATTCCGGGGGCGGGCTGCAACTTTTGGAGTTCGAATCCGTAGTTCGTCAGCCTTCGTCCATGGAGGCTCCCCGGGGAGAGACGATTTTGAGGAAGTACTTGATTGGGTTGGCGCTAGCCGCGGCCTTGCCCGTGCTGCTGGCCGGCTGCGGCGGCGATCCCGCGTCGGCGGCGAGGAAAGGCGGGAAGACGTCCTCGGGCGGCGACGGTCGCGAAGCGCGCCAGGTGCGGATCGTGAAAGCCGAGGAGAGCCGGCTGGCGCGCTCCGTCGACGTCTCCGGGACCTTGGCCGCCGATCAGCAGGCGACGCTGGGTCTCAAGGTGGCCGGCCGCCTCGAAAAGATCCTCGTCGACATCGGCACGCCCGTACGGCGCGGCCAGGCCATCGCCCGGCTGGTGCCCACCGATTTCGAGCTGCGGGTGACGCAGGCCCAGACCGCCCTGGTGCAGGCCCGCGTTCGCTTGAGCCTGCCGCCCGAAGGGCCGGACGCCGTCGTTCCGCCCGAGCAGACGGCCGGCGTGCGCCAGGCCGCGGCGACCCTGAAGCAGGCCCAGCTCACGCTCGAGCGCATGAAGCGGCTCTTCGACCAGCAGCTCATTCCCCGCTCCGATCTGGACTCCGCCGAAGCCGCCCTCGGCGTGGCCGACGGCCGCTATCAGGAAGCCGTCGAGGAGGCCCGCACCCGCCAGGCCATCCTCGGCCAGCGCCGCTCCGAGCTCGGCCTCGCCGAGCAGCAACTGACCGACTCCGTGCTCACCGCGCCCTTCGACGGCACGATCCGCGAACGGCTGGCGAACGCCGGCGACTATGTGGCCGTGGGCACGCCCATCGCCGTGCTGGTGCAGGTCCATCCCCTGCGGCTGCGCCTCGCCGTGCCCGAGCGCGACGCCGCCGGCATCAAGGTGGGCCAGCGCGTCGATCTCACGGTCGAAGGCGATCCTGGCAAGCACGCCGGGCGGGTGGCGCGCATCAGCCCGTCGATCACCGAGGACAACCGCACCCTGATGGTGGAGGCCGAGGTGCCCAATGTCGACGGCCGGCTGCGGCCGGGCTCCTTCGCCCGCGCCGAGATCGTCGTGCTGGCGGCGGACTCCGCCGTGCTGGTGCCGGCGTCCTCCATCGTCTCCTTCGCCGGCATCGACAAGGTGATCGGCGTCGAAGACGGAAAGGCCGTCGAAAAGCGGGTGAAGACCGGCCGCAAAGCGGGCGATCGCATCGAAATCGTCGATGGCGTCAAGCCCGGCGAGTCCGTCGTGGTGCAGCCGGGCAACCTCGTCTCGGGCGAAGCCGTCAAGGCAGTGCCCTAGAGAAGCATCATGCAGAAGCTCGCCGAGATCTGTATCCGCCGGCCCGTGTTCGCGGCCATGATCATCCTCGCCCTGGTGGTGGTCGGCGCCGCCAGCTACGGCCGCCTCGGCGTGGACCGCTTTCCGTCCGTGGACCTGCCCACGGTCTCCGTGCGCACCACCCTTCCCGGCTCCTCCACCGAGGAGACGGAGGCCGAGATCTCGCAGCCGATCGAAGAGGCCGTCAACACCGTCGAGGGCATTCAGGAGCTGCGCTCCGTCTCGTCGGGCGGCACGTCGTTCGTCATCGTCACCTTCAACCTCGACCGCAATATCGACACGGCGGCGCAGGATATTCGCGACCGCGTTTCGAGCATCGTCCGCAATCTGCCGAAAGACGTCCTGCCGCCGGTCATCGCCAAGTTCAACAACGATTCCTCACCCGTGATGTCGCTCGCGCTCTCCGGCAACCGGCCGCTGCGCGAGCTGACGGAGTACGCGGACAAGATCGTCAAGGTCCAGCTCGAGCGCTCGACGGGCGTCGGCCAGGTGAACATCGTGGGCGGCCTGCAGCGGGCGATCAACATCTGGATCGATCCCGACCGGCTCTCGGCCTACGGCCTGCCCATCGCCACCGTGCGCGATGCGCTGGTGCGGCAGAACTCCGAGGCGCCGGGCGGCAACGTCACCTCCGGCGGCCACGAGCAGACGCTGCGCACCATGGGGCGATTCGAAAGCTCGGCGGATTTCAACGATCTGGTAGTAGCCACTTTGAGAGGCCAGCCGGTTCGGGTGCGCGATCTTGGGGCTGCCGAGGACGGCACCAAGGAGCAGCGCACGCTCGCCCGACTCGACGGCGTGCCCACCGTGACCTTGGAAGTGCTGCGCCAATCCGGCGCCAACACCGTCGAGGTCATCGAAGGCGCCAAAGAGGCCTTGGCACGGGTGAAGGCCCAGCTCCCGCCGGACTTGAAGATCGACATCGTCCGCGATCAATCGCGTTATATCTACGCCGCCCTGCACGAAATCAACCTCCACCTGATCCTGGGCTCGATTCTTGCCTCGCTGGTGGTGCTCGCCTTCATGCGGAGCTGGCGCTCGACGGTGATCGCCGCCGTCGCCATCCCGGCCTCCACCATTGCCACCTTCGGCATGATGAAGGCCCTCAATTTCACTCTGAACAGCGTCACCATGCTCGCCCTGGTATTGATGGTGGGCGTGGTGATCGACGACGCCATCGTCGTGCTCGAAAACATCTTCCGCTTCATCGAGGAAAAGAAGATGAATTCGTTCGACGCGGCGAAGGCGGCGACGCAGGAGATCGGCCTCGCCGTGCTCGCCACCACGCTGTCGCTAGTGGTGATCTTCGTTCCCGTCTCCTTCATGTCCAGCATTTCGGGGCGCTTCCTCTATCAGTTCGGCCTGACGGCGGCGGCCGCGGTGCTCGTTTCATTGCTCGTCTCCTTCACCTTGACGCCGATGATGAGCGCCCGCATGCTGCGCGCCGAGGACGCCGCCGGCGGTCATGCCGCAAATCCCGATGGAAAGCATGCCGGCGAGCCCGAGGGCGCTCGTTCGCGCCAGGGTTTCTACGCCCGCATCGATCATGTCTACGAGCGACTGCTGCGGGCCACATTGGCCCGCCGGCGGCTCGCGGCCCTCGTCTGCTTCGGCGTGATGCTGGCCTCAATCCCCATCTTCAAGTTGGTGAAAGTGGAGTACATCCCCAGCGACGTGGACGAGTCGGAGTTCGAGGTCAACGTTACCGCGCCGGAAGGCACGAGCCTCGCCGGCATCGACGAGGCCATGTTGGCGGTCGAGCAAGAGCTGCGGACGACGCATGGCGTGCGCAGCGTGGTCGCCACGGCGGGCGGTGGTTTCCTCGGCGGCGTCAACCAGGGGAACGCTTTCGTCCGCCTCGTGCCGCAAGAGGAGCGGAGGTTTTCGATTCCCCGTTTCTTCAAGGGCCTGCTCCATCTCGATCCTGCCGCGGCCTTCCGCGACAACTACAGCCAGTCCAACGTGATGTCGGAGATTCGCCGCCGGCTGTCCCGCTTCAAGGACCTGCGCTGCGGTGTGCGCAACGTAGCCTCCTTCAATATCGGCGGCGGCAGCTGGGACATCGACTTCGTGCTGCGCGGTCCGGACCTGCAGGCGCTCGCCAGCTACGCCGACCAGCTCCGTGAGAAATCCAAAGAGCTGGGCGGCATCGTCGACTCCGACATCACCTTGAAGCTCAACCGGCCCGAGCTGCGGGTGGTAGTCGATCGCGACCGCGCCGCCAACCTGGGAGTCGACATGTCGAATATCGCCGACGCCCTGCGCTTGATGGTGGGCGGCGACGATCAGGTTTCCCGCTTCCATGATCCCGGGATCAATGACGACTACGACGTCCAGCTCCGGCTGAACAATGGCGTGCGCAACGATCCGCGATCGATTCTCGCTCTCTTCGTTCCAGGCCGCGGCGGCAAGCTCTATCAGCTCGGTAATTTCGTCACCCTGAAAGAGGAGATCACTGCCTCCCGCGTCGACCGCATGGACCGGCAGCGCCAGGTGAGCCTGCGAGCGACCGTCGGACCGGGCTTTGCGCTGGCAGATCGGCTGGATGCACTGCGCCAGGCGGTGAAGGAGATGAACCTGCCGGCGGCCTACACCACCGACGTCGCCGGCCGCGGCCGCGAGCTCGCCCGCACCTACGGCGAGTTCGTCTGGGCGCTGCTGCTCTCCATCATCTTCATGTACATGATTCTCGCCTCGCAGTTCGAGAGCATCGTCCATCCGCTGACCATCCTGCTCTCGCTGCCGCTCGCCATTCCGTTCGCCCTTCTTTCCTTGTGGGCCACCGGCAATACGCTCAACCTTTACTCGGCGCTCGGCGTGTTGGTGTTGTTCGGCGTGGTGAAGAAGAACGCCATCCTGCAGATCGATCACATGAATGGTCTGCGCGCCAAAGGAATGGAGCGACTCGACGCCATCATCCAAGGCAACCGCGACCGTCTGCGCCCCATCCTGATGACCACGCTAGCCTTGGTCGCGGGCATGCTCCCGCTCGCCCTCGGCACCGGTCCGGGCTCCGAAGAAAGAAGAGCCATCGCCGTCGTCGTCATCGGCGGCCAAAGCCTCTCCCTGCTCCTCACCCTGCTGGCGACGCCCGTGTTCTATTCGATCTTCGACGATCTGCGACGCACGGAGAAGGTCGGCGGCCTGGTCAAGCGCTGGTGGCCGAAGCGGGACAAGGATCTGGCGGAGGAAGAGGAGGCGGCCTGATCGACCTGCCTCAATTCACCAGATCTACTTCGGTGGCGTAATCACCTTCATCGGCTCCTGCTCCAGCGCCACCTTGCCCTGGCCCTGCCCGCGGGTGGCGAGAAAGATGGCCGCGGTCCAGGTGGGAATGAGGTCCATGCCGGGAACGAGCTCGACGACGAATCCCGGCAAGAACGACCAGTGCCAGCCTACCAGCCAAGTCAGAGCGATGCCCACGGCCACGTCGAGCACGTCTTCGAACGGCGAGGCGTATCCCGGTACGAAGGCCGCGAAACCTCCAATCTGGATGACGTCGGCGGCCATGGCGATGATGCGCGCGGCTTTCACGCGCCCTGGGGTGGCTTCGGTTTTCATGGCCGCCAGCGTAGGCCGCGGCAGGCGTCGGGTCAAGCCTGATATCATTGCCGGCCACTCCTTCCACCTTCAAGAGACCTCCCCATGCCCCCCATCCAAGAATCCCGCGAGCGTTACCTGCTGTTCATTCCGCCACGCGCCGCGCTGAAAAGCAGGCAGCGCCAGAACCGGCAGCCCGTGAATCCGGCACAACCCTGGACTTCGGACCACCTCTGGAATCCTGCAAGCATGAAGCCCGACGGCACACCCGACTCCCGGCGGGAAGTACTGAAGAGGGCGGCTCTCCTCGCGCTGATCGCGCTTTTGAACCTCGGGTTTGTTTCACCGTACCTCGGCCTCAAAATCGTGGCCGGCTTCGGCGATCTCGCCGGCCTGCTGATTCTTTTCGACTGGGTGCTGAAGCTCGGGCAATGGCTGCGCCATCCCCGCACCCGAATACGCTGGACGACCTTCCCCGCCTTTCTCGGCGGCCGTCTGGAAGGGACCGTCTCCATCCGTCCCCGCCAGCACGTCATGAGCTCCATTCAGGTGAGGCTGCGTTGCGTGCGGGACGAGCGGGTGGAGCATCCGACGGAAAGCGGGCCGACCTCGTATCTCGAACCCTACGTCCTCTACGAGCAAAGCTTCGAGACCTTGCCTCCCGGGGAAACCCTGCGTGAGCTGCCGCTCACCTTCGACCTCCCCGCGGATCTCCCCGGCAACGACCTCGGCCCGGAGCAGGCCACCTACTGGCAAGTGGCGTTGAAGATCCCCGTGCCGGGGCCGGACATCGAAGCGGTGTTCCTGGCGCCGGTGTACCCACCGGGCTGACGCCAGAGCCAGGGGCTCACTTCATCGCAACAACCGGCACGGACTGATCGGACTCCGGGGACGCCTCGGCAAAGATCGCGTTCCGGAGCGAGTCCAAATCGGAAGTCTTGTCCGCGGCGGCAAAGCATTGGCCGACGCAGGTACCCCAGACGCCACAGTTGGTGACAGAGCCTCCGATAGCGCAGAGCTGCGTGCACTTGCTCGTGCACCTGCAACTGACCTCGCACTGCGGCGGCAGGGCTGCCAGAGGAACGGCCAGCACGAGACCGATGAGCAGGAAGAGGGCTGCGGCGGAAAGACGGACGATTCTCATGGTTATCTCCTTTGAGTTTGCGCGCCTCCTAATAATCAGTGCTTGAGCAGTCTCAAAGCGAGCCGGTCGATCTTCGCGGCCCGGTTTTACATGGCGCAGCATGACCATCACTGCTATCATGGTTTAAACAAGCAATCCGCGGTTTTACTGTATGGGGGTAACTGATGCTCCCCTATTCATTCCGGATAGATGAGCTTACCCCCCGGAAAGGAAGCTCCTGATGTCCACGCGAACCCGTCCCATCGTTGCCGCCTGTTGCCTATCCCTTCTCTTGTGCCTGCCGCTGGCAGCTCAAACAGCACGCCGGGGCACAGCCGGCAAACGCTCCCTGCCCTCGATCTCCTACCTGTTGAATCACGTTTCGAACACAGTTGCGGAACTGCTGCATCGGCTAACAGTCACCTTTGCGCAGGACGGAACCGGAGTGCCTCCGCCTCCACCCACGACCAACGGCGGTCCTTTTGGCGGCGGCTGCGACGGTGCTGGTGGTGTGGATCCCTGGGGTTGCCCCTCCAGGTAGAGCATCCCGACAGTTGTTTCTGGCCATATTACCTGTCTCTTAAATCGGGGAAGATTTTTCTTCCCCGGTGTTTTTCGGCCGGCTTGTGGGTTAGACTCTGCTGCCCGACAAAACCGGAGGAAATTGAAGGCATGTCAGAGCAGAGACGGCACCCGCCCAAGGAAGACCTCGCTCGGTTCATCCGCGCGGATTTGGAAAGCTCGAGACGAAATGATGTAGTTGGCCATCTGTTGAAAGGATGCGATGCCTGCGCAGCCGCATTGAGTCACAAGCCCTCGATTCGAGAAGTTGTCAATTACGAGAAGTGCATGAACAGAGTCGAAATGGCGTGCGCTCTGTTTGAAACCAACATTGAGACCGAACGTCAACTGGGATTCCAGCTTTGGGATCTGCTCGATTCGAAGACCGCCGAGAGCCGGCTATTGATCGTTCGCAATGATCGCCGATTTCAGATCTGGGGACTCTTTGATCATATCCTGGGCAAGATCCGCCCAACCTCGCGCAAAGATCCATTTGGCGCCGTGGATCTCGCTCATCTGGCAGTTACGATCACCCAGCTTCTCGTGGAAGAAGATTATGGTTCCGAGAGATTGCACGATTTCAGAGGTGCCGCGTATAACCTTCTTGGCTTTGCCATGCGTAACGCGGGAGATTTTGTGGGCGCCAAGTCGGCCTTCGAGGGAGCGCGAACCGAGCTGCAACAGGGGACCGGAGATCCTATTGAAGCTGCAATGCTGGCGGTCCATAGCGGTTCGCTCCTGTTTGATCTCGGCGAGTTTGCCGGAGCGTTGAGGCTCCTCAATGATGCCATTCGTCTGTTTCGTCGTGCCGGCGACTCTCATGGCATGGGGCTCACCTTCGTCAAGCAAGCGATGATTCTTGCCCATACCGCCACTCCCGAAAAAGGACTCCTGCTCGCTGAAAAAGGGCTCAGCCTCCTGGATCTCGGAGGCCAGCCGAGGGGCGAGCTTGCCGCTCACGATGCCAGGGCCTGGTGCTATAACGCCCTCGGAGACCATGAGGAAGCCCTGAGAATTGTCTCCACCCACGAATACTTGTACAAATACTTTGACGACGAGCCGGCAATCCAGGGAAAGCACGAGTGGCTTCTCGGGCGGATCCAGGCGGGAAGACGAGAGCTTGGGAAATCCCTGCGCCACCTGAACACCGCATACCAAGTCTTCCTCGGGGCTTTCCTCTACTTCGACGCGGTCCTCGTCGACCTGAATCGGATCGAGGTGCTTCTCTACCTGCGTCAAGGTGCGGAGGCGATGAGCATTGCCAACCGGCTGGCTCCACTTCTTGAAGCCTGGGGACTCGGCAATGAAACCCTGAGATTGTGGGCCATGATGACGACATCGATCGCCGCTGGAGAATTCCTCGTGAAGCAACATTCCCATTCGTTTGAAAGCCATCTGCGGAAGCATTGGATTCCGCGACCCACGGGAGCCGACTTTGCCTCCCGAGCTTCGCGGCGGAGCGTTCAGTCAAGTTAGGCCGCCGACACGTTTCGGCCGAAGGTTTGGGCCTTCGGCCGGCTAAAGCAGCGTCCCGCGAAGTATGAGATAGGCGACGCTGAAGTAAATGATCAAACCGGTCACGTCGACGAGAGTAGCGACGAAGGGGGCCGACGAAACCGCCGGATCGAAGCCGAGGCGTCGCAAGATAAAGGGCAACATCGAGCCGGCGAGCGAGCCGAACGTGATGACGCCAATCAGGGCCGCCCCGACGGTGAGCGCCACTCGCCCCCAGTGCACGCCGTAGTCGTACAGGTGAAGGTGCTGCCAGAGAAAGATCCGCACGATGCCGATCGCTCCGAGGATGGCGCCCAGAGTGATTCCGGTCGGCAGCTCGCGCAGGGCGATCCGCCACCAATCGCCGAGTCGCAACTCGCGCAAGGCCAAGGCGCGAACGATGAGCGACGTCGCCTGCGAGCCCGAGTTGCCGCCCGAGCTCATGATCAACGGGATGAACAGGGTGAGGACGATCGCCTTGCTGAGCTCCCCTTCAAAGTGCTGCATGGCCGTCGCCGTGAGCATCTCGCTCAAGAAGAGGACACAGAGCCAACCGGCGCGCTTGCGGATCATGGTGAAGAAGCCGATTTGGGTGTAGGGCTTGTCGAGAGCTTCCATGCCGCCCTGGCGCTGGGCCTGCTGCGTCTGCTCGACGACGATCGCGTCGATGACGTCGTCCACGGTGACGATGCCGAGCATGCGGCCGGCTTCGTCGACCACCGGCGCGGCGAGCAGGTTGTACTTCGAAATCAGACAGGTGACGTCGTCGCGGCTGTCGCGGGCGTGAACGGTCAGGGGCGGGCGCCGTTTGCCGACGTCCAGAACTCCCGCTCCAGGCTCGGCGACGAGCAGATCGCGTAGCGAGACGACGTGGACCAGGCGTCCATCCTTGGGATCTACGACGTAGATGGCGTAGACCGTCTCCTTTTCGCGCGCCACCTTGCGAACGTCTGCCAGGACCTGCTCGACCGTCCAGTCGGCCGGGACGCTCATGAGCTCGGTCGTCATGATGCCCCCGGCGGAGGTCGGTGGATAGGCCATGAGGTCCGTGAGCGCCTTCCGAGTCGATGGCTGGAGGGCCGCAAGGAAGCGGGACCGTTCGGTCTCCGGCAGCTCCCGGAAAAGATCCGCCTGCTGGTCGGCCGACATGGCTTCGAGAATGGGCACCGCCTTGTCGACCGGCAAGTTTTCGAAAAGGCGGCGCCGTTTCGTCAGCTCCGGCTCGTCAAAGACCTGAACGGAGAGATCGAACGGCAAGGCGGCAAGCACCCGAGCGGCGGGCTCGGCAGGCAGGTGGTCGATCTCCTCGGCGAGATCGGCGGGGCGCATTGTGGAAACGAAACGGGCGAGCTCCTTCGGGTCGCCCTCCGCCAAGGCTCGCAGCGTTGGCGCCTTCAAGCTTGCGGTAGCACTCATCGATTCGTTCCTCCCGAAGTGTCGTCAAGCGGAGTATTCTGTGGGGATCAGCCTAACCCAATCCTGGGATCGCGAGGTGCCACGACGGACGAAGACTGAAGACCGATGGTGCTCGCAAATAATTAGCATAGAATAGACCTTTGCACCGGCGAGATGCCGAATTGCTGGCGACGCGACGGTGCAGGAAGGAGATCAACATGGCCTTGGTGGTTCGAGCGTTCCCCGTGCTCGAGGGAAAGGAAAGCGTTGTGCGGGCCTTCGCCAAGTCTTTGGCGACTGACCGCGCGGCAGATGTGGCGCACTTCTATAGCTGCTTCGGCGTCCAGTCTGAGTCTTGGCACCTGCAGGAGACTCCCAATGGGCTCTGGGTCATCGCAGTGACCGATATCGATGCACCCACAAAACGAGCGGAGCAATACTCGGCGTCGCATGCCGAGTTCGACGAGTGGTTCAAAGCGCGGGTTCTTGAGCTGAGTGGAATCGATCCCACCACGCAGCCCCTTGGGCCTCCGACTGAAAGGATTTTCGCCTGGCCTGCCGCGGGTGAAGGTTCGTCCATATACGAAGCCTGAATGGAGCTATGACCTACTGCGGAAGCGACGCGAGAAAGGCTATTCCGGCAAAATCGTTTTGCGGAGCACTGCCGTTGCCCGCGCGTTCGTGGCTGGGTCGGCTCGAAGCCATGGTAAGACATCCGCCGCAGTTTCCCAGTTGGAGTCCAGGGCCAGGGCCGGTGCGCGGACTCGAGAGTAGTCGGGGGGTTGGACTGCGGCAACGGTCGCTTCGATTACCCAGGCGGGTGCTCGGTCCCCGACGACGGCTCCGGTCCAATCGAAACGTTTCGTGGCAAGGATCTCGCCCACGGGAATCAGTACGCCGCGATCACGTTGCGTCCATCTTTGGTAGGCGATGGCACCGGCCAGGTCCGCAGCTGTGGGCTTCGGGGCACCAACGGCAAACCGCTCGAGGACTCCCTCCCACTTGATTGCCTTGACGTGATCGCAGGCGGCGGCCAGGTACACGAGGCCCAGGGTCCGCGCTGGATAGGCTCCCGCAAACGCCGTCAATTCATCGCCACCCAGAGAGTGGCCGATGAGCACCGCCCGCGTGATTCCAAGCGAGTCGAGCACGGCTCGGATCTGATCGATCCGAGAGGCGAGATCATAGCCACTCTTCGGTGGCTCCGACTCGCCGAAGCCTACGCGGGTGATGCCAACGACGTGAAATTGAGCGACGAAGCGTGGCGCGAAGTCGTCGAAGATGTGTGCCGAGTTACCGAAGCCTGGGATGAAGACCAAGGCTGTCCCGGTGTCCCCCCAGTCAAGAAAATCGACTTGGACGTCGTGCACAATCACCTTACCGGATCGGTGTCGGGAGGGGTCGACTTCGGTGCCGCTGACCACGCGTCGGATACCCGCAAAAGGCCCGCGGACACCAAGAACGTGGAGCAGCACAAGAGTGATGGCGAAACCGACGAAGCCTATGCCCAAGATCTTTCCGATACGGCGACGGCGAAGGCTCACGGGTGCCATCACCGAGAGCGTCGCCGGAGTGGTTCCCAGCACTGCAAGTGCGTCGTCGAGATTGAAGTCCACAGTCGTCTCCATCATCTGCTCAGCATAGCCGCATTCCCTCTGAAGCGATCACGCGACTGAGCCAGACTCCAACCTCGAGAAAGGACATTGCAACCTAAACAGCGGCTCCGTCGTATCGTTCAGAGGTGACGCATCCCGCGTCCTCCTGACAGGAGATAGCATGACCTCTCGCCGAATCGCCCCTGGTTTCGTCTCCATCCTGGCCTGCTTCGTTTTCTCTCTCGGCATCGCCAAAGCACAGTCGCCTGCCCCCTCTCCGGCTCGGCCAGCGGACATCACACCGCCCGTCCTCGTTGTTCCGCCGGCGGCGCAGCCTTCCGCACACTTCGACCCCGAGGCGGCTACCGAGGCCTGGCTCGCGCAGATCCCGGCGGCACAGAAAACGAAGTCGGACGCTTACTTCGAAGGTGGCTATTGGCTGATCCTCTGGGACTTCCTCTACGCCTCCGCCATCTGCATCATACTGCTCAAGTTTCGCTGGTCTGCCGGAATGCGCGACCTTGCCGAACGGATGACTCGATTCAAGCCAGTGCAGACCTTCCTCTACTGGCTGCAATACGTCGTCGTCACCTCGATCCTCGGATTTCCGCTCGCGGTCTACGAGGGCTTCTTCCGGGAACGCCAGTACGGGCTCGCCACGCAGACCTTCGGCCCTTGGATGGTCGACCAGCTCAAGGAACTGCTGGTCTTGGCGATCTTGGGCGGCATCCTCGCGGTGGCGTTGTTCGGGGTGGTGCGCCGCATGCCGCGCACCTGGCACATCTGGGGCGCACTCGTGACCGTCCTGTTCCTTGTGTTCGCCGCCATCATCGCCCCGGTGTTCATCTCCCCGCTCTTCAACAAGATCACTCGCCTCGACGACCCGCGCGTCACCGTACCGATCATCAGCATGGCCCGGGCGAACGGCATCCCCGTCAAAGACGTTTTCCAGACCGACGCCTCACGCCAGACGACTCGGATGAGCGCCAACGTCAGCGGCTTCGGCAACACGATGCGGATCACCCTGAACGACAACCTTCTGCGCCGTGGGTCCCCTGAGGAGATCCAGTCGGTGATGGGCCACGAGATGGGTCACTACGTCCTCAACCACGTCTACAAAGGGATGCTCTTCTTCCTCGTCGTGATCGTGCTCGGCTTTTCCCTGCTGCCCTGGTCGCTCAAAGCGTCCTTGGCCCGCTGGGGTGCTGAATGGCAGATTCGCGGCATCGGCGATACCGCTGTGCTGCCGCTGGTGGTGCTCCTCTCCGGTATTTTCTTTTTCGTGCTGACGCCCATCCTCAACACCGAGACACGGACCGCCGAGCAGGAAGCCGACATGTACGGCCTCAATGCCAGCCGCCATCCCGACGGCTTCGCCCAGGCCGCCATCCACCTCGGCGAGTACCGCAAGATGTCCCCCGGCCCAATCGAAGAGTGGATTTTCTTCGACCACCCCAGCGGTAGAACCCGCATCAGCGGCGCGATGAAGTGGAAGGCCGAGAATCTGAAGTTGTTCGAGGGGAAGTAGGGCGGGGACCTCTTGACCAAGTGGCGATCTCAGGACGGCCCAACGGGTCGTGATTCTTCAGCCCAGGGTAACGCCCTGGGTAACTGGATGGAGCCGGCAGTGGTGCGGCCTGAAGGGCCGCGATACCATGCGCGGTCGTGCGGTATACGGAGCGGTATACGGAGTCCTGGTGTGGCGTGGCCCGATTATCGCGCCCCGTTGGGGCGCATTTTGGTGGGGTGGGCCCGGCACCCAGGCCGTTGGCCTGGGCTTAGGGATCTCGGACCCTTGGCCCGAACTTACAGGCGGGCTTTCTCGGCGGCACCTGGGCTGACTGACATTCCCTATCAGGTTTCAGCTGCGCCGGCCGAGCGAACGCGACGGCGGCGTCTGCTGCAATTCCGGGTTAGCCGGCGCGCTCAATGGCATCCTTCGAAGGCGACGGCTCCATTGACCTTGTACCTTCCAGTGCCGCAGCTCAATGTCGCAGTTCCTTCCACATTCCTTATGCCATTCACGACGGCGATGCCGTTTTGCAATGTCATTGCCCCGCACGTTCCCAGATTCTCCCCGACCGAAGCCCCTGGCGGAAAGTAGATCGCCTGGAACTTTCCATCGAGCGCCTGCGCGAGACGCAGGCGGCGCTGCTGACTATCTGCAAGCTCGACTCCGGCGAAGCCTCGTGCTTGGCCTGATCGACAAGCGGTCGGTACGAACGCAGTTCCGTCGATTTGAACGCTGCTCGTCAAGTGCGCAGCGCAGCCAACAAACGCAACTACAAAGCACGCCCAGAGCCTTCTCATGGTGACCTCCCGGTCCGGCTAACGCCGGTTTCTCTACTCACCTGGCACCTATTCCCGTCCGCGACAAGAACGCGGCAGTGAATTCGCTCCGCGAGTGGCTAACCGTGTCCCATCACTCCCGCCTTGATGAGTGCCAACCCGAACTGCCACTGACCTTCGGGTGTTGCGATGCTGAGCTCACCGGTGCGCATGCGCTGGTAGAACTCGCCGAGCGTGGGTGCCGCATCGAACGTCTCTCCGCCGGTGGCACCGCTGTGTTCGCCCTGCCGGGCCAGGTAAAGAAACGCGTTTCCCGTCAGCACGCCCGCCATCCGCCGATCGTACGCAAAGCGGGGCGGCAGCGCGGACGCCTCATCACCATCGTACGCAGACAGGAAGCGCAGGCACGTAGTGTCATCCATGCGCAAGAATACCGAGATGGCGGCGAGGTCGTAGAACGGCTCGTTGGGTGCGGCGGTGTCCCAGTCGAGCATCAGCAGGCGCTCTCCATCGAACACGAGATTGGTCGGATTCACGTCGTTGTGGCTGAGCACGATCTGCCGGTCAGGCTGTGGCGGTTGCTCCGCGAGCACCTGCTGCACCGCCTCATCGACGAAGGCCGGTACCGCAAAGCCGCTGCGTGCGGAGCGAAGCTCGCTCAGGAAGTCCCGCTCGTCTCGCGACACTGCACCCGGCGGGATCGGCAGATCGTGCACGCGCCGGATCGTGCGCCCGAGCAGCTCGATCGCGGCGTCCCGTGTCGGCGGGTTCGTGTACAGCATGGCGAACGACCGGTCGACCACGAATTCGCTCAGTATGGCGCGCCTCGCCTCGTCCGTGTGGACGATGCGTGGTGCCAGCGCCGCGTCCGCGGCGTGCTGTTGCGTGGCAAGCCGGCCTCGCCACTCGTCGAGCGGTACGTCCGCGCTCGCGATCTTGAGCACGTACGCGTGCCCATCCGCCTCGATGCGATGGACGCCCGCGCCCGAGAGCCCCGCGGCAACACGCGTGATGGTCGTCCCGGCCGTGCGGAGGTGCGCCGGTAAACACGCTTCGAGATTCATGATTCAGCTCGAGATGTCCCTAAGAGACTACGGCCGGCTTGGTTCCTGATACAGCCCGAGCACGTTCCCGAACGGATCGGCGAAGCGTGCAATCTTCTCCGTGGGATGCATGCCGAGCGGCTGAACGATGCGGCCTCCGTGTGCGACGACCGCCTCTGCGGTCGCGGCAACACTGTCGACCATGATGTAGACAAGGAGGCCCGGGGTTGGAGACGCCGGGCGGCCAGCTACCCAGGAGCCACTCACGCCGCCAACAGCATCATCGAAAGCGGTGGCTCCGTCACCACGATGCCTGATGGACCAGCCGAACACTGCCTGATAGAAGCTGGCCGACCGGTCAATGTTGGGGGTGGGAATCTCGAGGTAGCAAATCTTGCCGTTGGTGGGTGTCGGAGCCATAGTCGATCCTCCTCAAAAGGCGATTCTACCTCCTGATAGCATCGGCGACCATGTCGAACCCAGCTGAAACGCCCGACACGACCATCGTGACCTACCGTCCTGAGTTTCGGGAGGCTTTCGCGAGTCTCAACCGAGCCTGGCTGGAGGCCCACTCGCTCCTCGAACCCGCCGACGTCGAGCTCCTTGAGGACCCTGAGCTTCACATTCTCTCCTCGGGCGGGCAGATCTTCTGCGCTCTGCAGGCGGGAGAGGTGGTCGGCACCTGCGCGGCCATCCGGGTCTCGCCGGACGTCTTCGAGCTCGCCAAGCTGGCCGTGGCTCCTGTGGCCCAAGGCCGCGGCCTCGGCAGGCAGCTTTCAGAACGCGTCATCTCCTTTGCGCGCGACGCGGGCGCTTCCAAGATCGAGCTGACGTCTCACACCGATCTTGTACAGGCTGTCCGCCTCTATGAATCCCTGGGCTTTCAACACGAGCCAATACCGCCAGACGTTCGCTACCAATCGGCCAACGTCTACATGACGCTCAGCCTGTGAAGCTGAAAAACGTTACTTCTGGACACGTTGCATGGTGGAGATCCAGTTGTCCTCCCACGTCTTACCGCCGTCATCCGAGTACGACTGTACGAACCGAGCCGACGTCGGCGTGATGTCCGACCAGACATAGCGGACAAAGATCATGCGGCCGTTGAACAGCTCCTGGTCGTAGAACTCTCCCCGTCCATTCTTGGAGCTGAAGGAGCCCACGGTGGGCGGCGGCGGCAGCGTGCCGTTCTTACTGTTTGCCCAGTAGAGACTCCACTGATGGGACTCCGGGTTGTACAGACGCAAGGTCAGGCCTTGGATATGCCCGCTTGGGCCCTCCGCCTCGAATTCGTCAAGGTTGGCTTTGCCGTTCCAGATCGGGCGGCCGACGATGGTGCCGTCGAATTCGATCCACTTGGTGGAGCCCGTCAGCGGTTTCTCAAGGCGCGATAAGTGAGTCGTCCAATTGCCCATTTCGAAGTCGAAGTCATGCTGCCCGTCGCGCAGGGCGGGCGATTCCTGGGCGACTTTCGGTGCCATGCCAGTCGGCGCCTGCGCCGAGATCGCCAAAGGGGCGACGAGGGCGATCAGGACCCATGCGAAGAAACCAATGCAATGAATGCGGCGTGCTCTCATCGGTATGTCCTCCTGTTGCCGCCTCGAGCGGCGGTGCAGGATGAACCCTACCGAAGTGCCCGATCGCTGTGTAGAGCCAATTTCATCTCGAAATCTATTACCAGTCGGGGTGGCCTGCGTGAGCCTTCCCGCCGGTCAGCGCCCGTTCGGGAGCGAGTCGAGCACGGCTTGCAAATGACGCACGCCGGTAGGAATCAACGCCGTCTCGGTGCCGCCGTAGCCAAGGACGAGGCCCCGCCGCGCCGGTGGGCCGAGGTAGCAGCTCGACAGCGGCATCGCCCAGAGCCCCTGGCGCGCCGCGGTTTCCGCCAGGAGCCTGTCGTCCACTTCGTCCCGGAAGGCGGCGACGAGATGCATGCCGGCCTGGTCTCCGAGGAGCTCCAGGCGATCGCCAAATTGCTTTTGGAGAGCCGCCACGAGCACGCTCCGGCGCTCCGCGTACAGTGCCCGCATCTTACGCACGTGGCGCGCGAAGTGGCCTTCGCGGAGAAGCTCGGCGAGGGCGTTCTGCACCAGGCTCGGCGGGCAGATGTCCATGGCGGCGCGCACCTTTGCGAACTGGGCCACGAGATCCGCCGGAATCACAATGTAGCCGACGCGCAGCGCCGGGAACAGCACTTTGCTGAAGGTGCCGATGTAGATCACCCGCGCATCGCGGTCGAGACCTTGTAGGGCCGCGATCGGCTGGTTGCCGTAGCGATATTCGCTGTCGTAGTCGTCCTCGAGAATCCAAGCGCCGCTGCTCTGCGCCCAGGCGAGCGCCTGCAGGCGGCGCGCCGCGGTCATCGTGGCGCCGAGGGGATACTGGTGGGAGGGAGTGAGGTAGGCGGCGCGGGCCCGCGGCTCAATCGCCACGCCCGCCGCGACGTCGAGACCTTCGCGGTCGACCGGTACGGGCACGAGGCGGGCGCCCGCCCGCCGCAGCGGCTCGTGGGCGCCACCGAAGCCCGGTTCCTCGACCCACACCGGGCTGCCGGGGTCGAGCAGCACCCGCGCTGCGATCTCGATCGCCTGCATCGAACCGCTGGTGATCATGATCTGTTCGGCTTCGCAGCGCACGGCGCGGGCCGTGCGTAGGTATTCGGCGACCGCTTCGCGAAGCCCGGGCAGCCCGAGCGCCGTGCCGTAATAAAGCTCTTGCACGGGCGGATTGCGCGCGTGCTTGGCGACCAGCCGCGCCCAGATACTCATTGGAAACCGCGCGACGTCGGGGTGGTTCATGCGGAAGGCGCCGGCGCCGCGGTACCAGGGCTCGCTCGGCACCATGCCGGGCGCAAGCAGACCAGGCCCCGGCCGCGCCAGGGCGCGCTCGCCGCGAGCTCCCGGGGAGCGCTCGCCGAATAGAGCCTCCGCCACGAAGGTGCCGCTGCCGACGCGGCTCTCGCAGTAGCCCTCCGCCAGGAGTTGCTCGAAGGCCTCGAGGACCGGGATGCGTGAGACGCCGAGCTCCGCGGCGAGCGCGCGCGTCGACGGCAGACGCTGGCCGGGACGAAGCTGGCGCTCGACGATCGCCGTGCGCAGCCCACCGTAGATCTGGCGGTACAGCGGCATGCGGTCCTGCCGGTCGAGCGGGATCAGCGGCGCCATCGCCGGCGTGGCCTTGGCAAGCGGGCGGTTGGAAGGCATGGTGGCAAGAAAGCTAGCACGCAGCCTGTCGTTTTGTCGGCCTTGTCGGCCTTGTCGGTCTTGTCGGCGTGGCGCGGCCTCCGCCCGGGCATAAATGCCAGGGCTATGAACAGCGCCCCCTGAAGGGGACTTCAAGCCGGATTCATCCGGCGTCGTTCTTTAGCCCCGGCATTCATGCCCGGGCGGAGGCCGCGCCACGGACAAGTTGGAGAACAAGAATGCTTTCCGTCGCCGACATCCCCTGCGCCTCCGCTGTACAGGCGATGTACGCGGCACCTTTCTGCATCGCCGCGCCCTGCGCTCTAAGCTCAAGCCCTGCAAGCAGATGGACTTCCATTCCGTCCTGGCACGGGCCTCGCTCTTTCTGACAGCCGGGATCGGAGTCAACCCCTTCTGAAGGAGGCTGGTATGAGGCATCGCATCGCTCTTCTCGTCGTCCTGTTACTGGTGCTCGTTCTCGCGGCCGGCTGCGTCGGCTCGATGCCGCCGACCCACCACGTCAACAGCGCGCTGGACTTTCTCTATCCCCGTGGCTTGACCGCTGCCGCGCCGGCGAAGGAGGTGGTCCTCAAGCTGCCGCTTCGCGTCGGGCTCGCTTTCGCGCCCAATCGCGGCTACCAGCGCGATCCGATCACGGAGGAGCAGAAGCAGAAGCTTCTCGGTCGCGTCGCCGCCGCTTTCAAGGAGAACAAGGCCGTCAGCCGCCTGGAGGTGGTGCCCACCACCTACCTGCAACCGGCCGGCGGCTTCGCCAACCTCGATCAAATTCGCCGGTCGCTGGGGCTCGACCTCATGGTTCTGGTGTCGTACGACCAGGCGCAATTCACCGAGTCGACGCGCGCCTCGTGGACGTATCTCACCGTCATCGGTCCGCTCCTGATCGAAGGGGAGAAAAACGATACCCGCACGGTGATGGACGCGGTGGTCTACGACATCAATTCTCAAGCGCTGCTCTTCCGCGCCGCCGGCGAGAGCACGGTCGGCGGCCACTCGAGCCCGCTCAACATGGAGCGCAAGCGGCGGGTTTTCGCGGCCGAGGGCTTCGAGCAGGCAACCAAGGACCTGATCGGTAATCTCAACGCCGCCCTGGCCCGTTTCGACGAGCAGGCGAGGTCTGGCACGGTCCAGGGGCCGGGCACGCCGGCGATCGCCATGTACAGCGCCAAAGGCGAGCGCATCACCGCCGCCAGCGGCCACCTCGGCGGCGGCGCCCTGGGAATTCCGGAGCTGATCCTGGTTGCGCTGATCGGAATCTCACTGCTGTTGAGGCGCCGCGCCGCAGGGGCGTGAATGAAACCCTTTCAACGCTACTTTCCTTGGCTCACGACGGCGCTCGCCGCGATCTGCGCGGCCGCATCGCTCGTGCCGGCGGAGACTTTGGAATATGACAGGAACCGGGTGGCCGCCGGCGAGGTCTGGCGGCTGGTTTCCGGACAGCTCGTTCACTGGACGCCGCGCATGGCGGCCCTCGACCTCGGGATGCTGCTCGGACTCGGGATCTGGCTGGAGGTCCGAGGGGACCGGCGGCTCGTCGCCTTGACAATGGCGCTGGGCGGAGGGCTCACGGTGCTTGGCGTGCAGGAGCTCTCGCCGGATCTGGCCGTGTACCGGGGCAGCTCAGGACTGGCCTCCGCGCTTTTCGTTCTCGCCGCGGTGCGCCTCAAAAGCGTGAACGATCCAGTCACCCGAAACTTGGCGATCACTGGCGTCGTGCTCTTCCTCACCAAAGCATCCTTCGAGTTTCTGGCCGGACAGACGCTCTTCGCCGGCCCCTTGCCGCCGGGAGTTCACGTCGTCCCCGTGGTCCATCTTCTCGGTGGCCTCGGCGGGCTCGTGAGCGCGACGCCGAGCCTTTCCGTTCGCCTTCCTGGACTCCGATCTTGCTCAACCTCGAATTGACCCGGCATCGCGAGTTCTGTATTATCGAACAATGTCTCGCCAAGCCTCGTCCTGAGGCAGTCTCCGGCACTACCTCCGGGAAGGAGGGTCCAAGATGAAACACAAGTACCTGACCGTTTTGGTATTCGGCTTCGCCGGGCTTCTCTACGGCCCTGCCGCAGCGGTGGCCCAGCTGAGCTCGTTCGCGGTGTTGGGAGGCTCGACGGTGACCAATACCGCCACGCCGACGATCGTCACTGGCAATCTGGGCGTAAGCCCGGGTAGCGCGGTGACCGGCTTTCCGCCGGGGATCGTGACTGGAGGGACGATCCACGCCGGCGACTTTGTCGCAGCGCAGGCTCAGACTGACCTCACGGTCTTGTACAACGATCTTGCCACCTCGGTGTGCAATGCCGACTTGACCGGGCAGGATCTGGGTGGGTTGACGCTCACGCCAGGCGTCTACTGTTTTTCCACCTCGGCCCAGTTGACGGGTACGCTTACCCTCGACGCACAAGGCGACTCCAACGCTGTGTTTATTTTCAAGATCGGTAGCACGCTCACGACCGCAAGCGCCTCGTCCGTCCTCCTGATCAACAGTGCATCGAGCTGCGGAGTGTTCTGGCAAATCGGCAGCTCAGCGACCCTCGGCACAGGCACTGCGCTGGCAGGGAGCATCGTCGCGCTGTCCAGCATCACTCTGAATACCGGCGCAAGTTTGAATGGAAGGGCCTTGGCGCGAAATGGTGCCGTGACGCTGGACGACAACAACGTCGCCGTCTGCAGCGGCGGCCCGAGCTTGCCGGCCGCGGTTCCAACGCTTTCCGCGTGGGCAATGATCGTTCTGATTGGCCTCTTGATCTTGAGCGGCTTGGCAGCGATGCGCAGGCGAGCGGCGTAGATGGGGACCTGGCGGTGGCCTGGCCGCCGCCGGAAGACCTCCATCACTCGACCCTCTTCAGCTCGGTCGTGGGAACCTTCTGAGACACCATCGTGTCCAATCTCCCAGGTGCAGGATCTTTCGAGTGGAGGTGGCCCGTGATTCGCCGCTCACTTCTGACGCTGGCTCTCTTCCTGACCGCCCTGCAACTGGCGGCGGGCCCGATTCCCAAGGACCGTGTTCCTGCGCCTCTCCAGCCCTGGACAGACTGGGTGATGCGCGGCCACGAGGCGGAGCTCTGCCCGTTCCTGCTCGGCGCGGACGACCCGGCCACGGCGGCCAAGCAGTGCGACTGGCCCGGACGGCTGGTTCTCGATCTCGGCGAGAAGGAAGGGCGGTTCCGCCAGGAGTGGAGCCTCCAGATCCCCGGCTTCGTGCCCCTGCCCGGCGAGGAGAAGCACTGGCCGGTCGAGCTGACGGTCGACGGCCGGCCCGCGGCCGCGGTCGCCAACGAGGGCGACGCACCGGGACTCTGGCTTGCCGCCGGACGCCATACCCTGGCCGGAGTCTTCCGCTGGGACTCCCTCCCCGAATCGCTCGATCTGTCGCAGGAAGTGGGGCTGGTGTCGCTCAGCGTGCGCGGCACGGCGGTGCCGTTCCCCGATCGCGACGCCGATGGCCGGATCTTCCTGCAGCGCACGAGCGCCGCCGCGACGGAGGCGGAGAGCCTGCAGGTGATCGTTCACCGGCAGATCGTCGACATGGTGCCGCTGGTGCTGGTGACGCGGATCGAGCTCGCGGTCTCCGGCAAAGCCCGCGAGGTGCTGCTGGGCCGCGCCCTTCCCGATCACTTCATTCCGCTCGAGTTGGAGTCGCCGCTGCCCGCCCGCATCGAGCCGGACGGCCGGCTGCGGGTGCAGGTGCGGCCCGGCTCCTGGACGCTGCAGCTCACCGGCCGCCACGACGGTCCGGTCGCCGCTCTCACGGCGCCGGTGCCGGGCGGCCCGTGGGCGAACGAGGAGATCTGGGTGTTCGCCGCCCAGCCCAATCTGCGCCTCGCCGACGTCGAAGGCGTGACGGCGGTCGATCCGCAGCAGACGAACCTGCCGGACGATTGGAAGAAGCTTCCCGCCTACCGGCTGCGGCCGGGAGAGACGATGCGAATCGCCGAGCACCGCCGGGGCGACGCCGATCCGGCGCCGGACACGCTGACGCTCCACCGTGTCCTATGGCTGGACTTCGACGGCGGCGGCTATACGTGGTCGGACCGGCTGGCGGGCACTCTCACCCGGAGCTGGCGGCTTGAGATGGCGCCACCCAGCCGCCTGGAGCGGGTGGCCATCGCCGGGCGCGATCAGGTGATCACGCGCCGCGCCGGCTCGAAGCTGGCGGGAGTCGAGTTGCGCCAGGGAAATCTGCTGCTGGGCGCCGAGGGGCGGATCGAGAGCACCTGGGCGCTGCCCGCCGTGGGCTGGGACCACGGCTTCCAGCAGGTGACCGGCGTGCTCCATCTGCCGCCCGGCTGGCGCCTGCTCGCCGCTACCGGCGTCGACGAGGTGCCTGGCACCTGGGTCAGCCGCTGGACGCTGCTCGACCTCTTCCTCGTGTTGGTGATCGCCCTCGCCGTGCGCCATCTGTGGGGAACCCGCTGGGGATTGATCGCCCTGGCGGCCATGATCGCCAGTTGGCAGGAGCCGGACGCGCCGCAGTGGATCTGGATCGTGGTGCTCGCCCTGGAGGCGCTACGGCGGTTGCTCCCCGCCGCGGGCCAGGGGCGGCAGGCGGTGCGCGCCCTGTCGGTGCTCGCTCGCATCGGCCTCGTGCTCTTCACTCTCAGCTTCGTGGCGATGCAGCTGCGGCAGGCGATCTACCCCGCCCTGGAAAGGCCCCAGGCGTCGGTGGGCGCGGGCGGCGAGGTGCAGGACCTGACACGCCAGAACTCCCTGGGCAGCGCCGCCGGAATGGTCGAGGGGAAGCTGCAGGAGTATGGGTATTCCAGCGGAGGAGTCGGCGGGATCAACGGCGGGGCGCCGGGGCCGGGGCCCCAGGCCGTCGAAGTGCCGGAGCCGGCCCAGAACGCGCCCAGTTCGACCGTCACATCGCCGCCTCCGCCGCCACCTCCACCGCCGCCGATGCCGCGCCGGGACTTTGGCCTGGTGATGAAGAGGGCCATGAAGGAGCCGGTTTCACCACCCGCCGTCGAGCTCCAGGAGATGGACCCACGGGCCGTGGTGGACACCGGTCCGGGCCTGCCGGCCTGGGAGTGGACGCAGGTGACCCTGCGCTGGAGCGGTCCGGTCGAGCCGACGCAGCGAGTGCGCTTCTTCCTGCTCTCGCCGCTCGCCAACGGGCTTATCACCCTGGTACGGGCGGCGCTGCTCATCCTGCTCGTGCTGCTGACGCTGAATCTCGCGGGCCTGCGACTCCCTTGGCGGCCAGCGCCCAAGACGCCGGCAGCCGCGGCGCTGCTGCTCGCCGCGCTGCTCCTCGCTCCAGGCTTGACCGGGGCAGCCCGGGCGGAAGCTCCGCCCACCACACCCGCCGCGGACGTCCTCGAGCAGTTGCACCAGGCGCTGACGGCGATGCCCGATTGCTTCCCCGGCTGTGCAGCGAGCCCGCGACTCTTCCTCGACGTTTCGCCGGCGGGGCTGCGGGCTCGCTTCGAGGTGGGCGCCGCGGCGGACGTCGCGGTTCCCATCCCGGGCGGCGCGCAGCAGTGGGTTCCCGCCGAGGTGCAAGTGGACGGCCAACCGGCGGGCGTGGCGCGCACGGAGGACGGCAAGCTGTGGGTGAAGGTCGGCCCCGGCCGGCACGAGATCCTCCTCGCCGGTCCGCTGCCGCCGCGCGACGGCGTGCAGATTCCCCTGCCGCTCAAGCCTCACCGCGTGGAAGTGACCGCCAGCGGCTGGACGGTTTCCGGCGTGCACGAGGACGGCGAGGCGGACGACACGCTGCAGCTCACCCGCCTGCGCGGCACCGGCCCCGCGGTCGCCGGCGGGCTGCAACCGAGCGCCTTGCCGCCCTTCCTGGAAGTCGCACGCACCCTCCATCTCGGCCTCACCTGGCAGGTGGAAACCCGGGTCTCCCGCCGTTCGCCAGCCGGCGTGCCGGCGGCGGCGAGTATCCCGCTGCTGCCCGGCGAATCGGTGACCACCAACGGCATCCGGGTGAAGGACGGCGCCGTGCAGGTGAGCCTGGGTCCGCAGACGGACGACGTCACCTGGACCTCGTCGCTGGCGATCGGGCCGGCCGTGGTGCTCGCCGCGCCGCGCACCCTGGAGTGGGCAGAAGTTTGGAAGCTGGACGCGAGTCCCATCTGGCACTTCGAGGCGAAGGGCATTCCCGCCGTGCTCGTCCCTGCCGGCACGGCAATGAGGATCCCGGAATGGCGGCCCTGGCCCGGCGAGAGCGTCGAGCTGGCCATCAGCCGGCCGGAGGGCATTGCCGGCCGTACGCTCACCCTGGTGCGCAGCCAGCTCAACGTGAGCCCCGGCGTGCGCTCGACCGACGTCTCGCTCGATCTCGCCCTGCGCAGCAGCCGCGGCGGCCAGCACACGATCGTCCTGCCCAAGGGCGCGGAGCTGACGGCGGTGACGATCGACGGCCAGGTCCTGCCCATACGTCAACAGGACCGTCTGGTTACGCTGCCCCTTCACCCCGGCGCCCAGCGGGTGCTTCTCACCTGGCGGGAGACGCGGGGGATCTCGCTGCTCTTCTCGACGCCGACGGTGGACCTGAAGACGCCCAGCGTCAACGCCTTGACCGAGGTCGAGGTGCCGCGCGGACGCTGGCTGCTCCTCGCCGGCGGACCGCGCCTGGGGCCGGCCGTCCTCTTCTGGAGCCTCCTGCTGGTGATCCTGCTGGCCGCCTGGGGGCTCGGCCGGGTACGGCAGACGCCGCTCAAGGCGCTGCATTGGGCGCTGCTGGGCGTGGGCCTCTCCCAAGTGCCGCTGCTGGCCATCGCGGTGGTGGCCGGCTGGCTCCTCGCTCTTGGATTGCGCCGCGAGAAAGGCCCCACGGTGCGCCGCGACAAGGTCTTCGACCTCGGCCAGCTGCTGCTCGTGGCCTGGACCTTGGCGGCGCTCGGCGTCCTCTTCTGGAGCATTCAGCAGGGACTGCTGGGGACGCCCGAGATGCAGATCGCCGGCAACGGCTCCACCGCCGCGCAGCTCCGCTGGTACGCTGACCGCGCCGGCGCCGTGCCGCCCACCGCCTGGATGCTCTCGGTGCCGCTGTTGATCTACCGCCTGGCGATGCTCGCCTGGGCGCTGTGGCTGGCGCTGGCTCTCCTGCGCTGGTTGCGCTGGGGCTGGGAGAGCTTCACGACCGGCGGCGGCTGGCGGCCGTGGATCTGGTTTCCCCGCAAGCCGCCGGCGCCGCCGGTCGTGACTCCGCCCCCGCCGCCTGTCGCAGAGCCCGCGGGACCGGAGGGCTCCGCCTGAACGAACCTACTTCGAACAGTCCCCCGCGAGGCGCGACTGGGACAGGGGATTTTCGCGCCAGCCGGGGAGCAGCCAGTAGCGGAAGGTGTGGAGGACGAGCCGCTCGCGGTCGGTGAGGGGCTCGGTTTCGAGCTGGGTCATGGCGTTCCAGACGGCGTCCTCGCCACAGACCAGGGCGATGTACCAGGGGAGCTCCTCGACGCTCACTTCCCAGCCGCCGAGGACGTCGCGGATCGCCTCGTAGGCTGGAAGAGGACACGGCGGCCGCAGACGGAGGAGAAGGCTGGCGGCCAGCGACTGTCGTGGATATCGGCGCGACTCGACGGGCTGGGTGGTGAAGCACTGATAAAGCCCCCAGAAGACCTCCAGGGGCTCGGCCGGCTCCAGGATCTTGGAGAGATCGTCGAGCTCGCAGGCACTGTCGCCGCCATAGTGCTCGGCGCTGCCCGCGACGAGCGAAGCGATGGTCGCCCTGTCGAGCTTCAGCATCGATGCCAGCCCCAGCTCTACGATGTATCGGATCATGTACGCTCCTCGCTGATGGCATCGTACCGCGACACGCTTCCCGGCGATACGGGTCGCCGGGCAACGGGACGATATAATGGAGAAGCTCGTTCCTTCGGCCAATCTTGGCCACCCGCGGGAGGCGCCATGGTTTCAAGACCGCAAACAATCCGCCGATCCTTCGCAGCGCTCCTCTGCGCGCTCCTTCTCGCCTCCTGGGCCGCGGCGGCCAAACCGCCGGCGAAGGGCAAGCCGAAGCCGGGCAGCACTCCCCCCGCCGCGCAGCCGACTCCTGCAAGCCAGCCGGCGAAACAGGAGGCGGTGCCGCCGCCGGGGATCGACGCCGTCGGCGAGAAGCTCTGGCATTACCAGACCGACGCGGCCCGCGACGCCCTGTCGAAGCTCATGGACCAGGCGGATTCGAACCCTTACGTCGCCACGGCCTATGGCCGCGTCCTCGAGCAGCAGAAGAGCTATGGCGATGCCGAGGCGCGGCTGCGCAAGGCCGCCACGCTGGCGCCCGCCGATCCGGCGCCGCTCGTCTATCTCGGCGAGGTCCTCCTGCGCCAGCGCCGCGACGCCGACGCCAGCAGCGCTTTCCGCCAGGCCGCGGACGCGGCCCGGGCGAAGGGAGGGGCCGACGCCGCCTACTATCTCGGCGTCGCCCAGCAGCGGCTGAAGCAGTACGACGACGCCGTGGCTACGCTCGCCGGCGCCCGGGCGCCGCAGCCGGCGCTCATTCCCTACCAGATCGGCGTCACCCGCGCCTTCCAGGAGAGCTGGGCCGCAGCCGCCGAGCAGCTCAACAACGCCATCAGCATGGACTCGGGGCTCGCCATGGCCTACTACTACCGCGGCCTGGTGCAGGACAAGCTCGGCCACAAGGACCTGCTGGTCAACGACATGAGCCGCTTCCTCGCCCTCGCGCCCAACGCCCCGGAAGCCGACCGCGCCCAGGCGGTCCTGCGGGCGGTGAGGCACTGACTCAGCTCTACGTTGTCGGATTGCTGTCCTTCATTGAGCCGATCCTCGCAGACCACCTCTTCGTTAAGATCTTCGATGCCGTTGTAAGGCCGCCATAGTGCTCATAGAGAGGCTCGCAAGCCATCAAAACGGTATCCCAAGCCACGTCGAGATTCCCACCGTTGGAGAGGTAGACTCGAACAATGTGCCCATCGGAGATTCTTCTTGATTTGATCGCGTTCGGTAGATTGCCATCCCAATGTCGGTCCCCGAACCAGGTGATGATGTATTCAAGGGGTACTATGTAGCGCGCTCCTGAGGGGTAGGAGAAGGCAACGTGTTTTCCGCTCGCGGCTACGGAAGAGGCAGAAAATTTTCCAAAACCCTGTTTGGATAGGGTTCTGTCCAGAATTGGTTTCTGAGATTGTCGGAAGCTTGGAATTCTGTGCTTCTTGGCTGGATTCGCTTTCATAAGCAGGTTCCATGATAGAAACAGGCACTGTTTGCGAGAGAGCTCGCGCTCTCGTTGGCATTTTTTTCTTGCTTCTTCTTTTTCTCGTCCTGAGTCTTCTGCGCCTGCTGTTCTTGAATATAGGCCTGAATCAATTTGGCAAACTGTTCCTTTGTGAGGTTGTTGGTGTCGGAAGTGCCAAACATTCGTTCGGCCAAGGAAGCGATAGATTCTTGTGATATCCCTAATAGTTTAAGCTTGTCGTCTTCGGCATTCGCAGGAGCAGCGTCGAAGAACATCGTGACTGCTGTTATCGTAGCGAGTCCGCCAGTGAGTCCAATTTTAAACATCTGCTTGAGAAGGGATTTTGGCGCTTCGCCGGTTAGGACCTCGCCGTTCAGGCCAACTCTTGCGATAGTCTGAGAGCCTTTCCTCAGAAAAACATGATAGTGGGCACCTCCATGAAATGTATCGCCAGGAAAAAATTTGATGATGTACTTTCCGATTTCCCATGCCTTGATAGAAGTTCTTCCGTCGGGGTCCACGTATGTTAGAGGGTTTCCTAGCGCATAAGAATAGCGGTTCCAACTCTGCGGTTTTGCCAGATCTGAGATGAACTGATCGACACTCACAAACCGTCCCACCACCGGGCTCTCGTGTCGAGCATGCATATAGTCCAAATCATCCCCGACTCCCGCCGTGCTCGCCAAGTCCCTTTCGTGCCCGGTGAACTTCATGCGCTCGGTGTCCTGGTTGAAGGCGGTGGCTTCTTCTCCGAAGGGGTAGTAGACGTGGTAGGCCACGCGCTCGCCGCCGGCTCGGGTGATCAGACGGGGCGTGCCGAGATGATCGAGGTGGTAGTGGCGCGGACCGATCTGGGTCTCGGCGGCCAGGAGGAGGCCGTCGCGATGGATGTAGTCGGTTCCTACGCTCCAGGCGTCATTGTTGTTGATGTAGTCGCGGAGGACCTTTCCACTCAGGTCGCGGATCGTCCAATGGGAGAGGGTGCGGTTCAAATCAAAGGACCAGAGGCGCTCGTCGTCC
>Ga0134121_10000281_pt1 | contig 60086 bp, 51 predicted proteins | sample KB301_FD_96463 | JGI IMG/M metagenome (GOLD analysis project Ga0134121, IMG submission 96463) | Terrestrial soil microbial communities without Nitrogen fertilizer from Kellogg Biological Station, Michigan, USA - KB3-0-1 | ecosystem: Environmental > Terrestrial > Soil > Unclassified ...
GAATCATTCAACGGTAGCTTTCGCGATGAGTGCCTGAACGTCAATTGGTTCCTTTCGCTCGAGGATGCAAAAGAAAAAATCAGGTTGTTTAAGGAAGAGTATAATGGCTTCAGACCACATAGTTCCTTGTCGGGTCTGACGCCGAACGAGGTGGTCCAACAACACTCTAATGGTCCAATTTTCCCTCTTTTAGGCCGGTAGCGAATTTGGGAGAAGGTCAATGGTCCAATTTTCCCTCTTTTAGGCCGGTAGCGAATTTGGGAGAAGGTCAGAATCGTCGTGCGGCGGAAGAACGATCGCTTTAGAACAGACGACGCGGTGAGAGGGATCATTATTTGGTATCAGTATGAAGGGAGATTCCTTTCTTGAAGCGCACACTTTGTATTCGTCCGGAATATCGTTAATGGTTATTCCGAACTTTCCATTGGAGCCGGTTCTTACACATGGAATTCGTCCATTGATCGGTCGCTTACCTGGTATAACGCATACGTAAATCTTATCCATCTTGCGGCCATCTGAATTCGTAACCGCACCCCACAAGTGATAGGAATAACGCGTTTGCTGTTCTGACGGAAACGTAGAAACAGCCAGGAACGCAGTCACAAGTAAGTAGACAAATGTCATGTGATTGATTGGCACAGAAGGGAGGATCGTATAGAAGACCATCCCAGGAGCAACGGATGTTCCAAACAAATTGACTCAGATTGCTCGAGTTAGGCCAACGACGGCGATTCATTTTCTCAACAACATCAGGTACTCCGGCAATTCCGGCAACCTTCCTCGTTTTTCCACTCATAGCCGCAGAAATCAAGGCTCTTCAACTGGTACATCTATTGCGCACGATCTGACTCGGAACAAGTCGTACGCGGCTGAAGGCAAAGTCAGAGAGGAGCACTGAGGTTTGCGATCATTCATAACAACAGCGTGCTATCTATTGGCCTTAGTAATCACGATACAGGCTCAGAGCGTTTCGACCACTGGTTCAGGCAATCAGCAGAACGTAACTAATAGCTCGCAGCGCGATGAGCCCGAAACCGGCTCGGATGCTCAAATTGTCAGCCCACCATTTAAGCGGAGCCGTTTGTTTACGAGATTCGGACTTCTGGTTGCACCTTATCACTCGAGCGCGACAATCGCCACGAACGGACAACCACTTTCAGGCGGCACCGCCGAGGCGAGCAACAACGTGAGTATGACGTTCGATCTGGGCTATGAGATCACAAAGAACATTTCAGTGACAGTGACATCAGGAATTCCGGTGAAGCCGCACGTCACGGGTGAAGGCACGGCAGCAGCACTGGGCGTGCTGGGAAAGGTTCGCTATGGGCCGATGATTCTCGCTGGCCAATACCGATTTCCAAGAATCGGCCGCATCCAACCTTACGCCGGCGGCGGAGCAGCGTACGCAATCATCTTCAAGAACTTCGACGGCAGCGTAAAGAACCTTCAGGTTAATAACAACTGGGGATCAGTTCTGCAGGGTGGCGTTGAGTATGAACTGAATTCAAAGTACACGCTCTTCTTTGACTTCAGGGAGGTCTGGCTATCGGTCAATGCGCGTGGCGTGCTGAGCGATGGTACCCCAGTAAAGGCGCGCGTAAACTTGAATCCCTCGCTGGTTACGGTAGGGATCAAGTTTCGTCTTCCGTTTGGTAGCAGTCACTAGGCTTGCCTCAAAAGTTCGAAATCATGAACCCCCGACCCCATCACTGGACGCTTTCAAGCGTTTGTGCCGAAAGGTCGGCGTTCGCCGCAAAGATGCCAGCCGCTTTGTACCACGGCTGCACGATCTCCGACACACGTTTGCAGTGCATCGACTCACGGCCTGCTACCGCGACGGCGGCGATGTCCAACGATTGCTCCCGCAACTTGCGACTTACCTCGGGCATGTGGATATCGATTCCACTCAACGGTATCTCACTTTGACGCCGGAACTGCTTAGCCAAGCCAGTAACCGTTTCGAGCAGTACGCCGCTCCAGGAGGTGTCTTATGAATGAACAATCTTTATTAGGACCATGGATACGGCGGTTTCTTTTGGAGCACTTGGTCAATGAGCGCAACCTGGCTCCCAACACGCAGCGCAGCTATCGCGATACGTTTTGCCTGTTCATCCCGTTTGCCGCTGAGCAACTGCAACGAAAGGTAGACAAGATCAAGGTCACCGAGATCTCGGCCGCTCTGGTGCGCAAGTTCCTGACCTATCTGAAGGAGGTCCGTCACTGTGGCACCAACACGCACAACCAGCGCCTCGCAGCCATTCATGCTCTGGCTGTTTTCATAGGCAATCGCAGTCCGGAACATCTCGCTTGGTGCAGTGAAGTCCGAGCAGTTCCATTCAAGAAATCAGCCCGGACGGTCGTTCATTACCTCGACAAACTCGAGGTGGATGCCATGTTGGCAGCGGCAAAGCAACGACAGCTCACTGCACAAGGTCAGCGCGACTACGCCATGCTGTTGTTCCTATACAACACTGGTGCGCGGGCTGATGAAGCGGCGCGGCTCACGATCACCGATCTCCATCTCACGCCGGCGGATTGGAACGGATAAGCCTACGTGCAGATCCGAGGTAAGGGTGGCCGCACGCGCCAATGTCCACTCTGGCCGGCGACAGTGCGCGAGATCGAGAACTCGATTGGCAAACGGCAGCCGCACGAACATGTTTTTCTGACCCGCCTGCGGCGGCCATACACCCGAGTTGGCGTTTATGAGTTGGTGAAAAGATATGGACAGAGAGCGGCGTTAGCCGTGCCTTCAATTGCCACCAAGCAGGTTAGCCCACACATCATTCGGCACTCAACCGCCATGCACTTGCTGCGAGCGGGTGTGGACATAAATACGATACGCGGCTGGCTGGGCCATGTCTCACTGAGTACTACCAACATCTACGCCGAGATCGACCTGGAGATGAAGGGGAAGGCGCTGGCCAAATGCGAAGTAAGCGAAGAACCTCAGCAACACAAGCACTGGCGGGATCAGCCATCTTTGATGGAGTTCCTACGGACCTTGTAGCGTTGCCGAGGCGGAATGTTATGTGGTCGCTGACTCGTGCCGGTTGCGATACCACGTCCTCAGCACCACATAACTACAAAGGACAACTAACGATTTCCGCATATCATCCAACTCCTGCTCGTTCACAAGGCATCGGATCGCCACGGGAAAAGCCAACAAGTTGCCGGCTCGCGTCAATCGTGACGAGAACCAGTGAAAACGGAAGAGTTTCCGCGACCTTCCATTGTAATCCTCGATATAATGTGGTGGCGGAATCTGATTAGAAACCAGATACACATCATTCCTCATAGTAATGAGGAGTAATAGTCGAACATGAATTATAGAGGTATTTTTTCAATAGCACTTACTCTGTTGATTATCGGTGCGTTTGCCTCCATTCATGCAGATTCATGGAAGCTTCCAAAGAAGGCGAAATATTTCGCACCCAACAAGAAATATTATCTTGAAGTCACGCCTAAAAAGTTGGAGAGCCAGCTAAAATATTTCGAAGATAAAGTTGAAGGAAGGAATAATGCTGGCACTCTCAAAGGAGCAACAGAAGACCGAGCCAAAGGTGCGTTTTACGCTCGCCGCGCCGACGGAGGGTACTCAAAGAAATGGGAGTTCCCGCTTCTAAACGAAGTCTCTCCCGTAAGCGCCATCGTCTCTAACAACGGTGATTATGTCGTAACCTTCGATAATTGGCACGGCGTCGGCTATGGGGGTGATGTGGTCGTCGTCTATCGCCCCAATGGTGCTGTAGTCAAAAAATTTGGTCTCGAGGATTTATTGACAGAAGGTGATATTGAAACGCTTCCGCATAGCGTCAGTTCAATCTGGTGGGGCGGGGAGCATTATATTGACGATGCGAATGGTATTTTAATTCTCAGGGTAGTCGCTAACGGTAGAAGCCCTTGGGAAGATGACGCCAAATACCATGAGTTGAAAATCGAATTAGCAACGGGTCGTCCGTTGGAGTCGAAACGCGATCTGTTCCCACAACCTCGCGTCTTTAGCAGCGTTGATGCTGGAACAGCTCCTGCACCTTCTGATGCTTCACCAGGTAAGCCGACTTGTGCTTCTGCGGAAGAGAGCTTTGATTCGCCAGAGTTCGTGCGCGTTCCATCTGGCCAGCTATATGTGAAGGCGAAAGAGCGCCCGCTCCTGCCTTATCCTCCAATTGCTAAAGCTGCTCATGTTCAAGGTACAGTCATTGTTGAAATACTTGTCTCAAAGGGGGGGGATGTGATTTGTGCGCGCTCATTATCGGGGCATCCCTTACTGCGTGCGGTTGCCGTAGCCGCTGCTCTCAAATGGAAATTTGAACCTATCGAAGCATCCGGCAGTCCCGGGAAAGTTGTTGGGACAGTTGCTATCAATTTCAAGCTGACTGACAAAGATGTGAATCCCAACAATCAACCACGTAATTGATAGCTTGTCGCGTTTTGGAATGCCGCCGTTAGACCTCACACTCAGCGAACAGTAGAGGCGACTGGCAAGTACCTCGTGAGAAAGTTATGTAACGATCAGTACCAGCCAAAACTTCATTCCAAACGACTTGTCCGTCCAACGCCACATAACTGCGAAGACAACATAAGTGACCGAGCTCGTGCAGAAGTGTCTTGAAAGGGAGTTGAGCAAGCGGGTTAATTGCGACCTGACTCTGGCGCGCTTATGTGGCCAAGTTAGTTATGTGGCGTCGACTTTTCTAGCCAGTTCTCAGCAGCAAAACTAGCGAACCGAACGCCACATAAGTCAAGGCCCAGAGAGCGTGCAGGGAACGTCATTGTCGCTTCTTATGTTTCATGAAAGAATGGGAACCTTCTTAGTTGAGTTGGTGTCTGATTCCTCATGAGTCTATCTGTTTGCCGAGTTGTCAAAAGCGTTCTGCACGGTCGCCTGGTGCGAAACATACTTGTGATGTTCGGCTGCTCGTTGTTTGCTGGCACTCTATACGTTGAGTTTCGTCACTGGTGTAACTTTGGCCATTTGGTGACGTATGGATTGCACGTTGATGCTGTAAATGAAGATGCCTATATCGGTATTCCTGGGCAGACCAAGATGTACTGGCCGGAAATATCGAATTTCTCTTTGCTGCCAGTGCGTTTGCCTGCATGCAGGCCCGTGAGTGATACGCTTAACCCTCCCCTCGAATACGCGTATGCCGTTCAGAGATTTGATGAACGATCGCAGAGTTGGCAGACAATAGAGAATGCAACTAAGTTCGAATTTTGCGTCAATCCCTTCACTAATGAATCGGGGCTGGTGCACAGCTATTTGCTACCCGGATCATCAGTCAAGGTAATGAGTGGTAGCGCTGTCGGTGCAATGGATTCGTTTCATAAGAATGATCTGGCGCGCTGGGTTGTGTTCCGCCAAGTATTCCCAACTGCGAATTGGAATACCGCCATTGCCTCGAAGCCATTTCGAATTGAAGATGACGTTCAAAGAAATGAAGGTGGCCGATTTCGCGTTCAGCACTAATGGCGAGTTGTTGGCAGCGGGTTTTATGTGGCGAGTGCGTTATGTGGCGCTTAGCTCTTTCTGGCCAGCTCAGCAGCAAGCGAGCGAACCGAACGCAACGCAAGTTCAAGGCTTAGAGCGCGCGCGCAGGAAAGTCATTAGTCCTTTGTCCCGTTCCATCACCTCGACCGTTTGATCTTGTTGTGAATAGTTAGAGAGGTAATCATGAAAAGACTTTTCGCGTTCTGGTTTCTAATTCTTATCTGCGGGGCTGTTTTAGCTCAGCAATCAGAAGATACTTCTGAGCCGCTTATTGTAGCCGGCAAGGGCTGGGGGAAAGTTTCTTTGGGTGTGGACAGAAAGACTGTCGAGAGTGTTATAGGCGAAGGTCAGAATCGGAGCCGGTATGATGATGTGTATTTCATAGATTACCCGGCTAAAGGGATTCAAATCTCCTATAACAACAGGATAACACTCTGACCAACGTCTATTTCTATAACGGGCAGCGTAGATATGAGAATTTTACTACCTTTCAAGGGAAAACAGATAAGGGAGTGGACTGGAACTCATCTCCTAATGATGTAATCAGAGCCTATGGCAAGCCGAAGGAAGATTACAAAGACGAAGGGTGGCGACGGACGGTTTTCGATGGCATTGACTTCCGTTGGGAGAATGGTGTGATGGTGAGAATCGGCATTCCCGGAAAGTGAGCGGCAGAGCTCCTTTGCTTCCGTTATAGCAGCGGTTCCATCACGGAGCACGTGTGAGTTGTCAGGAGCGCGCCAGACAAACCCGCGAATGCCTCGCGTCTCATCCGCTAGTTGCCATCAGCGCTGTCTCGGCTGTCCCTTTCTTCAAGAAACAAGTTCAAGGCTTAGAGTGCGCGCAGGAACGTCATTAGCCCTTTGTCCTCCTTCCATCGCCTCGACCGTTTGGTCTCCTTTACTTCACAAGTCGCCAACGCCTTGGCTTTCATTTCCAGGTCGGTTTCCGCGTAGATGTTAGTGGTGTCAATCGAAACATGGCCCAGCCAAGCGCGGATGGTGTTGATATCTACTCCGGCACGCAGAAGGTGGGTAGCGGTCGTGTGTCTAAGCGAATGTGGGCTGACTCGCTTTGTGGCCAGTGCTGGCAGTTTTGGCGATACTCTCTTCACATAGCGTTCCACCATTGTGTGAATGCCAAAGCGCGTGATTGGGCGACCACAGCGATTGAGAAAAACATGTTCATGTTGGGCTCTGTCGTTGAGCAACGTGGTAAGCACAGTTGCTGTTTGCGGCCACAACGGACAGCGGCGCAGTTTGTTACCTTTTCCGTGGATCTGTACTGAACTTAGATTGCGCGTTGACGTTTGGGCCAACTCAACGTTTCCTATAGTCAGTTGCGCTGCTTCATCCGCACGCGCTCCAGTGTTGTAGAGGAAAAGCAACAAAGCATAGTCTCGTTGGCCCTGTGGCGTGTGTCGATCAGGTGCCGCCAATAGAGCCTCCATCTCTGATTGCTCCAGATAGGTAATCTCTCGTTTCATCGCTCGCTTGAAAGGAATGGTTCCTAATGTGCCGCACCACTCAATATGTTCTGGACTATGTTCCGCGATGAAGCGCGCCAATGCATGGACCACGGCTAGCCGTTGATTACGCGTTGCAACACTACAGCCCCGTGTCTGCTCCAGGTCTTGTAGGAAGTGTCGCACTTGTTCGGCAGTGATGTCTTCAACTGTAAGCTGATCAATATGTTTGCCGAGTCTCGCGGCGATGAAGGTAACCATTAGGGCCAGAGCGTCGCGGTAACTCCGTTGTGTATTGCGCGCCAAGTTCCGTTCACGAACTAAGTATTCAAGGAGAAAGCGCCGCACCCACGGGCCAAGCTTTGTCCCCTCAGTCATGGCCTTCCTCCTTCCAGACATAACGCTCAAAGCGTGCTGATGCCTCGTGCAGCAGCTCCGGTATCATTGTGAGATAGGGTTGGGTATCACTGATGCGGAGATGCCCCAGGTAGGTAGACAACTGCGGCAGCAGTTTCTGGACGTCAGCGCCTTGTTGGTACCACGAGACAAGTCTATGAACGGCGAAAGAGTGGCGCAGATCGTGCAGTCGCGGTTGATAGCGAGCGCCATCGACTCGTTTGACATTCGCATACTCACGCAAGCCTTTGAATCTCGCTTCGACGAGCGGGCGCTGTACCAGTCCGCCCCGGCGCAAGACAAAAAAAGGCGCCGTACCACTTTGATTATGTCCAGCTTCTGTTCGCCTCACTGCGTATAGCGCCATCTCCTGATTCAGTTCAACTCCTATCGGCACCATTCGTGTCTTGTGGAACTTCGTGTCGCGAACCGTGAGCAACGCACCAGCCAAATCGACATCGTCCAGGGTCAGAGCCAGAGCCTCGCTGACGCGTAGTCCCGCGCCATAGAGCAGCAACAAGATCGCGCGCAGCGTGTGTGGCTCAAGTTTGCAAAGTCCTTTCGGGCAGGCAGCAGTGGTGGAGTTGAAGAGTCTGCGCAGTTCGGTTCGTGAGTAAATATAAGGGACAAAGCGTTCGGGCAACTTTGGCTTGGTTGTCGGTAGTGGCGAGGAAACAACCAAACCGCGGCTGATCGCATAACGATATAGGCCGTTTAATAGACCATATCTCTCCTGCCAACTGCGGGTGACGGGGGTGGTGCCGGCGAGGAAGGCATTCACTCGCTCTGCCTGGACATCGTTGACGTTGATCTCTTCTCCCATCCACCGGCAAAAAGTGTTCAATCGACCCTCGCTGTTTTCAAAGCGCGCCCCAAGAGACTTTCGGAAGGCCACGTATTGAGCGATAAGCGCTTTCAGTTTCATCGCACCCCTCCTATCTCGAAGTCCGCCACCTGGCGCAAACCTGCCAGATTAACTTTGGCGTAAACGCGAGTGCTATCTGGCTTGCGATGTCCGAGATGGTCGCCAATCTCTTTCATCGACAAGCCCTCAGCGAGCAAGCGGGTAGCGCAAGCATGCCGGAGTGAGTGTGGTCCACGATGCGGCGACGGAATATTCCACGCTCGAAAACGTTCAGCGATGGTGCAATAAAGCGAGTTGGCACTGGAAGGCTGGACCGGTGCGATCAACGTAAGAAACACCTCACGATAGCGAACGCGAGGCCGCACTTCTTTAAGGTAGCGCAGCAACGCCTCACCCACCGTGTGTGAGAGCGGGTAAGTTTGTCGGCGGCGCGGTTTGGGACGAGTCACGTAGAGCAACTCATTCTCCCAGTCGAGGTCTTCCAGCTTGAGAGCACGCACTTCGCTAACCCGCAAGCCGTAAACGGCGAACAACAGTATGAGAGCACGATCTCGGATGTCGGTTGCGTCATCGCCTTCGGTGCTCGCCAGCAGGCGCTGCACGTCTTCCCACGATGGGCCTCTTGGTAGCTGTTCATCGGCGAAAACGCGTGGGGACATAATCGCCGCCGCTTGACCTGGAGCACACCAACCACGCTGCTCGGCGTAGTGAAAGAAAGCTCGTAAAGCGCTGGCGTACGTTCTCATCGATGAGCGGGTGTAAGCATCCTGCTCACCTTTGCGGGCAATAGCCGCGTCGATGTCGAGAATGGAGATCTCATTAAAGCGACGGTGCTGTTCAGCAAAGCGACTGAGGAACTGCGTTACGTGCTGCCGGCGTTTGTGGACGGTTACCGGAGACAAACCTTTCTCCTCACGCATGTAGTCGCTGAACTCTTCGATCATGTGGATGAACGGAGGGCGGCGTACTTCCGGCTGACGCAGGCGTCCGAGAAAGGCGATCCACTGCCTTGCATGAGAAATGAAACGCAGCTTCCCATAGCGGAAGTCGATCACGTTGGGAGGTTGCGGCTGTCGCTTGGCCCATCGATCGGCGGCCTTATTGATCTGCTTCTCATCGATCTCTTCCGCTCTTTCCAAACGCAGGTAGTCGATGAATGTCAGCAGATCTTGCGCTCTAACTCGAAGCGAACTCCTTGTGCTTCCTTGCGCAGCCCAATAAGAGAGATAGCGAATCCGCTCGTTTGCAAGCGGAGCATTCAAATGCCGCTCGCGTGCGCGTTGAGCTTTGTAAAGTTGATCAAACATAGTCGGACCTCCAGAGGGAGTCGAAGAACAATCCGACTATAGAGGGGGAAGCTTATGTGGCGTAAAAATTGAGGGGACATCGTATTTGCGGGAACGGGATCACTCTGCGCCACATAACTGACTTGGCCACATAAGCAAAGTTATGTTGTCGACAACATAAGCGAGCAAAGCCTTGCACATTTCCGTCCGTGTGATCGAATGGAATGCGCTCAATACTGAGGGCGGTAAGTGCTCTTTCTGCGTCCCACTCCGGGACCGTAACAGGTTCAAGTTCCTGTCCGTCAGTCTGGCTCAGAACAAACCAGCGGGCTTTATAAACGAAGCTGGTAAAGGTGTGGTCCTCGTCTAAATCTTCCTCACGGCGTTTGCACGTGATCGGCATACATAAAGAAAGTGCCCGTTCGCCCCGTTTCACAAAACGTCCTAAGTCTTTCCACTTCGGAAAAGTGTTAATTGGGCCGGGCTGTAATCCGCGCATATGACATTGCACAAGCGCGAGAATTTGATTTCCAACGGAATACTGATGAAAGGCACTATACGCTTTCATGATCAGACCTGGCTTAGTAACAGCTTCGATAAGTAAGGCGGACCACTTTGGGATTGCGGGTGATTGATTCTCCATTGTCGTGTGCTCCTTTTCGGGTGACGTTTTCGAGCGAAGTTCGCCCTTGCAGTCAACGCCTGAGCCGGAACCCTGACAAATGCGGCTTACATTGAGACCGATTTGAACTGTTGCAAGAAACTAAGCATTTCTGCCGGTGGTGACAGGAAAAAGTTGCGAAGATTGTCCCGTATGGCCCGCCATTTCCTTCAAATTAGAACTCACTAGAAGAGTGTAACTTGAACCATTAATTTGCCGCTGCGGCCTTGATTGTCTGATGAAAGTCGCGAGCTCGAGAATCGTCCAGTCAGTTTGCAAGAAATGCGGGAGGACAAACTTGGACCAAGTTCCACTGGTACAAATCTTTTTCGTGATTTCCTGCGCCGCTAATCAATCTGAGAAGCTACACTACTCAATGCTTGAGAATTTTTTAGAAGGAGAACAGGATTTACAGGATTGACAAGGTCGATCTTGCAAGTCCTGTCAATCCTGAAATCCTGGCAAAACTGACTTAGCTGTTAGGTGTTTTCACTTCCGAAATAAATTCATACAGGAAGCATCTTAATCGAAATCACATTCGAGTACGCTGAATTGCCTGGTCTATTAAACGGACGCACTCGATAGCTATACCATGTATCTCGAGTAAGGTTCCTATCATTGAACGTCGTCGTTCCCGGACACACCTGTACAACAGTCTGCGCGATGAAGCTGTTAAATCCCTGACAACGCTCAATACTAAGACCGTCGTCATCGTTGCCTGCCGACGTCAAGCGGATGAAATTCGTTGACAGCGCCTCATGGTATGGGGCATGTGCGACAGGGTGAACCACCCCCACCACCACCGTCCTGTGACACGCTGTGCGTCAAACCCGCAATCGTCAATGAACCGTTTCTTGGAGTGGAAAGTATGCGTTCAGCAACAGAATAGGTCACTGTGCCACTACCCGAGCCACTAGCGCCGGACGTGATCGTGATGAACGCGTTGTTGCTTACCGCGGTCCAACTGCAACCAGCTTGCGTAGTCACTGTCACGCTTCCTGTTCCACCCTCGGCCGGAAAGCTCGCGCTCGTGGGATTGATTGAGAAGGAACAAGTTGGATTACCCCCAGCGTCCTGTGACACGCTGTGTGTCAAACCCGCAATCGTCAATGAACCACTTCTCGAAGTGGTAGAACTGTTTGCGTCAACAGAATAGGTCACTGTGCCACTACCCGAGCCACTAGCGCTGGACGTGATTGTAATGAACGCGTTGTTGCTCATCGCGGTCCAATTGCAACCAGCTTGCGTAGTCACCGTCACGCTTGCTGGTCCACCCTCGGCTGCAAAGCCCGAGCTCGTGGGACTGATTGAGTAGGAACAAGGTGTTGGACCAGATCCTCCAATCAACGAAAACAGTAGCCGGTTAGGCGATCCTGTTCCTGCATTCGTCACCTTATTCGGAGTAGAGGCGTTAATGATCGCCGCAGTGACTGTCGCCGGCGAGGCACTCGGATTTGTTTCGAGGAACAACGCTGCGACACCCGTGACGTGCGGCGTCGCCATCGACGTTCCCGAAATAATGTTAGTCGCCGTATCGCTTGTGTTCCATGATGATGTAATGTCGCTGCCCGGAGCAAAGATGTCGACGCAAGTACCAAAGTTTGAGAACGAAGACCGCGCATCGCTCGTCGTCGTCCAGCCTACAGTAATCGCGCTCGCCACGTGAGCTGGAGAAAAATTGCAGGCATTCTGAGAGTCGTTTCCTGCTGCAACTATATAAGTCACTCCATCGTTGATGGAGTTAGTGACCGCATTGTCCAGTGCGGATGAAATGCCACCACGCAAACTCATGTTTGCTACTGCTGGCTGGCCCGCCTGATGATCGGAAGTGACGAAATCCACGCCCGCAATGACGCCCGAAAAGGTTCCGCTGCCACTGGAATCGAGAACGCGAACGGCAACGAGCGTGACGTTTTTCGCTACGCCATAAGTTGAACCACCAACAGTGCCAGACACGTGAGTGCCGTGGCCATTACCGTCACTGGTTCCCAGTCCATCATTGATGGCGGTGAAACCTGAAATGACGCGCCCGGCGAATTCAGTGTGCGTCGCGCGGATGCCGGTATCGAGGATGTAAGCCTTCACGCCGGAGCCCGTGGCGTTGTAGTTGTAATTTCCATCGAGCGGCAGATTTCGCTGATCGATTCGGTCCAATCCCCACGTGGCGCCGGTCTGGGTTGTCTCCACACTGACGACGCCATCCTCTTCGACAAACTCGACGCGCGGATCGTTTACCAGCCGGAGAGCTTGTTGTTCAGACATGCGAACGGAAAAACCCTTGATGGCGTGCCGATAGGTATGACCGCCATTGCGATCTCCACCGAAATCTCGCGAGAGGCGAACAGCTTCACCTTCAACCTCTTCCACGTTGTCTTTGAGTACCACGATGTATTGATTGGGAATTCGTTTATCCGCGCGCATGCGACGGAATTTAGATGCACCGCTGTTGGAGTCCTGACCATGAACACTAGTTAGGACCAGTAGTGCTACGGATGTAGCTACTAAAGCAAATAGCACAAGCGTTTTCTTCATATGACCTCCAGTGAGTTGTAAGGAACAGTTGTTGGTTGTGAACGGGAAGATTCGACTACTATTCGCACCGTTAACTTACACGTGCCCACGATTGACAGCATCGGTTAGCAACTCCAGTCTGCTTTCGCGGAGTGCTTGCGCTGCTGCGTCCATGAAAGGGATTACGAGCGTTAGTTTTGTTTATCTTGAGCTGCGGCTGGTCTCTTCGTTTCTCACCTGCGCAGAACGAGGACGGGGATGTCGATATGAGATCCAGCCAACGGAGAAATTGAGTGTTGTTTTGTTTCGCAGTGATGGTGAGTCATTCCCTACTCCTATTCAAAGAGAGTCTAACTAGTGAGGCTCTCTCGTCGGTTTCAGAATTTAGCCGGGTCACACTTTCGAAGGGCAACAGTTATGCCATCACGACTTGAGCTCAAGTATAGGGGAATATAAAGGTTTCATTTCCATGAGAACTGGAAATGTGTTTCCAATTGTAGACAAGTCCAAGATGAGGTGTGCATTTTCGGAAACTTAATGATTATGTTTTCGGTGTGAGCCATTTCGGTATAGTATTTGAACATGCGATCTCATTCGTCTTAATAGCGCGAACAACGCGCCAGTATTTCGGCTCATTATCAACAAGAAAATGGGTGCAATTCGTAACGGGCTGCGATCCGCGATAATGTTAGTAAAAGTGTCACAACGTGATAAGCGCACTGTCAGGTTGCAGGTTTTATAACCCCAAGGTCAAATCGACTTGCCGGACTAAGGTGCTTCTTGCAACTGCTGCAAGAAACTGAGCATTTCTGCCGGTGGTGACATGAAAAAGTTGCGAAGATTGTCCCGTATGGCCCGCCATTTCCTTTGAACTACTTACCGCTCTTCGCCGCGCGCGCACGCCAAATCCTTCCAGACGTGAATATCATTTCCCCGGTCCGGGCGGATCGGAATCGAAAATGATCTTCATTGGTTTCATGCACGCGATCAGAATGATCGCCAGAGCCGCGACCAGGGCGATGACTATGTAAGCGTCGCTGTAAGCCAGCATGAAGGCTTGTGTCTTCACTTGCCCGCCCACGATAAGGGCGGCTCTCGCCTGTGCCTCTTCGCTGCCGGCCGAGTCTGGAAATAGCCCGTGCGCGATCGCTGCCAACCGTTCTGAGGCGAGCCAATTTCCTCCGTCGACGTGCAAGCCAATCATGTTTGAATGGAATTGTTCACGCACGGATATCAACCGCTGCATAATTGCCGTCCCGACCTCGCCTCCAAACAAACGGACGCAGTGAATGAATGACGACATGGTCAAGATGTTAATCGGGTTGGCCAGGGCATTTGTATCAAACGAATTTTGTACGATTGAGCCAACCAGAGCGACGAAGGCCAGAGCGAGCCCACCTCCGATTACGATCTGTGAAACGAAGAAATTGTCACCGGCCCAGGCGCTGGTTAACTGCGCATTAAGCAAACAAGCAATAGCGACGATCGTAAAACCTGTTGCGAAGACTAACCGGTTATCGAAGCGCCGCATCAATCGCGCGGCCACCACGCCCGAGATAATCAGTGGTGGGATTAGCCAAAGCAACACGCTGCCTGTTTCGAGGGGTCGATAGTGTTGCGTAACGCCGAGCACAGCCGGCAGGAGAATGGCGATCGCCAACAACACAAAGCGAAAGCAGAAAAGCGTTGCGGCCAGGATCATCGTGTTCCGATTAACAATGAACATCGGATTCACCATCGGGTTGGGTGAGAGCCAGCGGCGAATTATAGTTACGGCCAATAGAAAAGCTGCCGTCACCAGTAGTCCCACAATCACGCCTGAATTCAACCAATCCAGACGTTCACCCTGGTCCAGCGCACCGTAGATCAAACTGAGTCCCAGGCTGCCGTAAAGGAAACCTCGCCAGCTTAGCGCCGGCCTCGGTCCCGGACGTTTAGGAGGACGCGGCAGCGCCAGGTAAATGCAGAGCATCATCGGCAGTGTTAAGAACGCGCTCTGCCAGAAGATCCAATGCCACGACAGATGTTCGGTGTACCACCCCACCAGCGGCGTACCAACACTGGTCGCGCCGATGATATCCATGGCGTAAACGCCGATGGCATAGATCACGTAACGCACCGGTAGTGCATTCAGCGCATAGCCGAGCGCGAGCGGGTAAAAGGTTCCAGACGAGAGGCCACTGATCACCTGCAAACAGAGCATCACGCGGAGGCTCGGCGAGAAAGGCAACCAGATCGAACAGAGTATGAATATTGTTCCCGAACAGAGCAGCACGCGGCGCGAGCCCAACATTGCCCCCAGAAACACCGAGAATGGACCAATAAACATCAGGGCCATGTTGTAGGCGGTCGTAATCCAGCTCGCTTCATCGAATCCAAAGCCCATGGCGCCGCGTATGTCGGGAAGGCCGACGCTAATCATGCGACCGTTCAAGGTGGCAAGACCGGCCGCGAGAAACACGCCGAGCGTTCCCACGTATGGATTCTGATGAAGTAAGGCGAACGTTCGCGCCAGGGTGGATTGCACATCAAGCAGATGTCTTGGGGCCGTGACGGCGCTCATTATCACTCCCGCTCAGACTTTGGCCCTGGTTATGGCCCTGATTTCAGCGATCACCGACATGCCGGGGCGAAGTCGATCGGCGAGCTTCGGATTCGGATCGAGGACGATCTTCACCGGAATGCGCTGGACGATCTTGGTGTAATTGCCAGTCGCGTTATCCGGCGGCAGCAATGCGAACTGCGAGCCACTGGCGGGTGCGATCTCTTCTACGTGTCCCTTTAAGACGACGCCCGGAAAGGTGTCGACCGTAATCTCAGCGGGATCGCCTTTCGCAACGTTTGTCAGTTGCGTCTCTTTATAATTTGCCTGCACCCAAACGGTGTTCTCGACGAGCGAAATGACTTGCGTCCCGGGTGAGACCAGTTGACCAATTCTTACCTTTCGCTCACCCACGATGCCATCGGTTGGCGCTACAATTTTCGTGTAGTCAAGATTCGTTTGCGCGACTTTAAGCGACTCCTGTTTGGCATTGAGATCCGCCCGAAGTTGCAACTCCTGAGCGTCAAGCACTGCGCGCTGCTTGACCTGCGCATCGACCTCCGCCGTTCTACTCGACAACTGCGCGCGCGCTCGTTGTTGCTCCGACTGGCGCAGCGATACCTGTGCCCGTGCTTTTGAAAACTCAGCGCGACGACTCTCGACTAAGGCGCGAGTCTGGGCCAGCTCAGCTTTCCGGCTATCGAGGATTGCGGCAAAGCGTTGTTGGTCAGCTACCACTTGCTCTAGTTTCTGTTTAGTGGCGGAGCCCAATTCAAGCAGAGCTTCCTGCCGCTTTCTTTCAAGCTGTGTTCTTTCCGCGTCGGCTTGTGCGGCTTCGACCGCCGCCTGAGCGTCCGGTATTTTTGCCCCGGCTGCGTCAACACCGGCTTGTGCATTCTCAACGTCAGCCTGCGCCGCCTGGATTGCCGCTACTGTCTGCGCGATCTCGGCGGTGGCGGCTTGAATTCCCGCTTGCGCCTGAATGATTCGCGAGCTCTGTAAATCCTTCTGCTTCGCATTGTTTTCCAAAGCTGCTTCCGCAGCAGCGACTCCAGCCTCGGATTGAGCGACCTGGGCTTTGAAATCGTCATCCTTTAACTGCACCAGCAAGTCACCTGCTTTCACCCGTTGATAATCAGTAACGGCGACTTGCACGACCGTGCCTGACACGCGCGTGCTCAATGGAGTAATGTCGGCGCGCAGAATCGCATCATCAGTTTTCTGCGTGCCACTACTTCCTATCCAGCGATTCCATCCTCCGATAATTCCAAACAGGATTATGGCTGCCAGCGCGAGCACCACTACCGGCACGATCTTTTTGAACCAGGGCTTCGACGCAGGTTGAGCAGTGGTTGTAACGCTCGGCGGATTGGCGCCCGGTACCCTGCCGTTTTCTTTTGCGGTTGATCCATCGTCAACCTTTGGGGAAGCGGCAACACACTTCGTTGTGTCGACAGCATTCGCTGGTGGCGTGTTTGTATTCTTGTCCGGCATCACTATTTGTTCTCCCCCAGCGCTTTTTCAAACTCAGCCTTGGCGATCCAAAACGTCGACAACGCACGTTGATATTCATTGGTGGCTTCGGCAAGCGACGCCTGCGACTTAAGCACATCGGAAAGTAGCACCGCCTGATATTTGTATTGGCCCGTACTGACGCGTAGATTCTCCTTCGCGGAGTCCTCGGCCAGTTTAGCCACACGAAGCGCCTGTCCGGTGAGCTCTAGCTTCCGCAACTTGTCACCGACGTCGACCAGCACCTGATCTTCTGTTTCCCTCAGGCCGTTCTTTGCTTGCTCGATGGTGTTGTCGATCTCCGCAAGCTCGTGCCTCTTTCGTCCCCAGTCAAAGAACTCCCAACTGACGACCACGCCAACATTCACGAACTCTTTCGGAACTGCGGCTGGAAAGTTACGCGGCGTCAGATAGGCAAAGCCTGCGCTCACGTCAGGAATGTATTCTGATTTCTTGATGCGACGAGCCAGTTTGGCCTGCTCGACAGACAGTCGGGCTTGTTCAAGCTCAGGTCGTTGTTCGAGCGCGGTCTTTCTGGCGACGGCAAGATTTGTTTGGATCGATATAAATGCGGGCGCATCTGTCACCTCAAACTCTTGATCAACTTCGCGGCCGAGCAAGCTATTCAATTGCTCTTTCTGTGTGGCCAGGCGACTGCTCAACTCAAGTTGATCGTATTGAGCCCGCGCCAGCCGCGTTTGCACCACCAGGAGATCTGCCTTGAGAGCGACCTGCTGTACGACGTAATCGCCCGTGACTTTGTCCAGTTCCTGATAAGACTTCACTGTCTGTTCCACACTGCTCAGCGCGCTTTTTGTTTGCAGGATGGCGTAGTAGTTTTTTTTCACCTCGTCGATCGTCTCATTCTGTTGTTGGCGCAACTTTGCCTGCGCCATCTCACGCGAGAGATGCTCCAGTTTTATGTGTAGACCGATTCGATATTGCTGCGACAGTGGTTCAACGGCAGTAGTGGCAAAGACGGTCGCGACTTTGCGCTCGTCAGTTAGCAAAAAGAAGGGGCCAAGTCCTGGAAACTGATTAGCCGCGGGATTCGGAATCCGGAGGTCGTTCTTGGCCAGGTTTCCTGAAATCAGGGTGTGCAAGTGCAACGAAGGAAGACGAGAGGTTTTCGCAACTGATATGTCTTCTTCCGTCTTAGTCACCTCGAATTGTGCGATCTTGATCGCGTGGTTGTTGCGCAGGGCCAGGTCGATTGCCTGATCGAGAGTAAGTGACTGCGCGCGAGTTGATCGCTGAGCGCTCAGAATTAGACAGAGCGCGAAAAATCCTACTTTGATCGCCGAACGCATACCTCGTCACCTTCCAAACAACTCGGGCTAATCTCGTCGGGCCGAACTTCGAAACAGCCTCAGCAATTGATTAGCCAGACTGAGAGTGGCGAGTGCTCTTCTCTGTGCAACCTCTGTGTTCTCTGTGTCTCTGTGGTGAGTATTGCGATGAATTAGTTAACCACAGAGACACAGAGAACACAGAGGTTGCACAGAGAAATCAATAAGAAGTGCCGGACGAATTGTCGAGAGGCATCCGCCTGTACCCGACACTTCCGGCATATTGAGTTTGTTGATCCGCTAATTCAAACAAATCTGGAATCAATCGTTTGGTACATCCGTTGCGCTCCACGCGCTCATGTGGATCATCGCGGACGGGCATATCAAACCTGTTTTCGGAATCGACGGCGTCACTAGCATCTTTCGACCTCTGGCCCAACCAGCTCAAGAGATCAAAGAGAGCTCGATGCTGGTGCTTGCCGTCTGCGGCGTCATCTTCGTCGTCGTCGCGGGTCTGCTCCTTTATGCAATAGTTCGGTTTCGACACCGGCCCGGAGACGAATTGAGTGAGCCGCCCCAGGTATACGGGAGTAATCAGATCGAACTTGCGTGGAGCATCTTGCCGCTCCTGATCGTCTTGGTGCTGATTATGGTCACCTCGCGCACGATCGCCGATATACAAAACCGCAAGCCGCCGCCTACTGCCGTCCACGCCACAGTAATCGGACATCAATGGTGGTGGGAGGTACGTTATCCGGAATTCGGCATAGTCACGGCCAACGAACTACATGTCCCGGCGAGTGATGGGCATGGAGCTCGGCCGACATTTCTTAAGCTGCAATCGGCCGACGTCGCCCATAGCTTTTGGGTGCCTCAACTGGCAGGCAAAACAGATCTCATTCCGAACCGCGAAAACCTGATGTGGATCGAGCCCACCGAACCTGGAGTTTATCCGGGCAACTGCGCTGAATACTGCGGCACACAGCACGCGCGCATGTTAATCCGCGTGGTTGTACAGCCACCGGATGAGTTCGAGCGATGGGCCAAACAACAACGGTCTCCTGCTATCGATACGAGCACCGCACAAGGTCGCACAGTGTTCTTCGCGAACTCGTGTGTCAATTGCCACACGATCCGCGGCACGCCAGCCCAAGGAAAGTTCGGCCCCGACCTGACTCACTTGATGAGCCGCGAGACCCTGGCGGCAGGTGCAGCCCCGAATACGGCGGATAGCCTGCGCCAGTGGATACGGGATCCACAGAGGAGCAAGGTGGGCTGTCTAATGCCGAATATGCAGTTGACTGACGACCAGGTGGACCAAATCGTCGCCTATTTGCAAACACTTAAATAGGAAGGACAGCATGGCAATTCGCGAAATCGCACTACCAGCTAATCGAGCAACGGACCTTTCATTCGTTGATCGACTCCACAGCCTGGTCGTGACTGTGGACCATAAAAAGCTGGGCCTGATGTACATCGCTACGGCACTTGGTTTCCTGGTTGTCGCAGGCTTGCTGGCCGTCGCGATTCGCTTGCAGCTCGCTATTCCCGTTAACACGTTACTCGAACCCGATGTGTTCAATCGTTTCTTCACTATGCACGGCACGTCGATGGTCTTTCTGGTGGGCATGCCAATCATCGCCGGACTCGGCAACTATCTCGTGCCCCTGATGATCGGAACGCGCGACATGGCTTTCCCACGCCTGAACGCTTTCGGTTACTGGATGTTTCTCTTCGGTGGCCTGCTTCTCTATTTCAGTTATCTCGGTGCCCCCGGTCTGGCGGGTCACGGCTCGGCTCCCGACGTGGGCTGGTTCGCTTACGCGCCGCTCACTGGCCGGGCCTTCTCGCGCGGCAATAGCACTGACTATTGGATTCTGAGTCTGTTGCTCACGAGCGTCGGAAGCACAGTCTCGGCCATCAACATAATCGTCACCACCATCACGCTGCGCTGCCCGGGTATGAAGTTGATGCGCATGCCACTGCTTGTTTGGCTGATGCTCGTAACGAACTTCATGATCCTGCTCGCACTACCCGGGCTTTCGGGCGCGCAAATCATGCTGCTGATCGATCGTTACCTGGGCGGGCATTTCTTCGACACGCAAGCCGGTGGCTCCGCCGTGATCTGGCAACACTTCTTTTGGATCTTCGGACATCCTGAAGTCTACATTTTGATGATTCCGGCGTTCGCCAGCCTCTCGGAAATCATTCCGGTCTTCTCGCGCAAGCCTATCTTTGGATATCCCATCATGGTCGGCGCAACCACGATGATCGGGCTCATCAGCGTGAGCGTTTGGGCACATCACATGTTCTCAGTCGGGATGACTTCAGTCGGCAACACCTTCTTCGCCATTTCCACGTTTCTGGTGGCCATACCAACAGGGATCAAGATTTTCAACTGGCTCGGCACGATGTACGGGGGCAGGATTCGCTTCGAGCTGCCGATGCTTTTCTGCATCGCTTTTCTCTTTCAGTTTTTGATTGCGGGCCTGACCGGCGTGATGCTCGCCGTGGTTCCGTTCAACTGGCAGTTGACGGACTCCTACTTCGTCGTCGCGCACTTTCACTACACGCTCGTCGGCGCATTTCTCTTTGGCATGTTCGCCGCTTTTTACTACTGGTACCCGAAAGCCGTAGGCCGGCTACTCGATCGCCGGCTTGGACTCTGGCATTTCTGGCTGTTCGTCATCGGGTTCCATGTGACCTTCGACACGATGCACTTCTCGGGACTTCTCGGGATGCCGCGGCGCATTTTCACGTATGACGCCGGGCGCGGCTGGGAGACGCTCAACTTCGTCACTACGGTGGGCGCCGTCTTTCAAGCGGTAGCTGTTCTTTTGTTTGCCATCAACGTCGTTCGCTCGGCCAGGAAAGGCAAACTGGCTGGCAATGATCCGTGGGACGCGTGGACCCTCGAATGGACCACGAGTTCCCCGCCGCCTGTGTACAACTTTGAGGACGTGCCGATCGTTCGCAGTCGTCGCCCGCTTTGGGATCTGAAACATCCTGAAGATCCCGATTGGAAGTACGAGGAAAGCGAGTAATGATCACCGAAGCTCTCTTACAACCGGAGTCGAGGCTGCCATCGAGTCGCAAGGTTGCGGTCGCCTGTCTCGTCCTGACAGAAACTTGCCTGTTCTCGATCTTCGTCGCGGCGTACGTCTTCTATGTTGGCAAGAGCCTGACGGGTCCGACTCCACACGAAGTTCTGGAACTGCCTGTTCTCTCCACGATATGCCTGCTTTCAAGCAGCGTCACGATCGTGCTTGCGGAAGGTGCTTTCAAAAAGGAACGGAAACGTTTGTTTCAGCTTCTCTGGTTGCTCACCCTCGTGCTTGCTGCGGTGTTTCTGATGATGACTGCTGTCGAGTGGCGCCGCCTGATCTACGAGAAGGGGTTAACCATAAGCACCAACCTCTTCGGCACAACGTTCTATTCACTCGTCGGGCTGCACGCCAGCCACGTCATTGTAGGACTATGCCTTTTACTGCTGGTCTTAATCTTTAGCCTGACCGGATCTCTGGTGCAGATGCATCGCGAGCGCATCCAGATGATCTCCTGGTATTGGCACTTCGTCGATGCCGTGTGGGTCGTTGTGTTTACGGTCGTGTATGTGATTGGACGTTGAAGGATGTGGATGATGTCAGAGAGCAGAGATAGATCGGACGCTATCATCGAAATCCCGGCTGCAACGCCGTGGCCGTTTGTCACTGCTTTCGGTCTAACCCTCATCTTCGCGGGATTAGTGACTAGTTTGGCAGTGAGTGTGGTTGGCCTGGTTGTTCTGTCAGCGGGCGCCGTCGGTTGGTTTCGCAATGTGCTGCCCGTGTCGCAGGAAGAATCAATCAACGTGTATCGCCCCCTGACAGTGCCTGTTCCGCGCTCGATCCGAAAAGTGGACCACCTCGAACCTGGAGCGGAGGGTCATCGTGTCTACATTCCGGTAGAGGTTCATCCGTATTCGGCCGGGTTGCTTGCAGGCGCTGTCGGTGGCGTGGGGATGGCCATCATCGCTTGCCTTTACGGTTGGCTGGCTCACGGAAGCATCTGGTATCCGGTCAACCTGCTTGCGGCTGCGGCGCTGCCATCCCTGACCAACGCCGGGCTGGACGTGCTGAAAGCTTTTCAAGTGGCGGGATTCATTGTCGCGCTTTTGAGTCACGCCTTCATCTCCTTGTTCGTAGGCTTACTCTTTGCGGTGATATTACCCATGATGCCATCACGCTTCACCGCATTTTGGGGAAGCTTTCTGGCGCCTGTTTTGTGGACCGCACTAATCGCCTCGACACTAAAGCTGATTAATCCTGCACTTAACTCGAAGATCGCATGGGGTTGGTTCATTGCTTCGCAGATCGCTTACGGGTTGATTACCGGCTACATCGTTGCGCATTCGAAATGGGTGGAAACCTCCCAAGCCTGGCCGCTCGCGGCACGAGCCGGCCTGGAAGCACCGGGTTTAATGCCGAGTGAGGAGCAGTAACGATGAACCGACTGCAAAACAAATTGTGGCTTGCGCTCATCGTCGCTCTCTCCTCGGTTATGGGTTGCAATGTGCGGCTACCAGGTAAGCCCACAGAAGCTGAGAGATGGCGCGCCCCCGAAGACGTATCCGACTTCAACGAGCTCTACACAACCAACTGTGCAGGTTGTCATGGCACTGGCGGTAAGTTAGGGGCCGCTCGCCCACTTAACGATCCGCTTTATTTGTCTTTCGTCCCTGATGAGGTGCTCAGACAAGTAATTTCACAAGGCAGCGCGGGCACCAACATGCCCGCATTCTCTCAGCAGGCTGGGGGCGTACTCACAGATCGTCAGATCGATTTGCTCGTGAGTGGAATGCGAGCGTCGTGGTCCAGGCCGAATGATTTCAGCGGCGTAGCGGTTCCTATGTACAGCGCTTCCGGAGCTGGTGATGACGCAAGTGGTGAGCGTGCTTATCAAACGTATTGTGCGAGTTGTCATGGTCCAGGCGGATCGGGCGGGCCAGCCGGTTCAATTGTGGATCCGAACTTCCTGAACCTCGTGAGCGATCAGGGTTTGCGTACGACAGTCGTGGTCGGCCGCTCCGATCTGGGAAAACCTGATTGGCGTTCGAATCTCGCCGGCCACCCAATGTCGCCGCAAGAGATCGACTCGGTTGTTACCTGGGTCGCGGCGCACCGAAAAAACTGATGGAGGCAGAAAGACAATGGCAGTGAGAGAGCTTGACACCCCCGTAAAAGAAACTCCGGGAGTGCTGCACAAAGAGCTACCAAGACGTGCTTTCTTATTAAAGCTCGGTTTCTTTCTGAATGGTATTGCCGGAGTGTTCGTGGGTGTGCCAGTGCTCGGTTATCTGTTCTCCAGCTTTCGCACGACGGGCCCATACAAGTCGTGGATTACGCTTGGCCCAACTAGCAGTTTCCCGGAGAACCAGACGCGCCTGGCAAAATACCAGAACCCCAATGCGCGACCGTGGGACGGACAGACGACCAACATCCCCTGCTGGGTAAGACGCACGGAGGGAGATAAGTTTCAAATCTTCGCCATCAACTGCACGCATCTCGGTTGTCCGGTGCGCTGGTTTCAGGAGTCGCATCTGTTCATGTGTCCGTGTCATGGCGGTGCTTTCTATGAAGATGGTTCACACGCATCGGGGCCGCCCCCGCGCGGGCTTTACGAATACAAATACAAAATCGAGAACGGTCAATTGTGGGTTGAAGGAGGCCAGCTGCCGACGCTGTCCCAACCAGTGTGAGTTAGGGTGATGAATATGATTGAGAGACTCAGAAATGTCGCGCTTTGGATTGATGAGCGTCTCTACATCAGCAGGATCTTCGCTGCAACGGCGGGCCACACGGTGCCGCGAAGCTCCTCCAGTTGGTTCTATGTGTTTGGCAGTGGGACGCTCCTCTGTTTCGTGGTCCAGATTGTCACCGGCATCTGTCTCGCATTGGTGTATCAGCCTACGGCGGGCCAGGCTTACGCCAGCCTTGAATACTTGAACTACCAACAGCAATTGGGTTGGTTTCTCCGCGGGATGCATAACTGGGCATCGAATTTCATGGTCGCGATTATGCTTCTGCACCTCGCCCAGGTCTTTCTTTTCGGCGCCTTCAAATACCCACGCGAGCTGACCTGGATCTCCGGCGTGGTGCTGCTGCTGTGCACACTCGGGATGGCCTTTACCGGACAGGTTCTCCGTTTCGACCAGGACGCGTATTGGGGCCTCGGGATCGGAGCAGCGATGGCCGGGCGCGTGCCGCTGCTTGGACCAGCCATTGTCCACCTGATGCTTGGCGGTCCGATCATCGCAGGCGAAACGCTGTCGCGCTTCTTTACACTGCACGTCTTCGTCATCCCCGGCACGATCATAGCGATTGTGAGCCTCCACCTCAGATTGGTGCTTACGAAGGGGATCAATGAGTATCCCGTTGCCGGCAAGCCGGTAGTGAAAGAAACATATATAGAAGACTACGAAGCGGGACTGAAGAAAGAGGGCGTGCCTTTCTTTCCAAAAGCAATTAGTAAGGACCTGGTTTTCAGCGGGCTCGTCCTGATGGGCATCGTTTTCTGCGCAGCCTACTTCGGTCCGGCAGGTCCGCATGGTGTGCCCGATCCAGGCCAGATTAATACCGCGCCTAAACCAGATTTCTTCTTTCTCTGGCTTTACGCGGTTTTGTCATTGATGCCGGATTACCTGGAGACGGTCCTTATCCTGACCGTGCCGTTTATCGTCATCATCATTCTTCTTGCAGTGCCTTTTATCTCCAACACAGGCGAGAAGAGTGCGCGTCGCCGACCCGTTGCGGTCTTGAGTGTGCTTGTAATCTTCGCGGTGCTTGGGTCATTCAACTACCTGGGCACGTTTGCGCCATGGTCGCCGAAGATGGACGCCTGGACCAGCGCCACGCTCCCGGCAAACTATCTCGAGGGACGCGCTCCACTTGAAAGACAAGGTGCGGTCGTCTTCCACTCCAAGCAATGTATCAACTGTCACAGCGTAGGCGGCGCTGGTGGTCTGCGTGGACCAGCGCTCGACAGCGTGGCGACGCGACTTACAGCAGACCAGCTTGTGCGGCAAGTAATTCAGGGTAGTGGCAACATGCCGGCCTACGGGAAAAACCTGAGTCCTGCGGAGGTGGCGGCATTAGTTTCTTTCATGCAGACCCTGCACAAACCGTCAGAAGCGCCTGCGCGCGACGCGACCCTGGCCCGGAAGTGATCTGTATGAGTGCTAGCAACGAAATCTTAACGTCGAGGGCTGTCCCTGGAGTCGAGGCGCGTAACATAAAGGCGTTCCTTGTGCTCGCGAAGCCGGAGATCACGTTGATGGTGATGATCTCGGCTGGTGTCGCCTCATTGTTGGCTTCGGATTCATTTCGATTTGTCGTCCTGATCCACAGCGTTTTGGGAACCGGTCTGCTCGCGGCGGGAGTCGCCGCACTTAATCAGTATCTGGAGCGCGACGTTGACGGCAGAATGCGCCGAACAGCGAGACGTCCATTGCCGGCTGGAGAGTTAACACCGCGTCACGCACTCGTCTTCGGAGTTGCGGTTTCAATCTCTGGAATGCTCTATGTGTTTCTGTTGCTCAACGCGTTGACTGCTCTCGTGGGTTTGTTGACGCTGATCTCCTACCTGTTCATTTATACGCCATTGAAAACCAGGACTCGTCTCTGCACCTTCCTGGGCGCGTTCCCCGGCGCCGCCCCGGTATTGATGGGATGGTCTGCGACCACAAACAGTCTCAGCGGCGAGGCATGGGCTCTCTACGTCATTCTTTTCCTTTGGCAGTTTCCACACTTCTATGCCATCGGCTGGCTCTACCGCGAAGACTACGCGCGAGCCGGCATGCGCATGCTTCCGTCAGTGGATGAAAATGACGGACGGACGACGTTTCGGCTCATATTAATATCCACGCAGCTATTAATTATTGCGAGTCTCTTGTTCAGCTTTGCAGCGCAAACCGGCACTCTATATTTATATTCAGCGATAATTCTCGGCATTGGCTTTTACTATTTCGCTTATCGGGCTTTTTCATCCAGATCCAAACGCGTCGCAAAACATCTTCTTCATGCGTCCGTGACCTATCTGCCACTACTTTATTTGTTCATGATCCTGGATCGGGTCACCTTATGCCGCAGGTGGTGAATGAGATCGGATGATGCAGATAACTTCGAACGCACTCTTTGGTTCCTGGGAACTTAACCCCGGAGTGCTGATGCCAAGCGCAACTCTCGGTTTTCTCTACGCGCGGGGCTGGTTGCGACTCCATCGACGTGCCCCGGAGCGCTTTCACTTCTCTCAGCTCACAGCCTTCTTCGCCGGACTAATAACAGTCGTCTTCGCACTCTGCTCCCCCCTACACGCTTATGCGGGATGGCTCCTGACCGTCCACATGATTCAACATTTACTATTGATGATGGTGGCGCCTCCATTGATTATGTACGGCATTCCATACTTACCTGTTCTTTCAGGACTACCACGTGATCTCTTGATCAACGGAGTGGGGCCGGTTCTGTCTTCTCCGCTTCTGCGACGCGTCGCTCGTTTCGTGTCACATCCCCTCTTCTGCTGGTTAGCTTTTATCTCAATCAATATCGGTTGGCATCTACCGGTGATGTACGAACTCGCGTTGCGATCCCCGTTTTGGCATCACGCAGAACACGTCTCTTTTCTTAGTGCCGCGCTACTCTTCTGGTGGCCCATCATTCAACCCTACCCGTGGGTAGCTCACACACCGCAGTGGATACTCCTCCCTTACCTCTTTCTAGCGGACCTTCAAAACACCGCGCTCTCTGCTTTTCTTACTTTCTACGAGCGCGTCGTGTATCCGACATACGCAGTAATACCGCGCATCAGCAGTCTTACGCCGCTTGAAGATCAGGCGGCTGCGGGTGCGATAATGTGGGTCGCAGGCTCACTTTTCTTTCTGGTTCCCGTTTGTCTGATTACCGTTGAGTTGATGAGTACGCGGCGCGTTTCACGAAGGCGTTCACGACGCAAATTGCGAGTTTCCTCTGAGCTTGTTTCGCCTCGCTTGAATACCTGAAAGAATTAGCGAGGTGTAAAACACTTCGCGTCACATTAAATCAGCAATTTTATTGTCGGGAAATTATCTCTGTTGGCCCATAAACGGAGTTATACAATGCCCTCACAACGCCTTCGACGATTGGATACTTGATGGACCTTTCGCGATATCGGCTCGAAACGCTTCGTCAGGATGGAGAGTTCATCCTCTACCGGTGTCTTCGCCAAAACGAGACAGAGACAACTCCTCCGTCTGTGCTCGCATTGTCTCCAGTGCTGGAACGTCCCGCTCCCGCAACCATCAAGAAAATAGAACACGAATTTTCTTTTAAAGACGAGCTCGATCCGGCATGGGCGGTCCGGCCGATCGACGTCACACAACAGCAGGGCCGGACCATGCTGCTATTCGAGGATCCTAATGGAGAGCCACTCGATCGACTTCTTCGAGGACCCACGGAATTGAAACGATTCCTTCGCTGTGGGATTGCTCTCGCTGCGGCACTCAGCCACGTGCACAGGTGTGGTCTCGTCCACCGAGACATCAAACCGTCCAACGTGATTGTAAATGCTTCTATGGACCACGCGTGGCTGACGGGTTTCGGTATTGCCTCCCGGTTGCCGCGCCAGCGTCAGCCTGCAGACCCTCCCGAATTCATCTCCGGAACGCTCGCGTACATGGCGCCCGAGCAAACGGGAAGAATGAATCGTTCGATCGATTCGCGTAGCGATCTTTACGCCCTTGGCATCACGCTTTACGAACAGTTGACTGGCAGTCTCCCGTTCATCGCTTCTGATCCAATGGAATGGATTCACTGTCATATCGCCAAACAGCCACTGCCGCCCGCTGAGCGGCTGAGAGATATTCCGCACTGTGTCTCGGCGATAGTTTGTAAGCTGCTTGCTAAAGCCCCCGAAGAGCGTTATCAGACCGCCGCCGGCGTCGAACACGATCTGCGTCGCTGTCTGGCTGACTGGGATCACGGGCGTGGCATTCATGACTTCCCGCTCGGAAAACGTGACCGACCAGACCGCCTCGTGATTCCGGAGAAACTGTACGGTCGTGAGCGCGAAATCGAGACGCTGCTCGCCTCCTTCGACAGCGTCGTTCAAAGTGGCAAGCCCGAGTTGGTGCTCGTTTCCGGATATTCAGGTATTGGGAAATCATCCGTGGTGAATGAGCTACACAAGGTTCTCGTTCCACCGCGCGGCCTCTTTGCGTCCGGCAAGTTCGATCAATACAAACGCGACATCCCCTATTCCACCCTCGCCCAAGCCTTTCGGGGCCTCATCCGGCAACTTCTCGGCAAAAGCGAAGCCGAGCTGCACCAGTGGCGTGAGAGCTTTCACGAAGTACTGGGACCAAATGGCCAGCTCATGGTGGATCTCGTCCCCGAATTGAAAGTCATTATTGGAGAACGGGCGCCGGTGCCCGAGCTTCCACCGGCGCGCGCGCAACATCGCTTTCAACTCGTGTTCCGCCGGTTCATTGGCGTCTTCGCGCGGCCGGAGCATCCACTGGCCCTTTTTCTGGACGACTTGCAATGGCTGGATGCGGCTACCCTCGACTTAATCGAGGACCTGGTGACGCAGCAGGATGTGCAGTACCTTCTGCTGATCGGCGCCTATCGGGACAACGAGGTCGACTCCACTCATCCACTGATGCGCAAGCTCGACGCCATCCGTGGAGCAGGGGCGCTGGTGCACGAGATCATTCTTGCGCCGCTCGGTTGTGAAGACCTGGGCCGTTTGATAGCGGACGCGATCCATGTCGATCCAGGATCGGTTACGGAATTGGCCCAGTTGGTTCATAACAAAACCGGCGGCAATCCATTCTTTGCCATACAGTTCCTGTCCGCACTCGCAGAAGAGAAGCTGGTCGCCTTCGATGATGGCACGGCAGACTGGTCCTGGAACCTCGAGCGCATTCACGCGAAGGGCTACACGGATAATGTCGTGGACCTCATGGTCCGCAAGTTGGCCCGTCTGCCCGTTGCTACGCAGACGTTACTCTCGAAGCTGGCTTGTCTGGGAAACATCGCCTCGACGGCGACGCTCGGGCTTGTGCAGGGCACGTCGGCGGAGCAGGTCGACGGAGATCTTTGGGAGGCAGTGCGCCACGAATTGATCGAGCGTCTCGACGGCTCCTACAAGTTCATACACGACCGGATCCACGAAGCGGCCTATTCTCTCATCCCGGAAGAATCGCGCCCCGAAGAGCATCTTCGAATCGGCCGGCTGCTCCTCCAGCACACGCCTCCCGAGAAACACGAGGAGAATATCTTCGATATCGTTAATCATCTCAACCGCGGCGCGTTATTGATCGCTTCGCGCGAGGAGCGCGAGGAATTGGCGGAACTCGACTTGATCGCGGGCAAGCGCGCCAAGGCATCGACGGCGTACGCTGCGGCGCTCAATTATCTCCAGGCCGGAGTGGAGCTGCTGCCCGACGATCGCTGGAGCCGTTGCCATGAGGTCACCTTCGCGCTGGAGCTGAACCGCGCCGAGTGTGAATTTCTCACCGGCAATATGGCTGCAGCGGAAAAGCACCTGGTGGAGTTATCCACGTTCGCCACCGGCGCGGTCGAGGAAGCGTCCGTTGCGTGCGTGCGCATCGACGTGTACATAGCGCTCGCTCGCAGCGACGAGGCGATCGAGATCGCTCTTGACTACCTCCGTCGCCGCGGCATCGACTGGTCTCCTCATCCGACGCCTGCAGAGGTGCAACGGGAATACGAGCGTATCTGGTCGTTGCTCGGCACGCGTGAGATCGAACAAATTGTCGATCTGCCGCCGATGACTGACCCGGAGTCCCTTGCCACACTCGACGTTATTATGAAGCTCGTAGTGCCGGCAAATTTCACAGACAAGAACCTGTTTTCGCTAGGCGCGTGCAAGACGATCAACCTCAGTCTGGAGAAGGGCAAGAGCGACGGCGCGTGGTTCGCATGCACTTGGATCGCGACGATCGCCGGACCTGGGTTCGGCGACTATCAGGCTTCCTTTCGCTTCGGCCAGCTCGGATATGAGCAGGTAGAACAGCGTGATTTGAAGCGCTTCCAGCCAGCTTGCTACTTTACCTGGGGCGGCATCGTTCTGAACTGGAGGAAGCCCTACCGTGCTGGTCGCGAGCCGTTGCGCCGCGCCTTCGCAGTCGCCAACGAAATCGGCGATGTAAATTTCGCGTTGTTCAGCTCGAGTGTCCTTATTTCCAATCTCCTTGCCGCAGGCGATCCGCTCGCAGAGGTGCAGCACGAAGCCGAGCTTAACCTCGTGTGTGCGCAGAACGCCCGGTTCGGGTTCATGGTCGACCTGGCCATGGCTCTGCTCGGGCTAATCCGAACGCTGCGTGGTCTAACGCCGACATTCGGCCGCTTCAATGACGGCGATTTCGATGAGGGCCAATTCGAGGACCATCTTTCGACCGACCGCGGCGTGTCGTTTCCGAAGTGCTGGTACTGGATACGCAAGCTGCAGGCGCGCTTCTTTGCAAGCGACTATGCGACTGCCCTCGATGCCGCCGCTAAGGCACAGGAACTTCTTTGGTCGCAACCGACCGAACTCGCGAGATCAGAACACAGCTTTTTCAGCGCGCTTGCTCACGCTGCTTCCTGTGATCGCCTCAATGCCGGCGAATGCTCACAGCACTTAGAGGCGATGGCGGGCCGTCACCGTCACCTCGAAATCCTGGCGGAGAATTGCCCGGAGAATTACGCGCACCGCGCCGCACTGGTCGGCGCCGAGATCGCCCGGCTGAAAGGCCAACCGCTTGAGGCAATGGATCTGTACGAGCAGGCGCTCCGCTCGGCGAAGGCCAACGGCTTCGTCCATGACGAGGCGATCGCTTATGAGCGCGCAGCAGCCTTTCACCGGGAACGTGGGTTCGATGAGTTCGCCGAGCTCTGCCTGCGCAACGCCCGCGCCTGTTACGCCTCGTGGGGTGCGGATGGAAAAGTGAGACAACTCGACCAGGTTTATCCCAACCTCAAACAAAATCAATCGATGCCCGATCCTACCTCGACGATCACGGCACTGGTCGAAGGACTAGATCTCGCGACGGTGATCCGAGTGTCACAAGCCGTCTCGGGCGAGATCGTGCTGGAGAAACTGGTAGACATCGTGATGCGCAAGGCGATGGAGCACGCTGGAGCCGATCGAGGGGTGCTCGTATTGCGACAAGATAACCATCTGCAAGTGAAAGCCGAGGCTATTACTGATGGAGACAGTGTGGCGGTAGTTGCGTTAGAAGAACCTGTTTCCCCCGCTGCTGTTCCGATATCGGTCCTGCGTTACGTCCAGCGTACGAGGGAGCAGGTCATAATCGACGACGCCTCAGTCCCTAACTCATTCTCAACTGATGAGTATCTTCGTGAGAAGCGCAGCCGTTCGGTGGCCTGCCTGCCGCTGCTGAAGCAGGGCGAACTAGTTGCACTCCTGTACCTGGAAAACAAACTCGCCTCCAACGTCTTTACGCAAGCCCGGCTCAAGATTCTGGAAGTGCTTGCTTCGCAGGCGGCCATCTCGCTCGAGAATAGCCGTCTGTACCATGAGATCCAGCGAGCGGAACGGGCTGTTCGACGCAGTGAAAAACAACTTCGTGATGTGATCGAAATGATGCCCGCAATGGCGTTTACCGTTCTTCCTGACGGGACGACGGAGTTCGTAAATCGTCGTTTCACTGAGTACACGGGCTTGAAGGCAGAAGAGGTGAGCTCACACCGGCGCAATATAATTCATCCCGAAGACTTTGAGGGATACGACGATACGTCGAGGGCAGCTCTTGCTTCAGGCGAGCCGTTCGAATACGAGCTGCGCGGTCGCGGAGCCGAGGGACAATATCGCTGGTTTCTGATTCGCGGGGTGCCGTTGCGGAACGAGCATGGAACTATTCTAAAGTGGTTTGGGACCCTCACCGATATTGAAGAGCGCAAGCAGACCGAAGAGCGACTTCGAAACGAGAACGTCGTTTTGCGTGAGGAGATCGTCAACACATCAATGTTCGAAGAGATCGTGGGCACCTCACAAGCACTGCAAAGCGTGCTCGCGCAGGTTGCCAAAGTCGCACCAACCGACTCGACGGTTTTGATCACAGGAGAGACGGGTACCGGCAAGGAGCTCATCGCGCGCGCCATTCACAAAAACTCGCGGAGATCCGGACTCGCATTCGTTGGCGTGAACTGTGCGGCCATCCCGCGTGAGCTGATCGCCTCGGAGTTGTTCGGCCATGAGAAAGGCGCCTTCACCGGCGCGGCTCAGCAGCGACTGGGACGGTTTGAATTAGCGAAGGGGGGCACCATCTTCCTCGACGAAGTCGGAGAACTTCCAGCCGAGACCCAGATTGCCCTGCTACGTGTCTTACAGGAGCGCGAGTTTGAGCGAGTTGGCGGCACTCGCCAAATCCGCGCTGACGTTCGCGTGATTGCTGCCACTAACCGTGACTTGCAGGCCGCCATCAGCGCCGGGGCCTTTCGCCGTGATTTATTTTATCGCCTGAATGTTTTTCCGATCGAGATTCCCCCGTTGCGACAACGAGACGAAGACATTTCCCTGCTGGTTGAATACTTTATCGATCGGTACGCGCGCAATGCGGGCAAGAACATCACGAGTATTAACAAAAAGACCCTCGAGTTACTTCAGTCATACCCGTGGCCTGGAAATATACGTGAGTTACAGAACGTCATCGAGCGATCGGTCATACTCTGCGAAACGGACATTTTCTCGATCGATGAGAGCTGGTTATCGCTCCAGTCGTTTGTGACCGAGGCCAAGGACCAGATTGAACTCCCTCAACAACTGTTGGTGCATGAGAAAGAGATGATTGAAGCCGCTCTGAAAGAGAGCCGAGGCCGCGTCTATGGGCCGGCGGGCGCTGCGGCCCGGTTGGGCATACCACGATCCACTTTGGAGTCAAAAATTCGGTCGCTCAAAATCGACAAACATCGCTTCAAAGGCTCCAGTCGCTCATAACAGAAAATTCCTTTTTATCGGATTGTCGTTGTCGAACTTTCGCCAATTGGCGAAGCTTCACCATTTCCCCAGCCTCATTTCCCTATTTTCAATAATTTAATGTGGAACCGTAGTTGCCCAGCATCTGGGTGCAAGTTACGAAAACGAGGCCAGATGCTGAGAATTCGGAGCACAGTTACCGGAGAAACCCTCTTGACCGTGAGCGGGCATATGAACTCGACGAATTTGATTGAGTTGAAAAATTTAATCGACACAGAAACCACAGTTCGCCCCATGGCTTTAGACCTGAAAGAACTGATCCTCGTGGATCGAGAGGCAGTGACGTTTCTTAAAGGATGCGAGTCAAAGGGCATCGAGCTCCGGAATTGCTCGGCATACATCCGGCAGTGGATTACCAGAGAGTAAGCGAATTCCCCCACCGAGGAGTGATCCTTCGAACGCATAAAAACTATGAATCTACATATTCCTGTCAAAGAACTCGACGACGCGATTGGGCCACCGGATGCTCCGAGCCAGCCTATGACGATCCTGAGCGTTGAGGACCATCCGGTTTTCCGTTTTGGACTAAGCGCAATCATCGAATCACAAGACGACATGCATCTGGTCGCGCAGGCATCGAATGCGGTTGAGGCCATCGAGGAATTTCGTCGTTTCTGTCCCGACATCACCTTAATGGATCTTCGCCTTCCCGGTGCTAACGGCATCGACATGCTCATCGCTATCCGCCGCGAGTTTCCCAACGCCCGGATCATCATGCTTACAACTTCAGACTGTGACGGTGAGATCCAGCGAGCATTGAAAGCTGGAGCTTCGGCCTATGTCCTTAAAAGCATGCCGAAGGAGGAATTGCTCGAGGTGATCCGATCAGTTCATGCCGGAAGAAGAATTATCTCACCAGAGGTAGCAGCGTGCATCGCTGAACATCTTGGCGAAGAGGAGCTGACAACTCGCGAGCTGGAGGTGCTGCGATTCATTCACGACGGCTATCGCAACAAGCAAATCGCCTATCGATTGGGAATCGCCGAAACGACCGTCAATTTTCACATTAAGAACATTGTCTCCAAACTGAGCGCCAATGATCGGACCCATGCAGTAACCATCGCGGTCCGGCGCGGGTTGCTTCAGGTTTGATGTCCTCACCGAGACGTCCTGATTGGAGCGTAGTCGGTAAAATGGACCATCTATATTTTATTGTGCAAAAGTGGAAGGTGATTGCCAGGTCGCTTTCGGTCGCTTCCCTTCTATTCTTCATCGCCCCTTCTGTTTGCGCCCTCGATCCAAACATCCAGCTATCGCAGTATGGCCATACTGCCTGGCACGTTCGAGATGGTTACTTCTCATCCCCACCACTCGCAGTCGCACAGACCAAAGATGGTCGATTGTGGATTGGAAGCGAGAGCGGCTTACTCCAATTCGACGGCGTGCGGTTTGTGCCATGGAAGCCGCCGGACAGTACACCGCTGCCGGATAACCGGGTCTATAACCTGCTCGGAACAACTGATGGCAGTTTGTGGATAGGCACCAACAAGGGACTTGCTCGCTGGAAGGATAACCAGCTCACGGTTTACGCAGAGTATGGTCGTTTCGTAGCCCTCGTGGAGGATCGGAATGGCGCTGTCTGGTCGGGACATACCCGGGATCTGGGTAAGCTGCCACCTTTGTGCCGTTTTGCCGAAGCTCAATTCAAATGTTTCAACGCGCCGGACAACTTACTTTACGTTGGCTCACTGGCCGAGGATCGATCCGGCAACATATGGGTGGGAGGAGCGGGTGCAGTTTGCCGTTGGCAAGAAGCCGGCTCTAATTGTTACGAGATTCCCGGTCAAGCTGCGCCGACTGAAAAATTTGGAGTGTGGTCGTTGTCTGGAGATTCCAATGGCGACCTCTGGGTTGATGGTGGTCCAGGCGGGCTCTGGCGACTAAATTCCGGTCGTTGGCAAAGCTACAAATTGGAAGATCTAAAGCTGCAATCGCCGGCCTTGGTTCTTGATAGAGAAAACAGTCTTTGGATTGGTGACGGAAAGCAGGGACTGATAAGACTGGTCAATGGAAGAACGGACCGCTTCACGCGTGCTGACGGTTTCTCCGGTGAAAGTGTATACAGCATCCTTGAAGATCGAGAAGGAAGCGTTTGGGTGGCAACGAACGCCGGCCTCGATCGATTCCGCGACATGAAGGTAGTTTCGCTCACTCCCCGTGAGGGCTTGCCGGTGGATGAAGCCCAGGCAATCCTGGCTTCAAGCGATGGCAGCGTTTGGGTAAGCAGGAGCGGTTCAAGAACGTCACTTGTTCAGATAAAAGACGGACGCTTCACATCCTATGTACCGGGCAGCGACGGTTTGCCGCACGCAGGTATAAGTGGTTTATTCGAAGATTCGCGGCAGCTTCTTTGGGTAGGAGTGGGCACCGGTGTCGCATGGCGCGAGCACGATCGGTTCCACCCCGTCGAGATGCCGAAAGGCTGTGGTGCTACTGGTGCAGTGCGCGCGTTTGCTGAGGATGTCGACGGCACACTTTGGTTTTCGACAACTGATCGTGAATGTACGCTGGTCGGTGTTCGTAATAATCAAGTCATCCAGACATTCCCGCTCAAGCAAACTGGGAATCAGATTGTTTCGATGGTTGCGGATCCAGCGGGCGGCATTTGGCTTGGATTTACATCTCCTGGTCTGAGCCTGTTCCGGAATGGAAGCTTTGAATCACACTCAGATAAGTTTTCAGCCGCGATCAGAAACATGTTTCTGGACTCGCGCGGACTTTGGGCAACAACAAATAAGGGGCTTACTTTATATAAAGCCGGCCGCCTGACCGTTTTCGATAGCGCGAATGGACTTCCCTGTGACGACCTCGATAGTGTGGTCAAAGACGACAACGATACGCTGTGGTTAAAGGGTCCGTGTGGTTTAGTTCAATTCTCGCGAGCGGAAGTTGACCTATGGTTGAAAGATCCTCATGGCCACTTTCAGCTTCGCTTGCTCGACTCTGCTGACGGTGTTCAAGCGGGCCGGGGGCCTTTTGGCGCATGCGTTACCAGGTCCATTGATGGACGATTGTGGTGGGCGATCGAGAAGGGCGCAGTGCAAGTCTTCAATCCTATGCGCCTCATCAGCAATCCCCTTCCGCCACCGGTTCAAATAATGAGAGTGATCGCTGACGGCAAGGCTTACCAGACGGATTCGCTGTTGAAGTTGCCTGCATTAACACAGGATCTCGAGATCCAGTACACGGCCTACAGTCTCGCCGTGCCTGAGAAAGTTCGTTTCCGCTATCGCCTTGAAGGAGCTGAGAGCAGTTGGCAAGACGTAGGCGGTCGTCGCGAAGCTCACTTTGCGAAACTGAAGCCCGGTGCTTATCGGTTCTCTGTCATAGCGGCGAATAACGACGGGGTGTGGAATGACGCGGGAACATCTCTCACGTTCATTGTCCCTCCGGCTTTCTATCAGACCTACTGGTTTCTTTTTCTGTGTATTGCGTGTGGCGGGCTCGTTGTTTGGGTGGTCTACCACCTGCGGGTGGGGCAGATTGCCAGAGCTATCAGTGTTAGATTCGACGAGCGATTGGCCGAGCGCGTTCGCATCGCACGCGAGCTTCACGACACACTTCTCCAGACTGTCCAGGGCAGCAAGCTCGTTGCGGATCACGCTTTGTCACGATCAAATGATTCCGCCGGCATGCGTCGCGCCATGGAACAACTGTCAGGCTGGTTGGGACAAGCAACGCAGGAAGGGCGGGCCGCACTCAGGTCTCTGCGCACCTCGACTGAGGAGACGAACGACCTGGCTGCGAGTCTGCAGAGGGCGATGGAAGACTGTGTGACCGATAGCGCTATTGGGGTCAGTTTTTCGGTGATCGGTGACAAGCGGGACATGCACCCGATCGCTCGCGATGAAATCTATCGGATCGGATTCGAATCGATCCGCAATGCCTGCGAGCATTCCGCGGCCAGCAAACTGGAGATCGTACTGACCTACGCCCAGGACCTTACTCTGCGCGTGAGCGACAATGGAATAGGAATGGAACCGGACGTCCTGACAAAAGGCAGGGACGGGCATTTCGGTCTCCGGGGAATGCGAGAACGAGCCGACCGCATCAGAAGCCAGTTCACCCTCAACAGTTCTCCGAGCTCCGGCACGGTGATGACACTCATTGTTCCGGGAAACATCATCTTTCGAAAAGCGAGCGTCACACGATTTGAAAGAATCAAGACCTTCTTCGGACTCGAGCAAGTCAGTTTGGAAAAGCTGTAGAAAAGTACAGGACAAAAACTCCCGTTTTGGTGTTTTCGAAAGTACTGCGCCTTCGGTAACGTCATACCGAATCGCAGGGTCAACTCCTAATGGTCGTTGCCCCTCACTTTAGTTGGTTGCAATACTATTGGGATTGATAACTCAATGTGGGAAATTCCTTACATCTGCTTTTTTATCTTTATTCTCAACCCTTCATGGAATCAGACGATATGGTTTGGCCTGCTGTGCGCCATCTTTGTCTTCGCAGGGATGTGTGTGGCGTGCCACTTTCGTGTGCGAATGGTCGCGAGAGCTATTCGCGTCCGTTGTGACGAGCGATGGTCCGAACGAACTCGAGTCGCCCGCGAGCTTCAAGACACAATCCTCCAGACGGTCCAGGGCAGCAAGTTTGTCGCGGATGAGGCTTTGGAAAGATCCGATGATGCCGTTCACATGCGACTCACTTTGGAGAGGCTATCAAGCTGGCTCGGGCAGGCAACACAGGAAGGACAAGCGGCTCTCAATGCGCTAAGTATTTCAATGACAGAGACCAACGATCATAAATCTCGCCAGAGTAAGGACCAGGCAGAGCATTCAAACAACGTACCTGATTAGAACTGCTTGTGCCTTTGACTGTTGGTCCTGTAGAAAATCCAGTTCTTCATCTATCAATCCCGCAGAAGACTCTCTCCAGTAAATCCTGCAAATATCTAGTACTAATTGGTATTACGCCACGCTCACTCTAACTATATCCTGTGCGTGTTTGAAGCACGAATTGGATGCGGAGGAACAACAGGGTATGAGCAACGAAATCAGCAATCTTACTTTCATGACGACTCCGGAAGCGGCTGCGTCTTTTCACGATGGTGGCGTAGTGATCTTGCACACCGGCCAGGGACGTTTGTTCAGGTCCAACAAGACGGGCGCCAGTATATGGCGCGGTGTAGAACAGAAATTATCCGTGGATGTGATCGCGCATCAGATCTGTGGTGAGTATCAAATAGAACTGAACACCGCACGCGAACACACCTTTAACTTCGTGGCCCAGTTACAACGCCATGCCTTGATCCAGAGGGAGAGAGCGTCATGAACAGCGGCAAACGATTGTGGCTCGTGGTCCGTGCACTTTACGAGCTCGCACGCTACGAAACGATCCTCGCGTTGTGTGGATCGGGGCGCATCTTACAGCAGTTGCGCGCGCCGTCAATAACGACACCGCCGAGCGATCACGAACAGGTGATTTGTGACGCAGTGTTACTCGCAACCTGTTTCTATTGGAAGCCGGTGCTTTGTCTGCAACGAGCCGTCTGTACCGTCCGCTTGCTGAGAAGGTATGGGATTGTGGCTCGGCTCGTGATTGGTTACCGCCCGTCGCCGTTCTTCTCGCACGCGTGGGTGGAGGTAGATGGACGTGTGGTGTATGGCTCGCCGGCTTACCAGAAACGATTAAAGCCGTTGCACGTGATTTAGTGGAGGTGACGAAAATGAATCAGCGAAGTGTTTACGACATTCGAACCGAAGTCCTTCACTGGGATGGCCGTCTTGATAATCGCGACGATTTGCTGCTGCGGTTGGGAGATTCGCTGCGAAGCGACACGAGCAACGAGGTGATCGCGTGTGCAGTTTACGAGCGTTGGGGCAGCGAAGGACTGGTCCACCTGATCGGCGACTGGAGTCTCGTCATCCGCGATCGTGTTAACCGCATGACAGTGCTGGCCAGCGACTTCGCGGGGGTGCGTCCACTCTATTACCACATCCACGCCGGACACGTGTCGTGGTCCAGCCGGTTACAGTCGCTGGTGGAAGCGACCAGGATTTCTGATCTCGATGAGCAGTATATTGCCGGCTTCCTGAGTTTCGGCGGGTACCCGAACCACACGCCGTACAAAGGCATCTACTCCGTGCCTCCCGGTCACGCGGTCTGCGTGTCAGCAGATAAAACAAGCATTCGTCGATTCTGGGAATTGCCGCTTAGCGATGTGATTCGCTACCGGGGCGAACATCAGTACGAAGAGCAACTTCGCGCCCTGTTTCGAGAAGCGGTAGCCGTGCGTTTGCAAACGGAATCGCCAGTTCTGGTCGAGCTCAGCGGTGGTCTCGATTCGTCATCAGTCGTTTGCATGGCGAATCATCTGAAGCGAAGCGGTGCTGTCAACACGCCACGCCTTGACAGTGTGAGTTTCGTCTGGCGCAACTCACTCGACGAGCCGTTCATTCGTGACGTTGAGTCGCATTGCGGAATTGCTGGAGTTCACATTTCCACGCACGATGTTCCGCTGATCACCGAAGCGCAAGTAGGTGACGCGATGCCCGAACCGGCTCAGCCCCTGCGTGTGTCGGTTGCGGCCACTGCGCAGCGACTCGGTGCCAGGACCATTCTGACCGGACAGAACGGCGATCTAGTCACCGGCAACTGGTTCGACGACAGCTTGCAAGTCGCCGGCTCGCTGCGTCGCTTGCGGATTGGCCGGGCGTGGGTAGAAGCACTTGCCTGGAGCAAGATCCTGCGGCGGCCTATCTACGACGTTCTTTGGCGCGCGTTTCAAGCGGCGCTCCCGCCAATGTTGGCGCCGGCTGCGCTCTATGCGACGGCTGACGGCTCGTATGCGCCGCGGAACGTTGAAACTTCTCTTCTCTCTGACTTTTGTCAGCGGACAGGGCTCTCGGAACCAGTCAGTCTCTTCTCGAATACGTGGATGCAGGCGCCACCCGAACGTCGAAAATATTTCTACAACCTGTCGTTGACGCTTGAAACGCGCACACTGCAAGCGCCTGAGCCCTTACAGCACCTCGACTACACACATCCATTTGGCCACCGGCCATTGGTCGAGTTTCTCATGTCCGTACCAGCGGAGATTCTGTGCCGGCCAGGAGAACCTCGCAGACTAATGCGCTCAGCCTTCGCGGATCTATGGCCCAGGAAGCTGCGCGATCGACGCTCTAAAGGATCATTCAGTGATCCCTGGCAGGAAGCGTTGCCGCAACTAGCACGCCTGCTGCTTGATGCAAAACAGCTCCATCTGGTGGACCGAGGCGTCATAGATCACACGAGTGTACGCACACGGTTGGAACGCTTTAGCCGCGGGCTCGAGTGCAACGAATACCAGTTGCGACAGATCATCCTGCTCGAATTGTGGTTACGCAGTCGAGAGGATGCCAGGTTGGGCCAACTGCGACGAGCGGCCTGAGCGAGCCAGTAAAAAAAGATTGAGTTTATAAATCAACAAAGAAAGGAGGAAAAGTCAATGCAAAACCAATACGAAGCTCCCGAGATCACATTGATCGGTGAAGCAAACGAAGTTGTCATGGGGACAGGAAACGGCGGCGATGACCTGCCGAAATACTTTGGATTTGATTTCGAATTCGAGCGTGACTAGATCATGTCAAGAACAAGCAGGCGGGTTGCTTCCACTTCATAGTGGCGCCAACGATGTGGATGACAACCCGCTGCTAACTCTTTTGACTGATTCGTAGTAGACTCCTGAACAAGTTCTTCGGCCATCAATCGGCACCAGTCATGAGCGCCAAAAGTTCAATCCGAATTCTTACCGTAGATGATCATCCGATGCTGCGAGAAGGTATCGCTGCCTCCATTGCGCGTCAACCAGACATGCTCCTCGTAGCAGAAGCCAATGATGGGAAAGAAGGAGTTGAGCAATTTCGTGCTCACCGGCCGGACATAACTCTCATGGATTTGCAGATGCCGGCAATGAGTGGGATCGAGGCGATCACGGCCATACGAAAGGATTTTCCAGACGCCCGTATTATCGTGTTGACTACCTACAGCGGTGATGCCCAGGCAGCGCGAGCATTCAAAGCCGGAGCCTTTGGATATTTACTTAAGAACATGCTCCGCAAAGAACTGGTGGAGACGATTCGGAGTGTGCATGGCGGCAAGAAACGTATCCCTCCCGAGATCGCCAGGGAAATGGCGGAGCACCACATTGACGATGCCTTAACCGAGCGTGAGATAGAAGTCCTGCGAGAAGTAGCGGCCGGAAATTCGAATAAGATAATTGCTGATCATCTCAACATTTCAGAACAAACCGTGAAGACTCATATGAAGATCATTCTCGCTAAACTTGCCGCCAACGACCGCACGCACGCCGTCACCATTGCATTGAAGCGCGGCATCATAGAGATCTAGAGACTGTCGCTCGTTCCGATCTGTACAATCTAAAGTGATCTGTCTCTTCCGAGCAGACGTCGAATCCAGGAGTTTTTCATTCTTGAGCGATCGGTTTGATAAGCAGTTGCACCCGGAACCAACAGCTCGACTTCGGTTCCGGTTTGATGACCGCTCCAAATCTTCAATTCCCCGCCAATCCGTTCCGCGCGCTCACGCATTCCTGGCAGACCCCAGTGGTTCGGGCGCCCGCCTTCATTGAGAATGCCGGGATCGAAGCCTCGCCCATCGTCTCGAACTCGCAGCCGGAACTGCCGAGAATCGTAAGCAATCTCCACTTCAACATGATGACCTTCGGAATGTGTAAGCGCATTGATGAGCGCCTCGCGCCCGATGCGGTATGCTTCTTCTTGAATCACCGGGTGCAATTTCCGCACGTTGCCCTCCACGACCGTTTTGAACGTTGTGTCTCGGCCATTGGAAATCTCTTCCACAACCTCCTGGAATGCCGCCACGAAGCCCCCGAATGGTACCGAGCTGCTCCGCAAATCCCGGACGCGGTCCCTTGCTTCGGCCACCACCTCGTCGGCTCGATCGAGTGTCTTTTCGAGGTCCCGATGAGCTGGTTGGTCGGGAGGTATTTGTTGAGCGGCGGCATCAACGCTCAGAATCAATCCCTGTACACTCTGTAACAACGTGTCGTGCAAGTCGCGGGCAATCCGCTCGCGTTCTTCAACTCGTTCCTCCAATCGTGCTCGCACTTGCCCCGCTACCTGTCGTACACGCAGTTGATAGAGCGCCGCGAGCAGTAATAAAACACCGGCAACAAACAACACCCGAAACCACGTGGTCTGGTAATAGGCCGGGGCTATTGAGAAGTCTATGAATGTGCCGGCTTCATTCCAGACGCCGCTGTTGTTACAAGCCGTCACACGGAAGCGGTAGTTGCCCGGTGGAAGATCGGTATAGAAAGCCTGGCGCCGATTGCCGGCGTCTTGCCAAACCAGATCGCGACCTTCCAGCATGTAGCGAAAGAGTATTTTCTCAGGTGAGACGAGACTGAGCGCCGTGTACTCGATTTGTAGATCGCGTATCAACGGCGGCAGGCCCAAACGTGCATTCGACGTCGCCTCATAAACCTTGTGGTCGACGACGAGTTGTTCAATCTGCACCGGAGGTGGGAGATTGTTGGTCGGAATGTGCGCTGGATCGATGGTACTCACCCCATCGAGAGCGACGAACCAAAATCTGCCATTGGTTGACTGGGCAACCGGCGGGTTGAAGTGGTTGCCCGTCGCCATACTCTTAACCCCATCAGAACTTTTAAAAATCGCAGCCGCGATGCTTCGGTTCGTACTTAGATTCTGATCAACTGCGGTGGCCAAACCCTCCAACTCAGCGCGGGCGATGCGCACCAGACCGCAGGGAGTGTAGAGCCAGAACGCCTGCGATCGGTCTTCCTTTAGCCAATGAACAGCATCGCACGGTAAACCGTTCTTGCCCGTCAGAGTGGTGAAACGACCACCTCTCAAACGGCTCAGTCCGCCTTCGGTACCAATCCAAAGCGTGCCGTCTCCATCTTGCAGAAAGTCACTCACACGACCTGGAGCCAATCCTTCCCGGGCTCCGTATGAAGCTTGAATGCGACCGTCTTTGAGGTAGGCGACGCCACCCAGAAAAAAACCGATCCACAGTCCACCATGTAACGCGTCAGCGGCCAGAACGCTGGCATGATCGGCATGCCCGAGGCTGGACCAGGAGATTTGTTGGACCAGTCTGTCCTGAAACACCTGAAACAGGCCTCCGGCATGCTCATTGGCGATCCACAAATTCCCGGCCGTGTCCTGGGCCATGCCGGTTACCGCTCCGGGAACATCAATAAGCGAAACAAAGTGATTATTGTCGAGGTATCCAACCTGGAACGGTGTAGAAATCCAGATTCGACCGCTCCGGTCCTGAAAGAGAGAGTCTGGAATAAAGCGGTTGGATTTACCGACCGTGACTACAACTGTCTTGATCTGTGAGTTAGTCCATTGATTCAAACCTCTATGAGTTGCCAGCCAAACAGTTCCGTCGCTGGCTGCAAGAACGGAATTGACAGCGTCGCTCGCTAGACCTTGATTAATGTGATAGGTCGTAACCGCAGAGTCGTGAAATCGATCCAGGCCGTTCGTGGTGACAACCCAAATGTTGCCTTCACGATCCTCAAATAAGGTGTTCACGAATTGACCTGAAAGGCCATCGGATACAGTAAACGTATCTACTCTTCCGTTATGTATATGTACAAGGCCGCGGTCTATTGTTCCGATCCACATTCCACCTTGACGATCGCGGATCATCGATCTTGTCTGAAATTGAGGCACGGAACCCAGGAGTGGATACTTTTGTGTTTTTCCCTCAACGAATCGGTTGACCGCACCATTCGAGCCGATGAGGAGTGTGCCATCACCATCTTCGCTGAAACTCTGTATGCCGTTAAGCTCCCCGGAGACGGGATAGAATTTCGGTGGACCAGGCTTCCATCGCCAAACACCATCCTTCACTCCCGCCCAAAGATTGCCCTTGCTATCTTCATATAGACCGAAGGCGCCGCGGCCAAGGGGGCCGTCGTCTCCCGAGCACTGAACGTTGCCGCTGCCAATCGCGCAGAGCTTTCCACTATTAGGCGAAACCCCACTGGCCCACACGGCTCCTTCTCGATCTTCGAGGATCTTGAAAATGTACAGCCCGGCCAGTTGTGAGTAATGTACGAGTTTGCCGTTTTTCCAACTCACCAGTCCTTTATAGGTACCAATCCATAAAGTCCCGTCGCGTGCGGCGAGCAGACTCATGATCCAATTCGAAGGAAGCTCCTGGTCCGCTGGCGGATGCCATTGGACATTCTTTAGACCATCGAACCGGTATAAACCAAGCTCAGTGCCTAACCAGAGATAACCGTCAGGGGTTTGAGCGATCGAGGTGATCTCGCTGTTAGTGAATCCGTCGTCAGTCTTCCACGCTTCATGTGCGTACTGACTCACGTCTAACGCTGGATCCAGTGCCCACACAGACGAACAACAGGCTAGCATGACGCAAATCAGCATCATGCCCGGAACGATATTGAGTTGTGCTGTCGAGCGCGTTCGCTTCATGAAAGGGGCTCTATCGAATCCCTGTGGCAACGCTGATTTACTTTGCAGGTAAGGCCGTAGGCATCCCCCCATTGGGGGATTCCTTCACTTAGTTTGTGATTGACATCATAACAATGGCGAAGCAGTCCCAGCCATTGCCGACCCAGTCCGCATTCAGTTTCAATTCTGCACACTACACTCCAAAGAGTTATTGAAGCATCGCCCAAAAGTAGCTGTTGGCTTGCTGGCGAGAGCACTACACTGGCTGGGTGCAACGATTATTCTCCATGTTTCCTCAAGGTGGGCCGGGTGTGGCCTTGTTGCTGCTGCGCGTTTCCGTAGTGGCCTTTCTGATTATCGCCGTGGCGAACTATAACGCCTCTAACCTGCTGGTCGTGGTTGGCGCAGTGCTAATTTCGATTTCACTGCTTATCGGTTTTCTGACCCCATTTCTTTGTGTGATCGTGGTTGCGCTAGTCATTGGGAACATAATCATCAATCCGCACGCCAGCAGCGTATTGTGTGTGATCGCGATCGCAAATGCAGTGGCGCTCGGCCTTCTCGGACCGGGAGCCTATTCACTGGATTCAAAACTATTCGGGCGCCGCGTTACGATCGTCCGTCCGCGCAACAAGCGCCAGGCACTCTAAGCTGCTCACCCCAAAGAGGTATATGTCGCTCGCTCCATGTAGTGGTTATTACCACCACCGAATCGGGCAGACTGAGCCTGTAAAACAAAACATTCCCAGCCGAACTAATGGTTTTAGGGACTCTGTTTGAAAGCAAGCCGTCGTGATTCTTAGGAGGTAGAAATGACTTTAAATGCCCTGTCAGATCCTTACTCAGTAGACGACGATATAACTCCCCCTTTTTCCCAGATCGTTGGTAGTAGCTCAGCCCTGCGGCAAGTGCTGCAACTCGTAGAGATGGTGGCTGCAAGTGATGCGACCGTACTGTTGCTGGGCGAGACCGGAACCGGTAAGGAACTAATTGCGCGCGCGATTCACGAGCATAGCCAACGGCAGAAACAGCCTTTTGTGACCTTGAACTGTGCGGCGATTCCGAGTTCTTTGTTCGAGAGCGAGCTCTTTGGCCACGAGCGAGGCGCCTTCACCGGCGCGAGCCTGCAACGAGCCGGGCGTCTTGAGCTGGCGGATCGCGGCACCCTGTTTCTGGACGAAATCGGTGATATGCCACTCGAGCTCCAGCCCAAACTTTTACGCGCGCTACAAGAGCGCACGTACGAGCGGCTCGGCAGTGCGCGCACCAAGAACGTCGATGTGCGGTTAGTGGCTGCAACTAATTGTGATCTGGAACAAATGATGGAGGAGAAGCAGTTTCGCAGCGACCTCTATTATCGTTTGAATGTATTCCCAATTCGCGTTCCGCCTTTGCGTGAGCGACGCGAAGACATTCCTTTGTTGGTCCAATACTTCACGCAGAAGTACGCGCGCCAAATGTGTAAACAGATCGACACGATTCCCGAGGCGACGATCCAAAAACTACAACGCTGGTCCTGGCCCGGAAACGTGCGTGAGTTGGAGAATTTGATCGAGCGATCGGTAATCCTGACGTCCAACCGCGTGCTGGCAGTCGCGTTACCGGAAAAGATGACTGGAGCAATCGACGCGGCGAGTGTAGTCCGCGACTTCGAAGAGAAAGAACGAATCATGCAAACCCTTCAGGAAACCAAGGGTCGCATCAGTGGACCAAACGGAGCCGCTTTTCGTTTAGGCGTGAAACGCAGCACTCTGCTCGATCGCATGAGGAAATTCGGCATTAATCCGCGAGAGGTGAAGCTCCGATACGGCGTTAGTGACAACGTGGCAGGCAAGGCGCAATACGCTTACGCGTAAAGCATCGTAGTGTGGGATGAAGGCTCAATTCTGCTTCTTACGAAACGTGACTCGCATCCCATACTTTCGGCCCACGCCATTCGAAAAGCCACCGAAGCCGTCGCTGGCCACGTTGTTTTGAAAATCGCGCGGGTTGAAATGATTGGTTACATTGAACACCTTCAGTCCAACATCAGCGAGATACTTGTTCCACCTTCCCGGAAGGCTAATAGATCTCGTTACCTGCAAATCAAATGAGGTGAAGGTGGGATAACGTCCGGCGCGGTTTCGCGCGCCGATGAAGTTTCGGTCCTCGTCGATGATCGAGTACGGAAAGCCTGTGCGGATGTCGAGAACGGGCGCTACCGTCAGGCGATACTTGACGTGAAACTCACCCCAGAAGATGAAGCGATTTGGCGAGTCCCAGGGCAGACGCGATCTCTCGTTTGCTTTGATCACCGGATTCTCAAAATTGCCGAAGTATGAGTTGAAGTCGTTGAGATCACCCTCAGCCGAAGAGCGAACGTACGAAGCCGTAAACTCATCGCGCTCACGGAATTTATATCGCGTGGTAACCTGGAGCTCTCGATAACGTGAGCGGCCCGAATTATCCAGTCCAAGAATGCTCTGCTCGTTTTGTGACTCGATTGGATTCAGCACAAACTCGCGCCTGGCCTGCCGCTGCTGATATCCGACGCGCACAAACAAATTCCTGATCCACTCGCGATCCACCTCAATATTCCAGTTGACACTGCGCGGCGTGCGAAGCCGGCCGTCAATGACCCCGACGCGCTGCCGCTCGGGAGAGCCGACTACCTGGAGGCCGTCAGCCGCGAAGTAAGTGAGAACTCGTTCCTGCAATTGAGAAAATGTCGCAACGTTGAGGTTGATATCGTCATAGAACAAGCCGATGCCGCCGCGAATTACGGTGCGGCCGTCGATCACTGGCAGGAAAGCAAAACCAACGCGTGGCGCAAAATTATTTTCACTCGCCACGTTGTCGCGGTCGTAGCGAGCACCGTATTCGACCGTCAATCGTCGATTAAGGTTCCACTTGTCCTGAAAGTAAGCGAAGAATTCTCTCTTGTTCCGGTTGAGCTCGCCGCTGCCTAGAAAATCGAGTTGCTGGCTTCGCGTTCCGTCCGCTCTCAATATCCGTATCGTGTTGCTGGTATTGCGTCCAGCAAAAGTCATGTAGCTGATTCCGCCGCCCAGCTTCATGAAGTGATCGCCAGCGAAATGCGGTGCACTAAAACTGTAGAGTTCCTGCGCCTGGTATCGCTTGCCGCGCCGCGCTTGCGTGTTGAAAAAGTTTCCGGAGTTCACATCCGGCGCCAGGTTCATTAGCCCACTGCCTGAGCTGGGAAAAACGTCAGCATCGAACTGCTTGACGCTGAATGATGAGTCCAGAACGGCCCTGGTGTTGATGATGCGCCGCTCATTCACTGCCACGAGGAAGCCGCGCTGTTTGAAATTCGGTGTTACCTCCTGCGGGTTGAAAGTATTAAGCCCGACAAATCTCAGCTTCTGCGGAAACAAGGAGACGGTCGTCGTCAGGTGGTTTCGATCGTCGATGTCCCAGTCAACTTGTGACAACGAATCGAAGCTCTCGAGGCCTGTGTCTCGTTTGAGCGGTGGCAGGTTTTCGATTGGCGTGCGGACATAGCGGTACTCGAAGGATTGGAAAAACTTCAGCTTCTGATTAACCAGTGGACCACTGAGAGCGATCCGTGGAGTGAAAGCCTCGACGCCGACAAACGAACCACCACGACGACGGAACCTTGGCAGAAAACTGTCACCCTGCACGTTGAATTTCTCCGATCCCGACCGTGTTTCGACCTTTGTGATTGCGCCAGTGAATTGACCGTACTCGGGCGCATACGGATTAGTCAGCACTTCGACTGACTGAATCGCCTCAATCGGTAGATTGATCGCGAACTCGCCCGTCACCGGATCCATGACATTGGCACTATTAACTGTTAGACCACTCTGGCTGGCGCGTGCGCCTTTAATATTGAGCAACCCGTCTGGTCCCCTGACAACTCCTGGAACCAACGGTAAGGCATCCTGAAAGCGCTCGCTCGCGAGCGGTACAGTTTGCAATTTTTCCTGCTTGAAACTTGCACCCTGAGTTGTGTCTGAGGTGTTCAACTGGTCATTGGTTGTAACCGTCACCGTTGCCGAGATGTCGGCCACATCCAGAGCGATGCTCTCGAGAGTCGTGACGGCATGAACAACTACATTCACGGTATGCGATGCAAAACCGGCAAGCTCTACTTTCAGTGAATAAGATCCTTCTGCGAGGTCCGTAAATTTGTATTCCCCCTGATCATTCGTTACTGCTGAGCGCGGTGTCTGGCCTGGATTTGCTGGAGTCAGAATTAAACTCGCGCCCGGTAATCTTTCACTGGATCCGGAGCTGACGCTCACAGTTCCCTGGAGCACACATAATCGAGTTTGCGTCGATTGGTTCTGCTGACCGGCTCCGACGGTCAATAAAAAAAGTAAGCAGGCCGGTGAAAGTAGTTGGCCCAATGTATAGCTGGTTCTCATAGGTCGTGCTCCTCTACCTGTTGAGAACCGCAACGTGCGTACCAACCAAATCAACTTGCGAATAGCTCCAATTTGCTCAAGCCTGTCGGAATTGTCGGCTTCTCACCGATCGCGGGAAGTTGTGCGTCCGGCACTTCTAACCTAAAACAATTGTCTCCATCACCCATTCGACCATTTAAGACGACTTCGAGCTCTGGCAAGCGTGTTGCATTTCTGAATGTGCGGAAGGCAGCTTCAACTCAGGGCTGAAAGATTTTTTCAAGTGAGCGCAGCAACACGAGTGTTTGTGCTCGAGGTGGGCGGGCTTCTTGCAAAAGCGCGCGCGGAGTCCACCCGCTCAAACAACTAAGGTGATGTCATGAAGGCTTTGCTAAGAGTAGTAAAACGAGGAAGCGAAAATAATAGACACGATAATGAGGCAGTAGCTCCAGGAAAGCCACGAGTAACCACTGAGATGATTGTAAAGAACTGGATCATAGAGTCGCGTGAACAGCGACGGGCTACTATGAGTCAGCTTCAGAGTTCCCTCGGTTGGGAGAGGCAATCACTGCTCGGCGATCGAAGGTGAGAAGAAATGAGCAACTATCCACACGTCGTGATTGTTGGCGCCGGCTTCGGCGGACTCGGAGTCGCGGAGCAATTGGCCCACGTTCCGGTTGCGGTAACTCTAATCGATCGACACAACTATCACACATTCCAGCCGCTTCTTTATCAAGTGGCCACTTCTCTGCTGAACGCTGAAGATGTCGGAGCGTCAGTGCGAAGTCTGTTTCGACATCAGGAGAATGTGAATTTTCGTCTGGGCGCCGTTACAGGAATTGACCTGGCCATGCGAAAGATCCAGATGGATGATGGTGACGAAATAACTTTCGACTACCTCGTTCTCGCAGGCGGAGCAACGGTTAACTATTTCGGCACGCCGGGAGCATCCGAACACGGATTCCCACTCTACACGTTGATGAATGCGGTAAAACTCCGTAACCAGGTTATGCAACAATTCGAAGCGGCCAATCGGGATCCGGCAATGATAGACGATGGTGCGCTCACTTTCGTCGTAGTTGGAGCAGGTCCCACCGGCGTCGAGACTGCCGGAGCATTGTCTGACCTCTTCTATAACTTACTACCGCAGGACTATCACCAACTCGCAACTGAAAAAGCGCGAATAATCGTCGTTGAGATGGGCCATGAAGTGTTGGCGACGTTCCAGGAGAATTTGCGAGCCTATGCAAGAAAGGAACTCGAAGAGAGAGGAGTTGAGCTCCGTCTCGGAGAAGCGGTTGCCGAGGTTGGTCCAACATCTGTGAAACTGAAGTCAGGCGAAGAAATCAAAGCACACACACTCGTCTGGGCTGCCGGAGTGCAAGCTAGTCCTCTTGCCCACATGCTCGGAATGCCGCAGGGTCGTGGCGGGCGAGTAAAACTAAATCCCGATCTGAGCGTCCCGGACCATCCGGATGTTTTCGTCGTCGGTGATATGGGTGAAGTGGCATCGGAAGGCAAAGTTCTGCCTCAACTCGGTTCAGTGGCCATGCAATCGGGAGAACACGTTGGCAAACAGATCGCGCGTCGAATAATGGGAGGAGAAACCCAGCCGTTTAAGTATTGGGACAAAGGATTCATGGCCACTATTGGACGCGGCTCCGCCGTAGTCGAGTTTCCAAACAAGCGGACATTGCATGGTCCCCTCGCTTATTTCGCCTGGCTCGGCGTTCACCTGGCGTTGTTAAGCGGAATGCGAAACAGGATTGAGACGTTATGGAACTGGGGCTGGTCGGCCCTGACACACGACCGGGCCGCACGCATTATCATTACCGAAGACGAACAGGCTCGTGATGCCAATGTCAAACCAAATTAACTATAGCCCCATGCACTTTGAGACATTGAACGTGCGCGAGAAACAAGCCGTCTTGTTTGTAGAGATCGCGGCTCCGCCCATGAATCTTCTGGGGCCAAAGTTGATCCGAGATCTGGTCTCGTTGATTCAGAGCGCCGAGAGCGATGACTCCTTAAAGGTGATCGTGTTCAAAAGCGCCGACCCTGACTATTTCATTGCCCACGTCGACGTAACCCAAATCAAAGAGAATCGAGCCGAAGCAGCAAAGCTGAACGGCGATCCATCAATCGGCCAACTATACAGGTATCTGAGCGCCAGCCGCCTCGTCTCTATTGCGCAGATCGAAGGTCGCGTACGCGGAGTCGGAAGCGAATTCATACTCGCGTGCGACATGCGTTTCGCCGCTCGGGAGTCGGCGATCTTCGGCCAGTTCGAGCCCGCGTTTGGAGTCATTCCCGGTGCGGGTGGCGCCCAGCATCTCACGCGGCTCATGGGTCGCGGGCGAGCGCTGGAAGTCATGTTGAGCGCACAGGACTATGACGCGGACCTGGCTGAACGCTACGGCTGGATCAATCGCGCACTGCCAGCCGCTGAACTCGATGACTTCGTCACATCGCTCGCTCATCGGGTCGCCAGGTTTCCGGCTGCCGGTCATACGATAGTCAAGGAGCGCGTCAACGCGATCGCGCTTCCGACCGTTGAAGACATCCGTCGCGACTCAGATCTCTTCCTGGAGGGCACGCGTACGAGTAAGTTCCAGCAACTGACACAGACTGCGCTGGCAAGCGGCTTTCAAACGAGAGAGGCAGAAATGAACCTGGCCCAACTGGTGAGTGACATACAGAGTAAGACCGATGTCTGAAATCGAATGGCGCAAGGAGCACACACATGTCCGTAATTCACTTCAAACTGACAACTACTGCGACGCCCGAGCAGTTCATCGCCGGACTCACCGACTTCAGTCCGGGCCGGGCGAAGCTGTTTGGCAACAGCACTGACGATTACTTGAAGGTGCATGGGAAGGGCACAAACTATGCCGACGTCACCGAGGGTTCGGGCGGCATCTGGGAAAGACTGGACTACAACTGGTCCGACCCCAAACACATCGTCCTTACCACTACCGATTCGAACTTGTGGGGAGGGAGGTCAGGTCATACCTATACCTTAACCCGACAATCCAACGGCACTACCGACGTCGACGTTCAAATTGTGCGCGAGGGCAAGAACTTCAAGGGCCGATTGCTCGGCGCATTCCTTGGGATTGCCGGCAAGGGACAGTTGAAGAAGTGGTTTGCAAAAACCCTGAAAGCTATCGAAGCACGGAACTACGAGATCAGCGCGGCGGTACAAGCGTGAACGGGTTCGCTTACGTTCGCAACGTGGCATGGGAGGAATCACAATGCATCCTTTACGCAAACTACGGGAATCCGGAAAACCTACGGCCGCCCAGGTGAGCGAGCTGCTTGCCGAAAACATTGTATTCAACAGCCCGATCCTGATTCGGCCGATCGAGGGCCGTGAAGTCATCGCGGCGATTTTCGCTCAGTCGAGCTCTACGCGTGGTTCCGGTACTTATACGGCCGAGTTTAAGCTCGATGAGCGCACCACCTTCTTGCGCTGGGTGGGAACGATGGATGGCCACAAGATCGAGAGCTTCGAGATCATTGTGGATAACGAGCAAGGGCTGATAGTGGAGCGCACTATTGCCATGCGGCCGTATCCGGCGCTCAAACTGTTTCGCGATGCAATGTATGCAGCACTCAAGGATAAGCTGCCGCCCGATGTTTGGGACTATCCAACGTCATAGTGACCACGGCCGGCCTCGCATCCACAGGTTCAAGCTCCATATCTTCTACTGATCGCTCCATCGCCTCAGCGTGGACCAGTAATTCGCGGACAACCTGGATGCTGGCGTCTGCCACGTCGTGCCTCCGCTCCCTTAACGAGATTGGCTGGCTTGATGCGTTGCGAGTCGAAGCACCGCGTTGACACATGAAATGTATTCGATTTCCGAGACGCTACCGCTGTATCAGTGGCAGGTGACGGTGTATTGCCAGGTCCCACGGGATTGGAACCTGGACCACCTGTCACGATCACCGGTTCCGCCTGATTCTGGAACCAGACGGGAGCGGTCCATGCATATTGCTCGTCACCATTCTCGTCAAACTGCACGATCTTAAAGAAAATGTACTGGGGCGAATTACTGATCGCGATGTCCTCGATCGTCCCACTACCACCCGCCTCGGTTGACACCGAGGTCACCATCTGCGCAGTTGGCCCACCAACGGCATCGCGAAATACCTGAATCGCATACTCGGCATTCGGCTCATCGGCGTCCTCGATCCGGTATTCAATCGATAACTCTCCGACCGGAACCGGTGAAATAACATCCCCACAGAGATGACCATTCACCTTGATCACGACTTTCAGGTTCTTATCTTCGGTAGCGTAGACATGGCGACGACGAAGGGCATCGAGAACGTTGGCTTTCGTCAGAGCCGGCGCCACGATCGCCGTTCGTGCAGGAGTAGCGGAACCCCAGTTTTTCTCATGATTATCCTGATCGGCTGTAGGAGCTACCTTGAAACCCATGTTGAGGTACTTGAGAAAGGCATCCTCGTCGGGACGAGCGGGATCGTGATTATCACCCGGCGTCTGGCCTGGACCATTAATGATCTGAATCAGCCTCGCCTGGGCTCCCATCCGTTTCACCCAGTTGTCGGGAGTGCCGAAGTCATCACGACCGTACTCTTTCGCTTCTACCTCGAGAGTATTCTTCGGATGGTTGAACATGATGATGGCCGGCTGGCCCGCACTGTCCTTATTAATAGCCAGAAAATCCAGCAGCAGGTCGAAACGGCCTTTTTGCACTCCGATTACTTCACCGATCTCGAAGACGTTTACGTGGTTGCCTGAACTGATCGTCGAAAACTCCTGACCGTAGAGCGCTACAAAGCGGCCGTCCTCCGTTAGTCTTCTCGCGGTGGAGATCAGCGAGTTTGCGTCTGAACCTTTGTATAAAGCCGGTTGGGTAGCAATGCCGATTCCGTCGGGCCCCAGGGCTTCGGCATGGTTGTGCTCGGTCAAAGCCATAAAATCGAGCTTCGCGTTTTGCGCATCACGCGCGTGTTTATATGCCTCATCCGGAGTTCCAGAACCGTCGCTGTAAGAAGTATGGCTGTGCAGAATTCCAAAGAAGACCTGATCGCTCTGAGCGGGGGCAACCGCAATACCGGCGTTAGAGGAGAAAGCCAGACTCGAGCCAACCATGATTGCGGCTAACAGACATAGAAGGAGGAAGTAAGTTTTGAAAGAGGGTTTCATGTTCGTGGACCTTTCATATGGGAGCGACGGATCCTTTGGCGCAAATAGTTTGAGATTGAGGTCAATCAGCCAATCCTGGATGGCCTATAGCACTTCAAGAGCGAAAGCTGTTTTTGTGGTGGTAGTTAAATCCAGCCATCCCGTTTGATTCTGGAGGGCACTAAAAAAGCCTTTTGCTCCCTCCACAACCTCGTGTGAATACTCTTCTAAGTCGCCTTCGTCGTTTTTAGCCGCATCGTAATCAAAGGAGAACTCACTTACTAAGGGCCAATCCGTATCCTCTGTCAGATACCAGAAGCTCAAGCTGGCCTTGATAGTTTCTGTCTTCTCGAATTGAAACTTGCAGAGTTTCCGAACCACTTCAAGAGCCCGAAAGTCGTTAGCAGTTTTGACGGGAGTGTCTTCGTCAATACCAAGACTGGCTATTCCGGGAAACATTGAGACGACGTCTTTGATGGTCTCAAAGTGAGGCACCGTGTCAGTCGCGATTGAGGTCGAATGAGAAAACTTGCTCACAAATGGAGGCAGAATGTCCTCCTCAAATTTGATCTTGCCTGGTTGAGAAGCCGACAAATCCTGGGCCGCGGAAATGTAGCGATCAGCATTTCTAAATTTCAGATTTATTTGGAAGCCCTTTGCTTCTTCTTCTCTTAGTCGGAGGGAAAAGCCGCTCTGCCGTAACGCAAACTGCGGTGTATCCAGGTATGAAGTATGACGGGTTTCCTCTTTGTCCTGTTTGTCGACACTGCCTCCCTGCTTTCGAATTAGCAAATCGATCAAACTCTGAAACCTTTCGGCTCCTTTGTTCCTATCGCCGAAACGATCGGAATTGAGCATCAGCTTATATTCTCGAGAGGTAACCGGCAGATTTGAGAGCTTCATCTCTTGTTAGCCTTTCGCAGTGAGTGCCCCGACAGACGCTGCCCTTTAGCGTCAACCGCTGCGCGAGATTGAATTCGGCTGCGGCAAGACGATTGGCGCTCTGTTTAGATCTAATGATTTAAGAGTGGAAAACGTTTCAGCAGCAACGCGGATGGAATTCTCTGCAAGGCTGAACGACTCGACCGAATTGCCTTGCTTATACGGAGAGCGAGGCGAATTGCCGGAGCCTATGAACGGAGTAGTTGAGGCTGATGAAACGTATATCGGCGGACTAGCGCCGCCGCTGAGAAAGTCGGCAGGCGCGATTGCGTCATTTTTCTTGCAGTAACGCGATCGCGCCGGCTGAGTTTCACTTCACTACGGTTACAGTTGCGTGAAGACTTCCTAATCCTTTGATTCCTCTTCCGGACTCTTCTCATGAGGCTTGACCGCGGAGCGAATCACAATGAATTTATTCAAAAGGTCGAACCAGAACGGGGCTCCCAGCGATATAGCCAAAGCAGTTAACAACCAGCCGAATATATGCTGAAGAATCGAGTCTGAAAATTCCTTACGTCTATCCTGGTCCCAACCGATAGGCAGGCCGAGCGCATTAAGCTGATCTTGATTCGTAAAATATTTGCACTTGGGCGAGTCTGGATTTTTGCATGCTTCCTGTAACTTCTTTTTGTCTTCGCACTTTTGAGACTGTGGAGCCTTTTCACACTCAGGCGGAGTAGCTGGTGACGTGGATTCCGACACCGACGACGCCGGCGTTGGACTAGCAGCGGGTGAAGCATTGGCCTTAGCGTATTCCACAGATGCAGCCACAAGAGACTCCCGCAAAGCGCGATCGGTCGACAGGCGTTTTGCAATCGTGATGGAATCGGCATTCGCGAGAACTGCCACTAACAAGCCAAGGATTAGAATGACGACCTGTGTGCGTCGTTTGTACCAACTGGAAACACGATCCATCGAGCTATTGAACCAGGTCTCAATGTTCTCACGAGCTTTTGCGACATCATCTCCAGCGGCGTCCAAGAGGGCTATAAGCGCTTGCTTTGGATTCGGCAGTGCTTCAGATAGAGGGCTGGAGAGCGGCAGATCTGGGAATAGAGGGCTGGTGGCAATTGCTTCACGCAGTCGCGTGAGCGGATTGTCGACATCACCCGGAGCAGCTCGCGGGGGCGGCGGCGCCGTTAACTTCACTTCAAAGTTAGCGGATGGAGTCGCACCTGTTGCGCCCGATGGTGGGGGCGGGGCGGCCGATGCACCCTCGGCCGGTTCGGGAATCGTTACAAGATCCATTAAGGCGAGCGCAAAGCTGCGGGCCGGAATGTAGGAAGGTAAACCTGTTCTCCATATTTTTCGGGCCCCGCTCGCTATCCCGGAATCCTCGTAATGTTCTCCAAATAGATTATTGATTAGCGGATGATTATAGAGCTTCTGAATAATATCCGGTGTGCCGGACTCACTGCCCGGAGCCAGCATCTCGCGAATCCCTCGCTCAAGGTCTATAGCGCGTTTCTTAAGCATTAGCTCAATGATCTCATTGGCTGCACTGCACATCAGGCTGAGCAGCAAATAAATAAAGATCAATCCAATGGCCACATCAACAATTGTGCTAAGCATAAGGACACACTCCTACCTTCACGCAACTTGGACCGACAAACTTGCTCTTTCACGATGTATGTCGCTAGGCGAGAAAATATTTCAGACGTGCGAGGAGCTGCTGTTCCGGCCGTCGCAGTGGTGGTCTGCCGTCCACCTTGCATTCCTTTGAACCAAGGGGACGCTGAGATGAAACCCCTTTGTCAACCTGCACCGGGTTGTAGTTTTTGCGAGTCCAGATTGAACTCTGTTAGTTCACGAATGACGGACCGTCCATTCCTTCCGAAACGAATCCCAACACCTCGGTGTAGAATTTAACGCTGGCTCCAAGGTCATTGACCTTGAGTATTATGTGATCAATCGTGGCCAGTTTCTGGGCTCTTAAACATTTTGAATAAGCGGCAACTGGACGCGGGTGAAGCCCGCGTGATGCTATCCGCTGCAGCACGAAGTTATGCGGCGCCGGACTCTGGCGAAGGCCCCCTGTCGCAACGCCCAAAGTGATATGGAGAGTTTAATCAAGAAGCTGATCTTTCTGTGCCGACAAGGACCGTTTGTCATATTCCTGATTTGCGGGGTTCTCGTTCTTTGTCTGGCTATGCTCCTGGGGATGCCTCTCTTATTACTATTTCTTGTTGCCCTTGTACCTTCGATTTATTACGTGATAGCGCCGTTACTCTCTGTCCGTCCCAAACTATTGGCAGAAGTTGCAGACGACTATATCAAAAATATCAAGAACGATACTTCCAGGGAATTCTGCCTGATTCTGCGCCCATTCGGAGTCGACGGCGATACCATTATTCCAACTCGTGGGTGGAATAACTTCCTGAGCAAACAAATGGACCGATTTACTCCTCTGAAGATTCCCAAAACCGTTGAACAGATCATCGTGAAGGCAGTGAAAGAGCTTTTCAATTGCGAAACCGTCGCGCTGGTTGATCCCAATGTTAGAGTCATGTCGAACTCGCCGAGATATATCGCCGCAGAAAATGATCGTTGGCAATTAACGATTGATTTACTGCTTCGTCGCACGCTGGTAGCTTTCTTGATTCTGCATCCTCAAAAGCAATTGACTGGTTCCGTTTGGTGGGAGGTTGATTGTATTGTGAGATTAGGCCTTGCTCACCGTTTCGTCATCGTGCTCCCGCCCCCCGATAGAATCGAATACGAGGGGGCGTATGAAGCTCTTCAACAACTGCGGGAGATTTTTCCGGGCTTGCTACAAGTTCCGTTTGGTGCATTCGTTGTGCTCGCTTGTTCATGTGAATCAGTACGCTATTGGTTTCACCTGCACCCCAACGGAGATGAGGAAGTAAGTGAGGCGACTTACTTAAGCGCTCTCAAACAATGTCTGATGACAGTCAAGAACGAAGTTCTATATGGTCCACACTCCCAGAAGTACCGACATTGGAATAAGAGAATCAGGAGTATCAAACTAGATTATTAGATGAGATTACGTGAAACGAATAAGGCGGCCAGGCTCCTCGCACTCGATAAGTCTCTCGATTGAATCGAGCAAAGCGTGTGGAAGAGTAGGCAAGCTACTTCCGCATTTAATGGATGTTCATCCACCTTTTCTGGTTAACGCATTGCTGTGGCCGGTGTACTTGATTGGTCCAGCAATAGGTCGAATACTTCCGCACGGAACATCGGCACCACTGAACATCCTGTCTACGAAGGCACGCCTATTGATTTTCTAGTTGGCTTTGCGCTTGTTGGCTTCTCCATTCTCCTATACCCGCTGGTCACATTTGTGATTTTATCGTTGGTATCAAGACTGCAAGCACGACGAGGTCAACTCAAAAATGGCTCTGTTTAGAGAATTGTTTTGCGCGATCCTATCGGAGCAATTTTCAGAGACTAGTCAAGATTTTCAAGGCGAACATTCGACATGAGGCGGTAGCACAAAGACCGGCAAATCAGTCCTTGATCATGGTCTATCGAGTCTTTGCGTCAACCAGGACAATCCCGTCATCCAAAACACTATGGCGGATCTGCCTTATGTGTCTCTTTGCGCCTAACCCATAGGTGGGAAAATAGATCTCAATGCCGATATATTGAGGTAGCTCGCCGAAAACTTATGCAGTTCGCTCATGGCGAATCCGCTCAGGCGCTTGTGTGCGGCGCGCTTTGGAATTAATCAGTGGATCTCCACTTGCGAACTCTTTCAGCACACTTCTTGATTACATGTTTGTCGCTGGCCGATTCAAAGTCCGGATTGTAGCGAGGCGGTTTACCCAGGGGGACAAGCCATAAAGTGACTTCGAAAGATTCGCGATAACCAATATCTCGCCACCCCGGCGAAGGAGTCCTAAAACTTAGGGAGGATAGTCATGCAAGACGAGCCACGAACAAAAGAGCTGGGCGGCTTTAACGACAAACGAATTCTGGTCACCGGAGGTACGAGGGGCATTGGCGCCGCGATGGTTGATCGATTCCAACGCGGCGGCGGGAAGGTCATTACTACGGGACGATCGCTTCCCTCAGATGGATCGTCGGAGCAGTTTGTCCGAGCAGACATTAGCACGCGTGAAGGGATTGAACTGCTAGTCAATACCGTGATGGATCGATTCGGCGGGTTGGACATTTTGATTCACAACGTCGGAGGCTCCGCTGCACGCGGCGGCGGCGCGTTAGCTTTGTCAGATGATGATTGGCAACAAGCATTCGACATGAATCTATTCGGCGCCGTCCGATTGGATCGCGCTTTTCTCCCTCAGATGCTGAAGCAAGGCTCAGGCGTGATTATCCACATCTCATCCATCCAGCGAACATTGCCTTTATACGACTCGACACTTGCGTACGCTGCTGCGAAGGCTGCGCTGACGAATTACAGCAAAGGGCTTTCTAAAGAGGTTAGCCCGAGAGGAATTCGCGTGAACTCAGTCGCCCCCGGATACACGGAAACGGATGCGGCTGTGGGTATGGTCAACGAGATCGCGGGGCGAACAGGCGTTAGCACCGACGCTGCTCGACAACGCATCATGGATTCACTCGGAGGCATTCCTCTCGGAAGGCCAAATAGGCCTGAGGAGGTTGCTGAACTGGTGGCATTCCTGGCATCCGATCGCGCTTCATCAATAACCGGAAGCGAATATGTTATCGATGGCGGAACAATCCCGACCGTGTGAACGGTTCATGAGGAAGCACAACCGCGAGCGGCCCTGCTAATCGGGGACAGGTAAGCACACAAGCGTATACTCTTGCTTTTGAGCGCAGGACACAGAACATATGACCCTTACGAAAATACATGTCGTGATTAGTTTGATTGGAATTCTTACCGGCGTAGTGGTCCTGATCGGTCTAATCAGCGGACGACGGTTCAACGGCTGGACTGCATGGTTTTTGACGAGCACGGTAGCCACGAGTGTTACTGGTTTCTTTTTCCCCTTCCACGGCGTCACACCCGGAATTATTGTCGGCATTATCTCGTTACTCTTGCTGGCAGTGGCAATCTTTGCCCGTTACTTTCGGAGATTTGTCGGGGCGTGGCGATGGATCTACGTGGTCACTGCGATGATTGCCCTCTATCTGAATGTGTTCGTTTTGATCGCGCAGCTCTTTCAGAAAGTGCCAGCCCTGAAAGCTCTGGCGCCAACTCAAACTGAA
>Ga0134121_10000282_pt1 | contig 60020 bp, 56 predicted proteins | sample KB301_FD_96463 | JGI IMG/M metagenome (GOLD analysis project Ga0134121, IMG submission 96463) | Terrestrial soil microbial communities without Nitrogen fertilizer from Kellogg Biological Station, Michigan, USA - KB3-0-1 | ecosystem: Environmental > Terrestrial > Soil > Unclassified ...
ACTATTGCACAGACCCAACTGATACGGCAGTAATGGCTGCTCTAAATGGTGTTCATATGCAAAAGAAGCTTGAACAAATAGGATATAGTGGTTTTTCTGACGATAGGCCATGGCGTGATCTTATGTATCGACTACATGGTACTATTCTGCATGTACTAACAGGGAGGCCAGATACTATAATAGAAAAGTCACGCTTGTCTCACGAAAAAAAAATGAGCTTAATTGAACGAGTGCGTTGCCATGCTAATCAAGGTAAAAGAATTACTGCCTATGCATGTATCGAGTATAACAATACTTATATTGATATTTGTGATGGTCTAGAATTTATTGCGATTGCGGTGATGAGTGATCCTATACGAGCGGGTGTTAAAGAAGCGGTCTCTTCGCTACATAAAGCGGGTATTCAAACAATGATTGCAACCGGTGATTATGAAGAAACCGCTCAGTCAATTGCTGAACATCTTGGTATGCGAGGATGTGTACTCTCGGGTCTTGACCTAGAGAAGATGACTGACGAACAATTGTGTGCTTGTTTGCATACTTCGCCCATTTTTGCACGAACAGATCCTTCGCAAAAGCTACGTATTGTTAAACTATTACAGCAAGAAGGAGAAGTTGTTGCTGTTGTAGGTGATGGTATTAATGATGCGCCTGCTTTAAAGGCTGCGCAGGTTAGTATTGCCATGGGTCAGATAGGAACGGATATAGCCAAAGAAGTTTCTGATTTAGTATTAACTGACGATGATTATGTTCATATTCCAGACGCGATTGCAATTGGTAGAAGGGCTCTTGATAATTTTAAAAAGGGACTCACCTATTATTTATCAGCAAAAACTATTTTGCTTTTTTTATTCATAGTGCCGCTCATTGCGAGTGTGCCGTTTCCATTTACTCCGACCCAGATAATTTTTGTTGAGCTTCTTATGGATTTGGCTTCATCAACATTATTTGTTACCGAACAGGCGGAACCATGTAGTATGACTCGGCCGGCACAGAAAGTAAGAGATTTTTTAAATATCTCGCTTGTATATACAGTGGTACGAAATGCTATGCCGTTAGCCATTGGTATAATGTACATGTATATGAGTACTTATCGTTATGATGGTTTGGTAACCGCGCAAACAACAGCCCTTGTCGCATGGCTAATAGGCCATATACTACTTGCTTTAAATATGAAGCAAGAAAGAATACCCCTTTTAATACAAGGTATTGCGAAGAACAAGATTGGTCTTTTCTGGCTCTGCGCTATGCCCGTGTTTTCTTATGTGATAACGTCTATTGCGTTCATACATCCCTATTTTCAAACAACACGACTATCGCTCTTTTTGTGGCTCAAAGTGAGTATAATTATTATTATAACAACGTTCTGGATAGAAGTACTAAAATTGCTACGCTATGCCACTGTATTACGTAATTCGATACCAAACTCATAGATCACAGCAGAGGAACGTATACAATTTTTGATTTTTATAGCACTTAATATATTCTTACCCTCGCATTTAGATAATCACACAACTAAAAAGGGAAGTGTATGAACGCGATTATTATTATTCTCAGTTTTCTTGTACAGTTTGCTGCACATGGTTGTTTTGCAGCCCATACACCCGTTACATTGCCAACGGGTGAGTTTATAGCTATAAAAGATATACAGGTTGGTGACAAAGTTGTGTGTCACGACGGAAAAAATGGATATGTCTCCCAAGAAGTTGTCGCTATACAATCACATCAAGTACACGATTGTGTATGCGTAATACTAGATAACGCCCATATTATCACAGCGCATAATCAAAAATTCTATCTTGCTGATCACAAAAGATGGAAAATAGCGGGCTACCTGCAGCCTGGCGATCGTCTTCTGGGAAAATCAGGCCAAATTATTTTAGTAAAATATGTGCTCAAGATCCCCCGTTCAGTGAGATTATACGATCTTACGGTAAAAGAGTACCGCAACTTTCTGGTTTCAAAGCACGGTATCGTAGCACACAATTTTGTTCCCGCAGTTGCGGTGGGAGTAAGTATTGCATTTGGATCGGGCGCTGTAGAATTAGCGGGGATTACGCTTGGCATAGGGGCGTTAACGCTTGGCTTAAGTGGTTTGGTTAGTTGGCTCAATAATCGAAGAGAAGAGCAAGAATTCTGGAAGATGGACCCAATACCAATTCCCAATGCGCAGCAAGTGCCGCAAGATTGTGTATCTATTAAAGATTGTTCCTTCCATAATACAGAAAATAGTTTAGGGGAGGCTCTCAAAACAACTATTGCTGATTCTGTTACTCAGACGGCGATAAAGTACGCGAGTAATAAATGGAATAGGAAAGCACAAGAGAAAGAAGATGGAGAGGTGCTCGCTATTGCAAAAAAGAAGAGAGATGATGATGAATGTCCACATCATGTTGGCTGCAAAAAAAACATCCATTTGGGCTATATGAAGATGCCGGTTATCATCATAGGAATAGTGTAGGCAACGCAAAAAGTGGCAAAAGTCCAGCTCCTGCCGACGGACAATCAGCTTTGGATTGTTCCCTCAATAAATGCAAAAGTGGCGATTCGGTTCAAAGAGTAGGTTCTAGTTGTGGCCAATTTGTAAGCCTTAGAAGGACGCAACAGAGAGCAATTAGGAATGGACGTATTGTAGATATCTGGCATGGGCATGTTGTTCCCTGGAAGGATTTGAGAGATGACGCACAGACTATTCTGCGCGAGAACGGCTTGGTAAGTAGTAAGGGGAAAATAATAAAATGACAAAACTAGAAAGCAACGTACAGATTGATGGATATGAAGATTTTATTACTTTTGCCGTCAATGATGGTGAGAAGTTGTTGGTATTTCTCGATTGTGCATTGAAAAATATATCTCAATTTGATTATATGAGTGCAGTGTATATCAAGGACAATGTCTGTGAGCAGGTTATTTATTCAAACGACATGGTATTTGACTTTATCGAATCACTGCATGATGCTCTGACAAAAAGTCTGAGTGGAGAGTACATGGTCTATGAATCATCGAATCAGGATCTAGGTTATCTGTGGAATGTATATCTTAATCGATCTGATAATATGTACTTTTCCGGTCAATTTGAGCACTGGATTGGTAGAAGATATTTGTTATGGAGTTTGCAGGGAACTGCCTGCTGGTTATACAAAACAAATGGCGTTGTATATTTTGAAATTACTCCTGTGTATAAATGGCATTCTCGGGATCCTGAGCCAGAAGAAGAAGATGCTTTTATTAGTTATGAACAATTTATTAAAAATTACAAACCCTATATGATCACTGAAGTGAGCAGAGATGTGGTGCGTGAATGGCTGAGGCAGACAGAGCGTTTGCTTGCAATTATTAAAGCTAATGACGAAAAGTATCTTAGCGATAGTAATACAAATGCATAAATGGTGTAACAAGCTTACACTCTCAACGTTATACTCGCCGTATGGCGGGTATCCACATTAATTATTTTTTGATGCACTATAATTTTTGATTTTTGTAGTACTTGATATATGCTTACCCTCGCATTTAGATAATCACGTAATCAAAAAGGGAAGTGTATGAATGTCATTATTATTATTCTAACTATTTTTTTTCAATCTATTGTCCATGGTGGTTTTGCAGCCCATACATCCGTTACACTGCCAATGGGTGGGTTTATAGCTATTAAAGATATACAGGTTGGTGACAAAGTTCTGTGTCGCGACGAAAAAAATGGATATATCTCCCAAGAAGTTATCGCTATACAATCACATCAAGTACACGATTGTGTATGCGTAATACTAGATAATGCCCATATTATCACAGCGCATAATCAAAAATTCTATCTTTCTGATCACAAAAGATGGAAAATAGCGGGCTACCTGCAGCCTGGTGATCGTCTTCTGGGAAAATTAGGCCAAACTGTTTTAGTAAAATATGTGCTCAAGATTCCCCGTTCAGTGAAGTTATACGATTTTACGGTAAAAGAGTATCATAACTTTCTGGTTTCAAAGCACGGTATCGTAGCACATAATTTTATTCCAGCAGTTGCGGTGGGAGTAAGTATTGCATTCGGATCGGGCGCTGTAGAATTAGCGGGAATTACCATTGGAATTGGGGCGTTAACGCTTGGCTTAGGTGGCTTGGTTAGTTGGCTTAATAATCGAAGAGAAGAACAAGAATTTTGGAAAATGGACCCGGTTCCGCTGCCCAACGTGCAGGCGCAGCAGAATTATGCATCTTTGCAAGATATGTCTGGTCATTCGAGTAGCATAGTATTAGGGTCCAAGGGGTCAGATGGGTCCAATGGGCAGGCACAAACGTCCACCTTAACAGTGCCCATGGTGCCGGGTTCATTGACCGTTAGTCCGCCAACTAATACAGAAAATAGTTTAGCCGAAGCGGTCAAAACGACTATTGTTAATTCTGTTACGCAGACGGCGATGCAGTATGCCAACAGTTATTTCGGAGGAAAAACTGACGATAAAGAGGAGGCCCATGCTGAACAAAAACGAGAGAAGAGGTACAAATGTCCCTTCCATAAAGATTGTGATCGTGTTCATCCTCACGGCTTGTATGAAGGAGCGAAATATCATCATCAAAATAGTAAAGGTGGCCATCGATCAGGTAAAAGTGCCTGTCCTGTTAATGGTCAGTGGTCTTTAGATTGTTCACGCAAAGCAAGCGATAGTGCTACATCGCGCTACAGAATTGGTTTTAATGGCAGCGAATTTGCAGTATTTAGTTATACTGGAAAGTCTGTAAGAAATGGAATTCCAGTTGATATATGGCACGGGCATGTTAGATCTTGGAACCAGTTGGAGCATGAAATGCGGAATGTTGCATACGAACAAGGTTGGGCGACACTAAGGGGAAAAATATTAAAATAGAAGGGTTTGCGTGAGTAACGATGAAATTGTTTTTGTTATAAATATGCGTGAGACAATACGAGTTTTGCTTCCGTGTGAACTAGACGACATTATTCGACACGATGACGTGTTCGCTCTGTATACTCGAGATGGTGTGGATATGTATACGTTATTTGCATATAACGTTATATTGGAATTTTTGAACATGTTGGATGGACACCTGCGGAGTGCGTTATTAGGCAATAAAAAGTTATACTCATCGTTACAGCAGGATTTAGGTTATTTGTGGAACGAATACTTGGTAGGGGGATCTGATAGAAGTAAGTTTGAATATAAATTATCGCCAGAGATGAGGAAGTATTGGGTAGGAAAAGATTTTATGGTCTGGTGTGGGCAAGATGTTGCAACGTGGCTATACGAAAAAGATGGAGTATTCTGGCTCGAAATTACTCCCAGTTATAAATGGCATTTTCTGGAACCTGCACCTGAAGAAAGCAATTATATTACCTATGATGAGTTTATAAAAAATTATAAGCCACACGTTATGATTGAATTAAGCATAGATATTATGAAAAAGTGGCTTAGACAAACGGAGCGTCTTATTGCTCAAGTTGTTTTTAACGATGATAAATTTGTTGTTAAAGATGACGGAATGGTATAACAAGCTTACACTCTCGACGTCATACTCGCCGCATGGCGGGTATCCAAATTAATTATTTTTTGATGAACCGTAATTTTTGATTTTTGTAGTACTTGGTATATGTTTACCCTCGCATTTGAGTAATCACACAATTAAAAAGGGAAGTGTATGAATGTCATTATTATTATTTTAACTATTTTTTTCAATCTATTGTTCATGGTGGTTTTGCAGCCCATACACCCGTTACACTGCCAACGGGTGAGTTTATAGCTATTAAAGATATACAGGTTGGTGACAAGGTTCTGTGTCACGACGGAAAAAATGGATATGTCTCCCAAGAAGTTGTCGCTATACAATCACATCAAATACACGATTGTGTATGCGTAATACTAGATAATGCCTATGTTATTACAGCGCATAATCAAAAATTCTATCTTGCTGATCACAAAAGATGGAAAATAGCGGCTACTTAGCTGTAAAAAACATCCATTTGGGCTATATGAAAATGCCGGTTATCATCATAGGAATAGCGTAGGTAATGCGATTAGAGGTAAGAGTCCCGCTCCTCTTGATGGGCAAAGAGCTTTGGATGCCTCTCATATGAGGGATGCTGAAAGTAATTCCTGCCAAAGAGTGGGAGTTAGTCATGGTCAATTTGTTATACTCAAAAATACGCAACGAAATCAACCGCGGAATGGGCGAGTGGTGGACATATGGCATGGATATGTCATTAGCTGGAAAGATCTGGATGAGAAGGTGCAAAGGGCGCTTATTAAAAAAGGATTATGCAGTAGCAAGGGTAAAATTGGAAATTTTAATTGGTAAAGGCAAGAGGTTTCCTCATGAAAATAGATGCAGATAAGGTTATTTTTGAGATTGATGACGGTGTAGTCATTGATCTCATTTTACCTTGTGATCAAGATGACTTGCGCCGGCACGATATGGTAAGGGCTGTATTTATCATTGCTGAGGATCAGCAGTATGTTATTTATTCTGATGATTCTGCCATAGGCTTTCTAGGAGTTTTGCAAATGTTTTTGCAACAGGGTTTATGCGGTAAGAAAAAATTAAACGTTCTCCTCAAGGAGGATTTAGGGTATTTATGGAATGAGGATCTTCATCAAGTTAGTATTCATTCCAACCCTACAGAGGTGAATGAATGGATAGGAGAAGACTATCTTTTGTGGAGTCGCCATGGCGTTTCTTCATGGCTTTATGAAAAGAATGGAAAAATGTATTTCGAAGTTACACCTACCTATAGATGGCATTTCAGAGATCCTGAACCAGAAGAGAAAGATGCTTTTATTAACTATGAACAATTTATTAAAAATTATAAGCCCTACGTAATCACCGAGTTGAGCATAAATACGGCGCGTGAGAGTCTGAGGCAGGCAGAGCGTTTGCTTGCAATTATTAAAGCTAATGACGAAAAGTATCTTAGCGATAGTAATGCAGATGCATAGTTGATATAACAAGCTTGCGCTCTCAACGTCATACTCGCCGCATGGCGGGTATCCAAATTAATTATTTTTTGATGCACTGTAATTTTTGTCTTTTGTAGCACTTAATATATTCTTACCCTTGCATTTGAATAATCACACAATCAAAAAGGGAAGTGTGTGAATGCGATTATTATTATTCTCAGTTTTCTTGTACAGTTTGCTGCACATGGTGGTTTTGCAGCCCATACACCTGTTACATATCTACTTGGTACAATCATAATACACCTTTACTAGATTACTTAGTATTATGCCAGTTTTTTACTTTTTTAAATGTAGATACTACCTAGTCAAACTAGTGGTTTGCCTGTCTTTCAATTAATTTGGATACCCGCCATGTGGCGAGTATGACGTTGAGAGTGCAAATATGCATGCAAACAGTGCTACATAGAGACTAAATAACCACAGTGTACGAGTATGAGCAGCGCGAGCAGCGAAGCAGAAAGCACCATAACCAATAACGCTTGTTGCCATTAGTGCGGTTAGAGTTGGTGTTGTTACTAACGTATGTAGTAATTGTTGTTGTGCTAATTGATATACACCGTGTATGGTTTGCGCTACGAGTAATGGCCAAAAGATCATCCACGTAAGTAAAAAACCCCGGTAGGGATTAAATCCAATCCATTGGCTGGTTACGTACACTATTGCAAAACGCGAAATTCCGGGAACAACAGCTAAGCCTTGTGCAATGCCAAGTACCAGCGCTGCGCCTATATTATAGGTGCAATTTTTGGTGTTATTGTTTGCTGGCAGCCATCTAAGTGAGTACAAAAGTGATGCAGTAATTGCTAACCCCATCGGGACGGGCAGTGTAATTGGATGCGCACGCGATATAAAGAAAAAAAACGCTGTGATGGTGTCAGTAATTAGTGTGAGGGTAATTAACTGTACGATAATAGGAACGCAATGTCGCCAGTTACGTATCAAAAAAAGCCATCGTGTGCGAAAAAAATATGCCACTATGCATGCGGTAACTCCGTGTAACACGTGATCGAGTGAGGCGTAATAGGCTATGTAGTTAAGTGTGGTGGGAGATAGTTTTTGTAGTTTGTTCAGAAATGCGATGTGACTCGAGCTACTTATGGGAAGACTTTCTATAACAATCTGAATAAGTATATATAAGTAAAAATAGGTCATGGTGGGCTCAATTAATTGGTATGTAAAACTGTGAATAAGCATGCATAGCTGTCGCGTGCATATTTTTCTTTACTTTTCAAATTTTAACTAGATATAGTGTATCTTGATTGGTGATAAAGGACTATTCTACACATATATAATTATTTATGTACTTTATTGTACCATAATGCGACTGCATACGAAAAACAATAATGTAACAATAAGAAGGGAGGTACGCCTGAAAAATTGACCACACTATCTACACGAAAGTTGTGCCTAATCAATTGTATAGATAATGATTATCGGTTTTAAAGGAGTCTAGGTATGGAACAGTTCATGAAAAAATCGCTTTCAATTGCGCTACTTGTAAGTGCAATGGTGGTTCATGCAGGTCAGCAGCCACAGTCAACTGCTAGCGCGGTGCCATCGCTGGTTAAAATACGGCCCCAAAGTTTGAATGGTGCGCGCAAAGTAGCAGGGGAAACTCCGGGTGTTGTGACACACTTGGATGATATGGAAGGTTATTACTCAAATTTGTCAATTGCAATAGAAGGACAGCGTACATTCCGTCCAGCGGAAATTGCGCGTCTACTATTTGATGGGTTTGTGAAAACAGCCCCGGCAACCACTGCTTCGTCTAATCGATGCAAGCCAACGTGCAATACGCAAACTATTTTAGTACAGGGTAGCGCGGTAGCAGATCGTGACCCTAAAGCATTTGTTGCTGAAAACTTTTATTTAGCGCCAAATTTTAACAGTACATTGTCATTCAAACCGACTATTACCAACGTAATCGTTGATTTTAACTACTTTGCTGGTTTGAGCAACTGGGTAAATGGCTTGTATTTCAGGGTTTATGCGCCGTTTGTGCATACACGTTGGAATTTGCATATGAAGGAGAAAATAACTTCTGCAGGTGATGCAGCGTTACTTGGTGGTAGAGTTCCGACTCTACAATCAGCGTCATCATTCTTTGCTGGTGATGCGCCTGCTGCTGTGGCATTACCATCAGAGGTTCCTAATCAAGCCGGTAATGCTTTAGTGCTATCGGCACTATCGTTAACTCGTAATCCACTTTTGTATCACACTATGGGAACGTTGCCTAAAGACGAATTATGTCCGAAAAAATGTCCACAAGGGAATGTACGCAATGGACTCGCTGACGTGCGCGCTGAGTTTGGATGGGACTTTTTTCAGGGTTGTGACTATCACATCGGCGCTTACATAGCGGCAGCAGCTCCTACCGGAAATAGACCTGATGGGCGCCTATTGTTTAACCCATTAATTGGTAACGGCAGACACTGGGAACTTGGTGGTGGTTTAAGCAGTCACTGGGTGTTTTGGAGAAGTGAAAGCGAAGTGCACCATATTGGCATGTACATAGATACGACAGTAACACATTTATTTAAATCGCGTGAACGCCGCGTATTTGATCTCAAAAATAATCCAATGAGCAGATATATGAGTGCAGCGAAAATGAATGCTTCAGTAACTAACCAGTTGGCTGGTGGACCTGCAGGATCGGAAAACGTGGTGCCTTCTCAATTTGCCAACGAATATACACCGATTGCTAACTTAACTGCACAGGATGTGAACGTGAGTATTGCTGCTCAAGTGGATTTGACTGCATGGTTGAACTATACGGGTGACATGTTCAATATTGATTTTGGGTACAATATGTGGTTGCAAACGTGCGAGAAATTTAGCTGCGCGAGCAAATGTGGTCCACGGTTGGCTAAAGAAAAAAGTACCTGGGCGTTGGCAGGTAATGCGATTCCATATGGTATAGATACGAATACGCTCGCAGAAAATTCTTTTTTCTACCCACTTTCATTTTCAGCAAGTAAAGCTACTATAAGCAGTGCTGCTAATATGACCGCTCCGGCGAATAATACTGATATTGATGCCCCGCAACCCGCATCGTTGGTGAATCCTGGCACCGCTAATCGATTCGCACTTAATAACCCATTGACAACTGCCATTACGCAAATCAATCTTTCTAACCCACCGACATTTTTGAGCATGGCTGATATCGATATGAAACAGCAAGCATCGAGCAAACTATCACACAAAGTATTTGCTAACGTGGGATGGAAGTGGAATTGGGAGAATATAATTCCATCGCTCAACTTGGGTGGTGAAGCTGAATTTGGTAGTGGTGTTAGAAAATGTGAGCCACAACCAACAAAACCGAACTGTCCGAAAATGTGCATGAATTCAGCATTGTCTCAGTGGGGCGTATGGGTTAAATTCAACGTGGCATTTAACTAATGTGTATCTGTAGACTATTATAGATTATAGCAACATGTGTACGAAGACCCGGGTTTATGCCCGGGTCTTTTTTGAAAGGATTTAATGTATGGAACAAATAGCGAAGAAATATGGGTTATTTGCGCTACTTGCCAGTACGGTGCTTGTACACACGGGACAGCAGCCGCAGCAGCGATCGATGGTGCCATCATTGATTAAAGTGCGTCCTCAAAGCTTAAATGGCGCTCGTAAAGTTGCAGGAGAAACGCCGGGTGTTGTAACGCATGTACAAGGCATGGATGGCTACTATGCGAATAAGTCAATCGCGGTCGAAGGACAACGTACGTTCCGGCCACGAGAAATTACGCAACTGTTATTCGATGGCTTTGCCAAAACGACGCCAGCAAATATGCCGTCGAGTAGATGTAAAACGATGTGTGATGCTCAAACTATTTTAGTGCAGGGTACGTCGGTTCCTAATCGCGATCCTAGTGCACTGTTGGCCAAGAATCTCTATTTAGCGCCTGAATTTAGTAGTGTACTGTCGTTTAAGCCAACCATTACTAACGTTATGGTCGATTTTAATTACTTTGGAGGTTTAAGTAATTGGGTAGATGGCCTATATTTCAGAGTTTATGCGCCCTTTGTGCATACGCGTTGGAATTTGCATATGCATGAAACCATTGTTACACGAGGTGATGCGACGATGGCAAATGGGAGAGTTCCCATGTTAACATCAGCAGCAGAGTTTTTCGCAGGAAACACACCAGCGAATACTGCATTACCAACGTTTGTTCCGAATAATGCTGGTAATGGCTTTGTTACTGATACGCTGCCGTTAACGCGCAACCCGCTTTTATATCATACGATGGGTATTGTACCCAAAGATGAGCTCTGTTCACGAAAGTGCTCCCAAGGGAATACGCGAAACGGATTTGGTGAACTACGTGCTGAGTTTGGATGGGACTTTTTGCAGGATTGTGACTATCATGTTGGCGCTTATCTTGCCGCGGCAGCACCAACGGGGAATAAGCCTAATGCACGTCTATTATTTAGCCCATTAATTGGTAATGGCAGACATTGGGAGCTTGGTGGTGGCGTGAGTGCTCATTGGGTATTCTGGAAAAGCGAAAACGAGCTCCATAGTAGCGGTGTGTACTTTGATACAATGGTGACACATTTGTTTAAATCGCGTGAACGCCGTGTATTTGATCTTAAGAATAATCCGTTAAGTAGATATCTGAATGCAGCTCGAATGACTACTGTCGTGACTAATAGCTTGAGGGGCGCTCCTGCGGGAGGTCAGCCAGTTTCTGCGAGCGTGCAGTTTGCTAACGAATACATGCCTGTTGCTAACTTAACTGCGCAGGATATAAACGTAAGCATTGCTGCTCAAGTAGATTTAACTGCCTGGATTAATTATACGGGTAATATGTTTGCTTTCGATTTTGGTTATAATATGTGGTTACAAACGTGTGAACGATTTAGTTGCGTGAGTACATGTGGACCGCGCCTTGGTCGAGAAAAAAATACGTGGGTACTAGCCGGTGATGCCATTGCATACGGGATAAATACACCTATACTCAATGAAAACTCGCGGTTTTTTCCACTTCCGTTTTCTGTAAGCAACGCTACGATTAGTAGCGGCGCTAACATGAGTGACCCGAGAAATAATGCTGATATTGATAAGCCGCAGCCTGCACAAATCTTGGATATTGGTATAGCGCCAGCAGCGTATCACGCTCTGAATAGTCCCGCAACGGGGGTTGCTACACCTATAAATCTCTCTAATCCTCCGATATTTTTGAGCACGGCTGATATTGACATGAAACAGCAAGCTGCGAGTAAATTATCTCACAAAGTATTTGTCAACATGGGCTATAAGTGGGATTGGTGCGAGAATATAACACCGTCGTTTAATATAGGTGGTGAGGCTGAATTTGGCAGCGGGATTAACAAGTGTCAGCCAGCAAAATCAGATTGTGCCGCACAGTGTGCAAATTCAGCCTTGTCTCAATGGGGTGTGTGGGCCAAGCTTAACTGTGCATTTAGGTAGTATGTTATATTCGCAGCATATGAGTAGTGTGAGCATGTTACCCGGGTGAAATTCCCGGGTTTTTTGTTGCATACCATTATAACCCCCGTATATACTGCTAGCACCAGGGGAAACAGGCCAGGGTATGCAGATAGGACACGCAAAAATATGACATTATGACAGAGGGAGTGCATTATCATGAACTACAAAAAACGAGCATGGTGTACAGTAATTATTATGATAAGCGCATTACCTGTTGTGTACGGTAGCCCTGAACCAGTAGTTCCGTATTATGCTATTCGTTCACAAGGACTGTATGCATCACGACATGCATCACGTAATCAGGCTGGGTTATACCCATTAAATATAAATGTTCGGTCTGACACGCAATCAGATGTGTTTGGTGGTGTGTTGACGATAACGCCAGCGTATATGCGCTCTTTTAATGGACACACTATTGCGCGCGCGCTGTTTGGTATTGATCAAGAAGGGGCTATTACGATTTCTGGGAGTCGCGTGTCAAATCGTGCACCTACTGATTGGCTTGCTGATTACTTTTATTTGCCCAATGACTTTAAAAGTACGCTTACGTTTTCTCCAGTAGCGAGTACAGTACTTGTTGATATCGGCTACGAGCTTGACCTAAGTGCCTGGGTACCGGGTGCGTATGTTAATATCTATGCTCCTGTTGCACATAGTCGATTTGATTTGGGTATGTGCGAGCAGGTAGTGCAGAGAGGAGTAAATACCCAGCCATCTGGGATGCTTGCTCCCGGTGAAATTGTGCGTGGTCAGTTACTTGACGATTTTTCAGCGTATGCGCGTGGCGATCTGGTGCAGCCCGTGGTGCAATCTATTACGGGAAAATCGTTTTTAACCATTATGCAACAACTCAAAGCGGGAAAGATAAGTCCTGAAGGTCTAAAAACCAATGGTATTGTCGATATTCGTGTTGCGTGCGGATGGAATATGATACGCGATAATTATCATGTTGGTTTTGAACTGTGCACCGCTGCTCCAGCAGGTAATCGTCCGCGAGGCATATACTTATTTGAGCCGATGCTTGGTACTGGTCACCATTGGGAACTTGGTATTGCTATGCATGCGCATTATAATCTTTGGTGCGCTAGGGACGAAATAGCGCAGGTGAGTTTACGTGCGTATGCACAAGTGAGTCACTTGTTTACCTCAAAACAATATCGAACATTTGATTTGGTGAACAGTTCTTTTAGTCGGTATATGTTAGCACAGAAATTAGATACGCCCATATCTAATAATCTATCGGGTAATGGTATAAGCCCTAACGTTCAGTTTAAGCAAGAATTTACTCCCATTGCGAACTTAAGCAATATCCAGGTTGCGGTATCGACCGCGGTGCAGGCTGATATAGTTTTTGCATTGCATGCGGCATATCGCGCTTATACGTTTGATATAGGATATAATCTGTGGGTTAGAAGTCCTGAAACCATTGATATAGTTGGATCAAATGAATTTGATGGCAATAAAAGTTGGGCATTGAAGGGTGATGCGCAGGTATTTGGATATGCATCTGCAGCTAATATAGGACCCGATTTTCCATTAGGGCAGGGACAACCAGTTGCGCTATCGGCAACGCAAAGTGCGGCGACTATTTATGCAGGTACCAATATGCCTCGTAGTGGTGCTTTCCAGGATGTAGTATTTGAGCAGGTAAGACAAAATTTTGGTATCGACGACCCGCAGCATGCTTTTGCTGGTGGGAGCGCAGCAGTAGTGAGTGCTGCTCCTACATGGGCACAATTACCAGGACCATCAGAGATTACTGAGGGAGAATTATTGGCAATGGACATGCAGCCTTCAGACGTGCTAGAACCAATAGCCCCTATGCCATATATGGCTGCGAGTGTGGCTACACCGCCTACACCACTTGTAACTACTATGGGAGCACCGTCACCCATACATACATCGATCCAACCGCGTCTCCTATCTTTAAAAAATCTCAATATATGTGGAGCGCGAACGTGCGGGCTGAGCAATAGTGTGTACGGGTACTTTAAATATACAGGGTGTTCATTAAGACAGTTTACGCCATCGATCGGTATTGGTGGACAAACGGAGTGGGCGCCTCAGTCAACGCGACGGTGCGGTTCAGAAGCTGCCAATACTGCTCTCAACCAATGGCAGTTATGGCTTACTCTTGGATTTGATTTTTAGACGCCGTGTTGTACTGTAAACGTTTTTTAATAGTTGTCATAGAAATAATTACTGTACTACTTATTATGGATAATCGTGTGTACGCCGTCATAACGACTCACGTGGGGCCACGATATCCCTATGTGAATACGAATTATGTGCAGTCTTATCTGCAGCGCATGACACGAGATCAGTCCATAATACAATCTGTATCTATTTTATCGACACGTACGTCTCGCCCATGTCGCATCAATCAGACATTATTTGGTACTAATCGGCCTGCTGGCGCCACCCTTCGCATTAAGGGAAGTCAGGCGTCGTCACGTAATGTGCATATAGATTTACTGGCAGAAGACTATGGATTGCCTCCTGATTTTGAAAGTCTTATCTATACGACGCCACGGGTGAAATCGACTATTGCGGAGTATAGTGCGTTTATTGATTTTGACCCATATATTTATGGATTATTCGCCTATGTGCGCGTTCCCTTTTTGTATGCTAATTGGGATATGAAGTTGCGAGAGAAAATACTCGAACGAGGGGTGAGTGGGTATGCGCCCGGCTTTATTAACGATGGAGGGGTACCGCGCTCTGGTCTTTTTGAATCGTTTGCTGAATATAGTGCGGGAACGGTAGCGCCGTCTACCTCATTAGTTACCATACGCCCGTTAGATAATGTCCAGATTGGCACGCGTGCTCGTACAGCTCGGGGTTGCCCAGAGATAGCCGGTATACTGGGGTATGATATATATAGGAGTTTTTATGGTTCTTTAAGTTGTGCAGTGCGTGGATCACTGCCGTTAGGAAATCGCCCGACAGCGCAATATCTTTTTGAACCGATAGTAGGCAATGAACATCATGTACAACTGGGTGCTGAACTTATGGGATGCTGGCATTATCCTCTTGATATGCATGAGTGTGAATGTTTTATATTCTATGGCTCATGTTCAGTTGATCATGTTTTCAACAATAAACAGCGACGTACATTTGATCTGGTAGGAAAACCACTGAGCCGTTATCGTATGGCGTTAAAAAAAAATGCGTATGAGGTAGAGCTATCTCCTATAGCAAATGTAACTACTATGCAGGTTGATGTGTATGCGGCCTGTCAGATACAGCTCACACTTTTGTGGGCATACGAAAAAGCAGAATGGTATTGGGCGATTGGTTATAATCTCTATATACAGACACCTGATATAATTACTCCACGATCTCCCTCCCCATTTGAAACAGAGCGGTGGGTGCTCGTCACCGAGCCATCAGTTATACTTAAAGGACATGATATCGATATTCACAGTGGCTCTAGCAAGAAATCGATAAATACACTGTTTTCTCAGGCATACTATCATATAGAAGGAGGTTTTCGTATAGTTCCGGTAATCGGCTTCGGCGGTGCTATCGAGATGGGAAGTGCTGAGTCTGCCTCTAAAAGTGCTGATTCTGTGGGAATCATAAATAGTGCGTTTTCCAATTGGAATATTTGGATTTCGATAGGAGTGAGTATATAAAATTATGAAAATTTGCTATTGACAAACAAGAAAATTTGTGCGTGGGTTGACGAGGCTTTGTGTGGTGTTATAATTACAGATATAGAATATATTATATGATAGTGTATGATAATGTGTATGATAAAAAAATGGAGTGACTAGCATGAATACAGTAAACCTAAAAAAACCTACTATCTCAAGCCCGTTTCCAGGTTTTATAATAATCGCCCTGAGCGTTGTTCTTGCTCTAGTATCTTGTTCATTACGAGACAAAGGAAGAGTTTGGAAAAGACCTATTTGCGGAGCGGGTAGAAACTGGTCTTTTGCTGCGCGGCAATTACCAGCCATTCAGCAACAATATAGTGATTGTGGTTTACATGCGGCAGTCAATGCCAAATCTATTGATACATGTATTACGCTTCGGCAGCCGTTAACCACTGTTACAAATTATGCTTCTGGTTTTTATGGTCGTGGAGCTGCATTTTTACCTACTATTAACAATCTCTATGATCGTGATATCATGTCGGTTACTAAGACATGTTTTGGGATGGATAATTGCTGTGTGTTTGCGCTTGATCATGACGTGTGTTTTACGGCAAAGCAACCAATTACTGAGTTGTGTAAAGGGATTTCCGATTATTCTGGGTCACTTCTCAATAATGCATCAATACAGACAATGGTGGGTGCCCTGAAACGCAAGTCAGCGGGTGCCGTGCATTTTGTATGTCATGTTCCGAATCACTGGGTATTGGTTTCTATGATTAAGGAGCATCGCTCTAAAAGACCATGTATGACGTACATGGATTCAGAAAATAAGTCGTTGCGCTCAAACAGTAAAGCACAAGAATATGTCGATGCATTATACGTACATTATTTTTTTCCGCTACTTGTATAATTTTCTTTTAGTATATCTTTGAATTTCTTGTCGTTCACCCTTGTGCATTAGTATGCTTACCGATAAAAGGGGTCTTTTATAAAAGATTATTTTATAAAAAGGGGGGACGACAATGAATTTTAATGCCGCTGGCAAGCGACACGCGTCTGAATTGTGCGCCATGGTACTTATTGCAATGGCTATTTTCATTGCTTGTGCGCTATACTCTTACAATCCGACTGATAGCTCACTGACATTTTATAGCACATGCTCGCATAGGCCGATAATTAACTGGTGTGGGGTATGTGGAGCGCATTGCGCTGCATTATTAATATATTTACTTGGTTGTATAGCATATATTATTTGTATCATATTGCTTGGCGTATCTTATGTGCTCATGCGTCATGACGTGTTAAATACACATGAATATGGGTGTGATCGTAGTGTGGCGTGTGCAGTAATGATATGTGTTCTAGCTGCGCTGTGTAATTTGCATGCTACAGAAAATCCCGTTGTTGCAGGCGGTATAATTGGTGTTACCATTATGACGAACCTATATCAGTGGTGTGACTATGTAGGAACGGCTTTGTTATTATATGTGCTTTTGGTGAGTTGTATACTTATTATTACCCAGCTATCGTTTATGCACGTGTTGTGTTCTATCATGCGTGCGATATCTCGAGTTAGTACTAGTATGTATACGTATATTTGCGCGCTCAATTTATTTTATTATTTTACGCTACTAATTCGCGGAGCTGGTTATTACGTAATGCGGTGTAGCGAGATAATATATGGCTTAATAGTGCGATGTGTAAGCGCCTTTTATGTGTCTCCACGATTGAAGCGGTGTGAGCTATGTGAGATAATAGTAACTGAAGACGATTATCGATCTTTACATTTTCAGCATGATTTAATGCATGGCGATGAACATGAAACTCATGAGATCAATGAGATCGACGAGGTTCGTGAGGTTCAGAAATATTGTGATACGGTAATATTTGATACCAATGGAGATGGTCAAGGTGCACGCCACGGTGGCGATGTGCAAGAATGTCAGCAAGAGCAACGTTATGTGTTGCCCCCAACATATTTTTTTGTTAAGGGTATTACTACTACTCCCAATGCTTTATTTGTTCAAGAATGTGGAACGCGGGCACAGCTATTGCAAGAAAAGCTCGCTCATTTTGGAATACAGGGGAAGGTAACCGCTATCACTCGCGGTCCGGTGGTGACATTATTTGAATATCAACCGCATGCTGACGTAAAATTGAGTAAAATTATGGCCCTAGAAGACGATCTAGCGATGGCTCTCAGAGCATTGGGCATCCGTATTATTGCACCAATACCAGGACGATCTGTTGTTGGCTTTGAAATAGCCAATGGGGTGCGAACAGATGTGTTGTTGGCAGACATTATTCATGCGCAGGAATACCAGCATAATACTAAACACTTACCGCTCATTTTGGGTCAAGATACGATAGGTGCAGGTGTCGTTGTTGATTTGGCACATATGCCCCACTTGCTTGTTGCCGGTTCAACGGGATCGGGAAAATCAGTGGGATTAAATAGTATGTTAATTAGTTTATTATGTGCACGCACCCCTGACGAGTTAAAACTAATACTCATAGATCCAAAGCGTCTTGAGTTTGCACCATATGAAAATATAGCTCATTTATTATTTCCTATTATTACGCATACTAAAACGGCTGTACCCGTACTCAAGTGGTTGGCGAATCAGATGGATGAACGCTATGAAAAAATGGCTGCGTGTGGTGCACGCCACATTTTCGATTATAACAAGCGCTATGAAGAGGGAATGGTGTCTGAGCGTATGCCATTTATTGTGATTATTATTGATGAACTTGCCGATCTTATGATTACTGTAGGGCGAGAAGTGGAAGACGCCATCGCTCGTATAACCCAGATGGCGCGTGCAGCAGGAATTCATCTTGTCGTAGCAACCCAGCGACCCTCGGTGGACGTTATAACTGGACTTATTAAAGTTAATTTTCCGAGTCGAATATCGTTTCGCGTAACGTCTCGCATTGACTCACGTACCATTCTTGATTGTGGTGGGGCTGATAAGCTATTGGGTCGCGGTGATATGCTGTTTCTTGATGCCACTACCTCTCAGGTGCAACGTGTGCACGGTGCATATGTGTCGGACGCAGAGATAAAAAAGGTGACTGAGCACATTCGTGCTGAGCGGACAGTGCAGTATCTAAATATTGTTACTGAGTTACAAAAAGGCCAGCAAGATATAGAACAGAAAGAAGATTTCTTGTATGAACAGGTATTGGTTTTTATAGATCAAATTGAGTCATTATCGATATCGCTCCTGCAACGAAAATTCAAAATAGGATACAATCGCTCTGCGCGGATTATTGATCAGCTAGAGGCCAGTGGACGATTAATGCCAGCAAATGGTAGTAAACAGCGCCGAATCATAAAGTAATTTTTTCAAAAAAGGCTGTGCGGTGTTTTGCTTGACAAACGTTCAAAAAAAAGACATTTTTCTTTCTGGAGTTACCATACTTTATGACAACTTTGTGACAGGGTAACAGTCAGGTAACAGTAAGGTAGCAGTAGTGATGTATTTTTACTAAACACAGGGATTATCGATGCCGTTTGACATACATTTTATACAAAACACATTAACTGACGTATCGATTTTATATGGCACATGTCCGCAAGAGCTGCGTTTTTCAGTTGATTCACGCACCGTAAGGCATGGGGAAATTTTTGTGGCACTTTCTGGAGATCGCGTAGATGGTCACTCTTTTATAGAGTCTGCATTACGCAGTGGGGCATCCGGAGTTATGATCGCAGAGAGTAAACGTGATTTATTGAAAGATTGTGATAAGACGTTACTAGAATCAACATTTGTCGTCGCCGTTACCGATCCTCTTGATGCGTTAATACGATTGGCGGCTGCATGGCGAGCTTCGTTTTCATATCCGGTGCTTGCGATTACCGGTTCCGTGGGGAAAACGTCGACCAAAGAACTATTGTCGCATATAGTACGTTTGAATGGTACAAAGCATTTGGTATCTCAAGGGAATCAAAACACGTTGTTGGGAGTCGCGCTCAATATATTATGCATGACAGAAGAACATGCAATGGCTATTTTTGAAGTTGGCATTAATCAACGAGGAGAAATGGAAAAGATAGCGCGATTATTACGACCAACCTATGCATTGATTACCAATATTGGTCATTGTCATATGGAGGGCCTTGGATCTCTCTCTGATATTGCACTCGAAAAAAGAACGCTTTTTTCTTACTTCACTGAGCAAAGTATAGGCATTATTAATGGTGATCAGCCACTATTGGCATGTGTTTCATATAAGCATCCTGTACTAAAATTTGGATCAAAAACAACAAATCAGATTCAGGCACGCAAGATAGCAGTATCCGGATCACATATTAGTTTTGTACTCAAAATGTATCAAAAGAAATATGATATTGAGATCAAACATTCGCATACGGGTATTATATTTAATTCGCTTGCAGCAGCAGCAGCGGCTCATTTATTGGACATTCCGGTTACTACTATTGTTCAGGGGATTCAAGAGGTACCGGTAGTTAAACGCAGATTTGAACACTGTCGATTAACGGGATATGAAGGCATTCTTATTGATGATTGTTATAATGCAAATCCCGAGAGTATGAAAGCGGCACTTCTTGCATTTCAAGAATTAAAAACAAGAGCACACAAGATAGTCGTTCTTGGCGACATGCTTGAGCTTGGCGTAGACTCTCCTTTTTGGCATCGGCAACTTGGGAGGTTTTTACGTAAAGTACCTTCGTTAGAACGCGTAATACTCGTGGGTGACTTGGTGAAATGGACGAAAAAAACGGTGCCATTGGGTTTACATGTTGAAGTGGTACCGTCATGGGAACATGCGGTTGAATCGTTAAAAACAGCTATCATGGGTCGTGAAGTAGCAGTACTGGTAAAAGGATCAAACGGTATAGGCCTTGGTAATTTGGTGGAACAATTTGTGGTAAAAGAGCATGCATAAGTCGGTATTGTTACACGAAGTAATGTGTTATCTTAAAGCAGAAAAGGGTGGAACGTTTATTGATGCTACGTTTGGTGCTGGCGGGCATACTCGGGCAATTTTAGCAGCAAATGATCGTAATATGGTGATCGCCATTGATTGGGATAGCCATGCACTTGATACGTATGGCATTCCCTTGCAAGAAGAGTTTGGCGATCGATTGCGTCTCATTTGGGGTTCTTTTGCACATCTTTATAAAATAGTTAAGAAAGAAAAAATAGGAAAAGTACACGGTATACTTGCCGATTTTGGTACATCGCAGGTACAGATAATGGAGCAGTCCGGCTTTTCTGTGTATCGGGATACGCCATTGGATATGCGTATGTCTCGGTCGCATTATCATACCACTGCACAAGAGGTGGTTAACCAGGCATCAGCAGAAAAACTACGTCAGATTTTTTGGCAATTAGGTGAAGAGCGTTATGCAAAGCAGATAGTCGATCTTTTGATGGAAGAACGAAAAAAGAGATTAATTACGACTACTATGCAACTAGCGGACATTGTTGCCAGGGCTATCCCAAAAAAATCACCGCGTGACACTATGCACACTATACATCCGGCAACGCGTGTATTTCAGGCACTGCGTATGTATGTCAATAATGAACTTGATAACATAGAAGCATTTTTGGCATCGACTATTAATGTTCTGGGGAATGAAGGTCGCTTAGTATGTATTAGTTTTCACTCGCTTGAAGACCGTATAGTAAAGTTGTTTCTTCAAGAACAAGCGCAGCTTGGTAATCTAGATGTACTCACCAAAAAAGTAGTGGTGGCACAACCAGATGAAATACAGGCAAATCCGTCATCCCGTTCTGCACGATTACGAGCTGCTTGTTGCATGCGCAACAGCTCAGATTAATGCTGTATTTTTAATATCGTTTGCGTATATAAAAAGTTTGACAAATGAAGACGTTATCTTTAAATTAGTGTGTGATTGCCGAGTAAGAGTAGGGTAAGTAATTAAAGCAGAGATATCATACATCTCTAAAGGTATGGTTATGGAAATAACGGAAATAAAGGTTTTCCCAACTAGGGATGGGGGACGCCTAAAGGCCTATGCTACCATCGTCTTTGATAATTGTTTTATTATTCGTGACTTGAAAGTAATAGAAGGACAAAAAGGTTTATTTGTCTCTATGCCTTCTCGAAAACGTAAAGATGGATCCTTTAGAGATATTGTACATCCACTCAATGTTGAAATGCGCAGTAAAATCGAACAGAGCATAATCGAAGAGTATAATAGAGTTATTGAACTCGGAGAAGATGTTCCAACGGCAGAAACACAAGAATAATTAATTGGGGCGTAGCCAAGCGGTAAGGCAACAGGTTTTGGTCCTGTGATACGGAGGTTCGAATCCTTCCGCCCCAGCCAACTAGTTTATTTAATTTTATTTTTCTTTTTTTCTTTTCTATTCGCATGTTGTATGCATGCACCACCTTTATAATCACATAGTATTTTCGGTTTTCTACGTCATCCTCGCCGTAGGGCGGGGATCCAAATTAATTTTTGTAAAGTTTGAATATTTTAGACTCAAGCGTATACTTTTTATGTGATAGTTAACGTATATATAACAAGATAAGCTCCATTTTTTAAAGCCTCACGCCATGACACATACACTACTACTCGCATCAAAATCTTATTCACGCAAAATGCTTCTGGAAGAAGCACGTATTCCATTTAGAGTAATCGAACAAGAAGCTGACGAAGCACAATGTGATTGGCTTTTGCCATTACCTGAGTTGGTACAACAGATCGCTTTGTCTAAGATGCAGCATGCATTATTACCAGCTGGCGCTCAGGGTCAAGAGCGATGCTTCGTATTAACTGCCGATACGCTTTCCCAAGATATGAGTGACGGTGCTATTAACGGCAAGCCTATCGATAGAGCTGACGCTATTCATAAAATCAAAAAAGCGCGTCTGGGTACTATTTTATACTCGGCGTTTTGTCTTAATAGATATGTCTGGCATGATAGCGCTTGGCACTTAGAACAAGCTCACCAAGAAACGGTACGAGCTGAATATCGCTTTCATGTCCCTGATAATTTAATCGATTGGTATCTTGATAATTCGATAAGTATGAGCGCATCCAATGCGATTGCAGTTGAGGGCTTGGGAGCACAATTTTTACAATCAGTTACCGGATCGCATTCTGCAATGATTGGGTTGCCATTATTTGAAGTGCGACGAGCATTGGGCGTATGTGGTTTTTTTGATGCTACCTAAAGCTATGCGTCACGGATAATCTACCCTGGGTATGGCAGTGGAGGGCCGTAGGGATAAGCCGAGACCTGCTGCCTGTCGAGCTGCTTTTAGACCTTCTTTTATGCCCTTTTGAATTGCTTTCTCTATATTTTCTTTCTGTTGTCTAAATTTTTTCTCTTCTAGCTCGGTTTGGTTTTTACGTTGTTGATCTTTCTCATACTGTTCTAACTGAGCCGGGTAGTCTGTGCTTAATACAATTATTTTACGTATTGCAAGTAGACTGGCGTAAACTGTGTTAATCTGTTCCTTTTGCGCTGTCACGCTGTTATTGACTTCGCTGTTTTCTACGCATGCTTCATCCAGGAGAGTTTCGGCATTGCGTAAAACAGTCATGCGCAAAGTAAGAGACTGAACAGCCACTACTAGTGGCCATCGATCTAAGCAATAAACTGCTTTTGCATTATCTACGATTTTTTTCTCGCAATTTTCTTCATATGGGGATTCAAGAAGGACAGAATAGTCGTTCACTATATTTTTAAATAATTGTTCGGCCACTTTTATTTTTAGGGTTGCAGAAACCGTATTAATCTGTTTTAATGTCGTCGTAACGCAATTATTGAGTGTGTCGTCTTCTGTGCAAGCTTCATTTAGAAGGCGTATTGCATTTTGTAGGGTATTATTGTGATAGAGAGATTCAGGATGGGCATTAGATTCTTTGACTTTTTTGAGTAACGCCTTAGCTTTTTTTATTTTGTTTCCGGGTGTACGAGAATAGAAGTAATCCTGGCCCAGCATAAGACCGATCCCGAAGACGGGTACCCCGAGAGCACGCCAATTTCCCTTTCCCCTTAACGCATAAACGGCTGATAAGCCTGCTGCTGTTCCTGTTGCGCCAGTGCCCAAAAATGCCAAAATAGGCGAAATAGGGCGTGAGGCTGCTGAAGCTAATAAGAAAAATAAAAATATTGGGTACTTAATAATTTTTAGTCGTGATAGCATGAATAGACCTCCAAAATTGTTTTAAATAAAGCTTATAGAGCTTCTTTAGAAAGTATATCATGCTCAGACAGTTGTTTCAACGGGGGTACGGTACTGCTATTCTATGAGTAATTAATATTAAAAAAGCTGAAGAGGGTTAGATAGTTCGGCCATCTTGGTTAGACTTCCGCACTTAAATTTTTCGCCGCACGAGCGACTTTCCCTGCATTGTCTGTATCTTCTACTTCTACGCTTAGTTCTTGTAAAACTGGTGGTAAATCTATATGTTCTCTCAAAAGTGCTTTTTCGAGAATTGCTCGAATCCTGCGTGCAATCTCGGGATCTTTATCTAGGAGGAGGTGTTCGATTGTCTCCCCAAATAGCGTTTTGGTATCACCCTGTGCTCCTGTTGCAACAAGTGCATCTATGGTGTTCATGTCTTCTTTAATAATTGCTCTCATTAGGGGAGTAACGCCACACTCATTTGCACAATTAACATTTGCTCTATGCTCGATTAAAAAATTAGTTACTTTGTATTGGTTAGTTTCGATTGCTCGCATGAGTGCTGGACGTTTAAGCCAATCCACAGCGTTTAGGAGTTCTGAATTTTCATCTACCATTTTTTCGACTTTTTCTAAATCACCATGTTCAATTGCATTAAAAAAGTCTTCGTTTACATTGCCCGTATTAAAATTCATCGCTGATAGTGATGTTAGAGTGCCGAGTGTGTAGATTAATAATAAGCCATCAATAACTTTTTTTATATGAACGTTTGTATTCATGGTGCGCCTCATTTTTTTGAGTGGTTAAGTTTATATATCTATGGTTGGTTACTCACCAAATAGTCTTTTTATTTCGATTTCTGCCTTGAAATCAGGTTTTCCCATTCTTCGCTTCATAAGCGTTAGTGTTTTAATTATGGAGTGCGTGAGTGTGCGCATAATATATATTTCTTCATGCTACAAACGTGCAAATGGTGCAAGAGGCTTAATACATACCTCTAAAGCATAATCTAATGCTTTGAGTATGCGTCTAAAAGTAGTGTCTTTTACTGTGACTACAGGGTTGTCTGTGCGCCAATCTTTTGCTTCTTCTGACAAGAGTGTTCGTATCATGAGGGCATCTTGTTTAAAAGCTGCTGCCATCAGTGGTGTAAAACCATATTCATTAGGGCGCTCAGGGTCAGCATTACGCTTAATTAAAAGGTGAGCGATGTCGCGGTGACCAGCTATGGTGGCGTCTGTGAGAATAGATCGATCTATTCTATTAATAATCGACGGTTCTGTATCAAGGATCGTCTTGACTGTTTGTAGATCGCCGTGGTCTATTGCATTAAGAAAAACGAAATGTAGATGTTCATTCTCTTTACCATTGTCCATTGCTACTACCATTTGCTCTAATTTTGCTTCTGCGTGCATATTTTGCATAAGGGCAAGAACTTGTCCATAAATCGCCTCTCGTTGGGGTTGTAACTCTTGGCTTGAGTATATCGCAGCTGAGCTTATCAGGATTGTTAGTATTATTATATGAGTAATTTGGTGTTTACATGCTGTCATGTTAGCTTTCCTAGTTATGTGATGTTTTAGTGATGAGTGAGTTATTATGTTTGACGGAAGTCAATGTACCATGAGTTATATCGCAGTGTCCAGATCGCGTACTTAATTCAGCGCAAGTAATTTCCGAGCGTATTAATCAAGCACTTTTGCCAAGTCCATACATGTTTACCAAATAATAAAAGACTTGCTGAGAAGGGTATAATAATACGTTTTTTGTGTGTGTTCACGGTGAGGGGCCTTTTGGTTTATTGGGATTCTGTAGGTTCAGACTCATTTTCTGGAGAAGAAATGGTGCGCTTTTGCTTGTAGTAGCAAATCAAAATGGGCATTCCATTCTCGACTTATGTGAGTTGAGCCCCCATGTATTGCATCGAGTAATTCGTGCTGTTGTCGAATAAACATATTGGGAAGTGGGAATAAGAGAGCAAGATTTGGGCGTGCAGTAGGTGCTTCATCGTTTTTGTTTTCAGCATCTTGCATTTGTGGTTCTTGTACTGATTGATGAAGAGCATGATTATAATTTATTTCTGCTGGCACCCTGTCTAAGCGCGCTCGTTTGGCCTGCTCATCTTGCAGTGTTTGTACAAGTTTATTAAGTCTCCGTTCGTAAGCAGAAGACCTATCGTGCTCGTCCGAACTGACTTCTTGACTTGCGTGCATACTGAACCCAGTTATGAATAAAAGTAATATTGCATTGATGATCGGCTTTTTGTGAATATGCATAGCATTTTCTTTCTACGTATTTATTCTAGTTATATATTTTTTTCTTATCTGGCTGCCATTGCTTTAAAATTTCTTTATACAGCTGATCTCGTGGGTTGGCATCCGGATTTTTATCGAGACTGTTGGTCGTTTTTTCAAGGCTTATGCGTACGGTATCGCTATCGCATAAATTGGTGTCTATTTTATTAATATCGGTCATAAGTTTTTTCAACTTTGCCTTGCGCATCATCTCATCGTCCATAGCCTCTAATAATAGTAGTTCAAGTACTTTTACAAAATCGCCTATGGTGTCTCTCATGCCCGATGTTGCGAGATTAAGATTGGTGGTGTCTATTTTTTGGAGCTCGCGGTTAAGACCCATTTGTATGGCGTAGGTGATCATATTTTTCATATCTTCGGTATTGTGTTCAATGAGCCACCGAAGTAGACAAAGAAGTTCGTATGAGATAGTAAACTGACTATAATTTTCGTTATTGAAGAAATCTTTATCGCCTGTCATGATTTGAATTCCTTGGTTGTAATAGTGTGTAAGAGTTAACGGCAATTATCTTTTACCCGAACGCATCGCTTGATGTTGTGCGCGAAGTCGCTCGATTCTTTTATGCATTGGAGGATGAGTTGCAAACAAATGAATAAGGCCGCTTGTGGTAAATGGATGTACAATAAAGAGAGGTGCAGTGCTTGCGCGTTCTGCGTCGTTACTATTAAGGTGTGCGTGAGAAATGCTACTCTGCAGTTTTTCTAGTGCTGATGCGAGCGCGAGTGGATCATGTGAGTGGCAGGCGCCTGTTTCGTCTGCTTGATATTCACGTGATCGCGATAGGGCAAGTTGTAATAGAGATGCCGCTATAGGCATGAGCATTGCTACAAGTAACATGAATAAGGGATTACCGCGCTTGTTTCGATCATCGCTACTCATGCTTCCCCACCATGCGGCATATTGAAGCATATGTGCTATATATCCAATAGCGGTCGCAAGTGTTGCTGCAACGCTGGTGATTAGTATGTCGCGATTTTTAACATGCGCTAGCTCGTGTGCCAATACACCCCGTAACTCATCACGATCAAGGAGTGATAAGATGCCCGTTGTAACAGCGACGGAGGCATTACTGGGATTTCTTCCAGTCGCGAATGCATTTGCCATGGACATGTTAATGAGCCATAATTTTGGCATTGGTATGCGCATTTCCTGGGCAAGCTGACCTACCATAGTGTAGATCCAGGAGTGTGTTTTCTTATCAAGAGGTACCGCTTTGTAGAGAGAGAGTACTATGCGATCAGAAAAAAAGTATGCAACTCCATTCATAACGAGTGCCATGATAAATGCGGCCTGTATACCATGAGGACCGCCGAAGCTGCCAAGAAATAGTAACAAACCACTGAGTGCCGCCAGGAGAATAATGGTTTTTACTTGATTTAAAAACATGTGTGTTATCCCTTCGTTTATTTCCTATGGCCTATTCTTCGTATTCTACGTGCCAAGCTATCTCAGAGCTGCTCTTATCACTTTTATCTGAAGTACTTGTATTTGTATCATGCGTAAGCTCTGGTCCGGCATTCTTGTTTTTGATGCTCATGAGTTTTTTGGCACTTGTTTCTATAGTATGTTTTGATGCTTGTGCATGGTCATCGAGATTTTTTTGTGTTTTTTCAAATAATTCATTCATCTCTTTTTGCATTTTGCTGATCTGCTTTTTTAAATTCATGACCATTTCAACGCCCGCAAGATTGATACCAAGTTCATGGGTAAGATATATGATCTCTTCGAGTCTATCAATATTCTCTTCTGAAAATAATCGTGTGTTTCCTTCTGAGCGTTCAGGTGTTATAAGTCCCTGCTTTTCATAGAGACGAATAGTCTGTTGGTGAACCGAGAACATTTTAGCAACCGCTGATATGGAAAAAAATCCCTTATTTCGTTTCATTTTCATGATTAACTATTCCTGTGAATATACATATTACGCTGTAAGTATACCATACTTTTATCGTCTAAACTACATTGCTGACAGGTTACCAGCAGGTCAGAATGTTGAGTCTCCCCCTCTATTTTATGTAGGCTAAGTGCGTATTTCAAGAGAAACGAACGTTTAGGTCTGGTATGGGGGTCGCTGTATGAAAATGCACTACGTTCACAGAGCCCTTTTTTGGGCTAGCATAATCAGTATCGAGCTGCTCGCTTTTGGACCCAAGAGTTTTTTGGGGACTCGATCGCAGAGCGTTGATGCATATTTCGAGCTTGCTGGCTGGGAGCGAGCAATTAATACGTCAGGGAAAGACGGTTGTGAGCCAGTGTTTTCTGTTGCTGTGCGTTATTCTCGTTCTACTGATCATGAAAAGATGGCGCGTATATTATTTGATAGTTCAAGTGTTGTTTTTTCAGGGAGCAGAGTCCCTAATCGCGAAAAACAAGATATTTTAGCTGATTATTTTGGATTGCCTAATACATTTAAAAGCGCTGTATGTTTTAACCCCATTATTACTACTTTTTGTATGGATTTTAGCTGGTATCATGATCTCTCTTGCCTTGCGCCAGGATTGTATTATCGCATTCATGCCCCCATTGCGCATACAAAGTGGGATCTCAACCTATCTGAGCGTATTATTAATCCTGCTGTAGCCTATAATAAAGGTGAACCTGTACCGGCAGCTCACCCGGCCGGTTATTTGGGCGCTGATCGCATTCTGTTATCTGACATACCAAAATCGGTAGAAAGTGCGCTACAGGGGAAGTTGCTATTTGGGGATATACGTGAGCCGCTCTTATATGGCAAAGTATTTGGAAGGCAAACGCTGACTCGCATAGCCGATGTTCATTGTGCGGTAGGCTGGAACTTTTTGCTATCTGATTGGTACCATGTGGGATGTAATGCTCGCCTTGTTGTCCCTTTTGGCAATAGGACCAGTGCCGAGTTTCTCTTTGAGCCTATTGTGGGAGATAATGCGCATTGGGGAGCAGGTGTAGGGTTTACCAGTCACGTAGATCTCTGGTATGGGCGGGATGAGCAGCATGCTATTGCGCTCTATGTAGATGCCAATGTTACCCATTTATTTTCTGCTCGTCAGAGGCGATCATTTGATTTAATTACCAATGGCAGAGGGAGTAGATACATGCTACTTACCGACAATGGTTCACCTGCGCATAATCTTTTTTTCACAAATACTGGTAATGTGGGAGGTATACGTGCCCACATGCAATATCAGCGAAAGTTGGTACCTGCAATTAACAAAACCACTTTTGATATAATGGTAAGCATAGCCATACAGACTGATATAGCCATAAAATGTGCATATATACATCATAACTTTGAATGGGATATCGGTTATGGGTTATGGACTCGGAGTAAAGAGCGTGGTGTACGGTGCCAACGGCTAGAAGAGAATAGATTTGGCATAAAAGGAGATGCTCAATTGTATGGTTTTGATAATATCCCGGTTCCCCCTGCAGCATATTCGCTCAATGTGACACAGAGTCAAGCAACTATACAGGGAGGGCAGGGCGCTGGAAATTTCGAGCCAGGGAGAGAGTATGCGAATATCAATTCTGACAGTGCTCAACAAGCATTTGGGGATACAGTGCCGTTTGAGCAACTAACTATATCAGATGCTAATGCTCTTGGCGTTAATCGATTGAAAATAGGTGCTTCAGCTGATCCAGTATTCTTAAAAGATACAGATATTGATATTCGCTCAGGCCTGTCTGCGTGTGCCATAACGCATACTTTTTTTAGTCACATTAATTATAGCTGGAGAGGGTATGTTTGTTATACCCCATACATAGGTATAGGCGCCATGGTGGAGATTGCGTCCTGCGATATAAAAAATAATAATGGTTATGGTCAATGGGGAATGTGGCTCAAAGGCGGGATAGCGTATTAAGGGAAAGTAGCGCAGACAATAAAAAAAGAGAGCTGGCAATATTGTATAATACTGCCAGCTCTCTACAAAGTGCTATTTTAGTCTAAATAAGCGTACTTTTTGGTACAGGATTACTTAGTATGCTCTTCTCATTGGACGCTCTTCACGTGGACGAGCTTCATTTACTTTGATATTTCTACCAAGAAAATCTTTGCCATCGAGTTCATTAATAGCTCTAAGACCTTCGTCACGATTTTGCATTTCAACGAATGCAAAGCCTTTAGATTTACCAGTAAATTTATCCATGATAATTTTAACTGCAGACACATGTCCGAATTGCTCAAATAGCTTTTTGATGCCGTCTTCGGTAGCGCTGTAGGAGATATTGCCGAGATAAATATTCATCATATTAGAGAAACCTTCGATAAAAAAACAAACAATTACACATCTTTATCAGTATACCAGAAAAAAGTTGGGAGTAAATGGGGGAGGAGGTGTCTAATTGTTAAATTTGAGTTTTTTGGTTGCAGGTTTTTTTTGGTCCTCTTCGATATTTTCTGCAGCTTCGCCATTTTTTCTCGATAGAAAAGCCAGCAGGTTGTTATAATTTGGAGAGTTATCGTTATTTTCTACGTGTTTTTTGCGCTTCTTGACTAACAATCGTTCTAGGGGCGTGCTTACTCTTTGGATATCTTTAAACACTGATACTGCGCTTTCAACGGTCGCTGCAGGGGCATTAGGAACATACAAAGAATAATTTTGTTCATCATCGCCTTCTCGTGTTGCGTTTGCGGTGCTAATCTCCAAAAGGTTGCTTAAACCAATGCTGCGTAAAAAGAGTTTTGAGTGCATAATGGCTTTTTTGGCCGCATTCGTAACGAAGATATGTACGCCGGCATCGCGACATTTTTGTAAGATGTTTATTTTTTTGTCAGTTATTCCCTCTCCATTGAGATACAAAATTGTATTGATTCCAGATTTGGCGGCATCGCCTAACAATGAAAGTAGGCGTTTATCATTGATATTCATGGAGCTCATAGTAATCGCTATTGGTCTATCAGGATTTGCTTTTTTTTCGTTAATAGCAGTCTGTATACGCTCGGCTCGTGAGGCGTTGATGCCTGTTTTAAACGAGTGAACTAGTTGCTGTTTTATTGGACTTGGAGACAGAGCGGGTTTTGTTTTGTGGGGACATTTCGGAGGGTTATTGAAAAAAAGTTTCGCTGCTGCGCATACGTCTTCGTCGCGGGTAATACATCCAATCTCATGGTTGTTTTCTGCATTTTTGCTATCATTAGAAGACTTTATGCATACTGCTTGTTGTCCTGTTTTTGTTGATTCAATGTGCCATATTTTGGCATGTAGATGAGGACTGAGAGCTACGTGAACACCACTTTTTTGGAGCTTACCGATCTTTTCTTGAGAATTTTTATTCTGATGATTTTTGTGATCTAGGTGAAGTTCTACTCTATTTTCTTTACCTTTTGCGAGCTTGCTTAATTTTTGTATGGTTTCTGGGTCACTAAGGCACGACATTTCAGCGCGCACTGTTACTCCATTTGATAAAAGAGAAGAAAGAGCCTTTTTTGTTGCCTTATGACTTCCAAATAATTGCAATTCTGGTAACTCCGCGGCCGAATATACTGGTAGAGAAGTATTCAAAAGAACAATGCAAAAAAGAGAAATAATTGGACTGACTATACGATGTTTGTGGGCAAAAAGTTTCATGCTGTCCTTTTATCGGTAGGATTAAAATAATGCTTTCTGGGATGCATAGTATCATGTTGTTTTCTATTTGTTAAGTAAATGTTTCAGTCAGTCAAGTGCTTGTATGGCATTTTGGATATGTTTCGAGTGTGCATGATTTTTATGCCCAGTGCTATGGGGAGCGTATTCGAGGCAGGCGTTTGACTTTGAGTGATTAGGCTTTCATACTTATGAAAGTGATAGTTGCACGAATGAATGTTATCATTCAACGTTGCGAGAGCCGAATAAATCGCGTTTTTGGGAAAAATATGTCAACAAGTAAACTTTTATTGAGCTTTGTACTTGCTGTATTTGTTTTGTGTGCTACTTCAGATCTCATAGAAGCCGCTGCCCCTCCGCCTGGCAGTAAGGATAAAACGTCTTTAGAGAGTTACTATGAACGTCGGATTGCACAATGCGATCGGGAGATTTTCGGAAGACAGGCTTTTTTATTTGATAAGGCCGCGGTTAAACAACGTGTTGAAAAGTTGGCTGCAGAGGTTGAAATTGACGTTCAAGACCAAAGATTGGCCACAATCAAATCTGAAGTAGAAAAAGATTGCTGTGGGTTAGCCGATGACACAACATCTGACAGGTCTGTAATATCGTACTTGCAAGAAAAATGGGGTGAATGGAAAATAAGTGCTCGGATAAAATTAGGTCTTATGATGCTAGACAATTATGCTACTCAGCTAAAGAATCTGCGTAATAGTAATCCTGGAGCTGCGCAGCCGGACGATGAATTATTATTGCAGCAAGCTAGGCAAGCAGTGATTGCAAAAGTTATGGGTCATGTTGAGGCAATGTCAGAAGAAGAATTTGCAAAGCCCAATAAGGATAGATTGCAAGAGCTGATGAGTGAGAAAGCAGATTGTCAAAGGCGGTTGGCAGAAGAAAAAGCACGGAAAGAAAAGAGGAGGCGAGAGGAAGCGTGGCAGCGTTATGATGATCGGCTGATACGTAGTTTGTTGATTAACTTGGCATCATATGTGGCTATTATGCCACCCCTTCTTGTATCGCAAATACCCTACGTAAAGAGAAAGTTAAATTCTTTGCAATTACGGCAGATAGATAAAGATCGATTATCAAGCGCATTTTTAGGCGCATATATGACGAATTTTGTTACTATTATGCACGGTATGTATGTTGCATTAAGGGAGCCGGAGATTTCGGAGGTGCAAGAAACCCGGGATCCTCTTACTACTACGACGGTCTATGGGCCGTATGTTATGCTCAATTATGCGTTGTTAGACCTAGGATATGGGTATGGGTCAGATTTTCTTGCGCAGAAAATAGGTCATACTCGATTAGCCAAAAAGTATAGTGAGATGCTGAATAAATATGAATCACGGTTGCGTCAGCGGTGCAAGCGTTATGATTTTGTAAAACACAAGCTTGGCTGTGCTATAAAAGCGGTTATGTCCTTTTACGGTGCACGTGAATATATCGATGGTTCTCAGTAGGTATGGTTGTACGTATAAAATTATTTGCAAGAGAATGGGATCATGTTGATAGATAAAATGTTATCGAGTATTGCATTTGCTTTATGTATTGTTCCGGTGTTATCGCACGCTGCTTTAGTTCCTATTGTTTGTTCTGTGGGACAAATTCATGAAGCATGCTGGGCAAAGAAGAAAGAGGAGAATGGGGAGACAAAAGTGCGCGAGTACGATAAAGAGATTCTCAAGAGAGAGAAATTTCAGTTTGATAAACAAGCAATACTCGAGTTTGTTCAACAATGTACTAATTTCCCTACACCCTTTCAGTGCATAACGGACGTTAGAAATATTGTAGTAAAAGGTCAAGTACCCAAAGAGCAAGTACCTGCAGTTTCCATTTATGATGTTCTGCAATCAGGTGAATGGGATAGATATGAAGGCATAGGCATTTTAAGAAAGATGAAGCTTAATACCATTGCAACGTTATGCCAGCAAAAGAAAGAGGCAGCGGTTGAACTGACTGACTCTCTTGTATTAAATGAATTAGTAAACGAGGCGCAGGCGAGCGTTATTAGCGCCGTTATGCGTCATATTAACGCTATGACCGAAGCAGACTTTTTGAGACCTAATAATGAGCGGTTACAAGAGCTCAGGGAGCAAAAAGCAACATTGGAACGGGTTTTAGCGCAGGAAAAGGAGAAGGAAAAGGGGTGTGGTGGGTCAAAAAAAGCAGGATCTAAGGAATATCAGAAACCGCAAGTAAGCAAGTGCTATGATGGTAATGAGTCGGGGAATGTTTTGTTGGTCAATCTTTTATATACTGCTGTCCCTAGTGCATTTGCTCTAATGCCAAGGGTACCCTATATTAAGAAAAAGTTGGATTCTCTGCAATTAAATAAGGTGCATAAAGATCGCTTATTTAGAGCATGTGTTGGTGCCTGTATGACGCAAGTATCAGTTTTGTGCCACTATGGCTTATTAGTGTTATCAGATAACACTCGAAATTCTCGAAATATGATAATATTCTGTGGGCCACAGGCTATGTTGAATTATGTGTTTCTTGATTTGGGATATAACTATGGCTCAGATTTTTTGGTTAACAGAGTGGGTAAGATTCGTGGGATCAGCAGATGGCTTAGTTTGCTGCGTAACTGTGAATCACGGGCGCGTCGACGATTCAAATATTATGATTACTTGAAGCGTGAACTCGGTGTTACTATGAAAATGCTTGTCTCTTTATATGGTGCATGTGCATATATCGATGTTGTTTAGTGGCGAGTACAATGTAGTGATCTACGTAGATAAAAGTGATTGCGCAAACGATGCAAAGTAATAGGCACCTGGTTTGAGCGTGAGGGTAAGCCCGTCGAGGGATACCGTAGTTAGTCCATATTTTCTGATGTCTGACTGCGAGCTAGTGCTCTGATTGATTTTTGGCCATTCATAGTTATCAAAGGCGGTCCAGGTGAGATATCCACGTACGGGAATATTATGTTGAACAGCTCTGAGTAACTCGTGAAGATACTGCTTATAAAATAAATTTCTTTTTGCGTGATTTTGGGTTGCGATACCATTTTCGGTGACAATAATAGGTATGTTAAGTGGTTCTGCGAGTCGATCGTTAATTTCTGCAAGTGCCCTGAAAAGACCATGAGGATATATTCTATAGTTAGAATTATCGGTGTAATCAGGATCGGTTGGCATTGCAATTATGCGCTCAAAAAGCCGCATGCGTTGATTGGAATAATAGTTAAGACCTATCCAATCGAGTGACTGGGGAGCACAGCTATTATGGTGCGTTGGAGTTGTAAATGGCGTTCTGGTGCTATACTGACCGGTGGTGAAAAATGAGTAAATGCACTCGTTATGTAAGTCTTGAGCAATTGCGCATGCAAGCTTGGTTATGTGTCTTATAATGAGCGAAAGATTTGGTGTAGTATCAAATTGAGTGATATTTTTCAAAAATCCTATTCTGGGTCGTGGCGTTTGTGTGTCTTCGTTGGCAATGGTTTGTATAGCCTGATATGCCTGGACGTGGCCTTCAAGCATATTTTTGAGTACATGGCTCACCCAGTAAAGACTTTTTTTGTCTTTGTGGGCAGGAGGGGCTTCATGTTGACGATACCCTTTGAAGGCGACGCCTTCTGGCGAATTAAATGTTGCCCAGAGGATCCCGCGGCCCTGATTTTCAAGATGTAGCCATTGTTTGTGAAGGGAGTGGTTTGAGCTCAAATGGTTAACTAATGTCTCGTATACGTGTGCGCAGTAGCGTGCGAAATACATACAGTTTTCTTCTTTTTCAAATCCGCCTATATCGGCAAACCAACATGGATTTGTGTAGTGGTGAAAACAAATAATAGGGGTTATATTGCTTTTTATCAAATATGCGATCAGTTCTTTATAATGCTCTAATGCATAGTCATCAAAGGTGTTGGTATCATGCGGTTGTACTAGTGCCCACTCGATAGATATTCTTAAGGTATTAATACCAGTACATGCTTTTAGCTGGTCTATGTAGGTTTGGTAATTATTCCAAAAATCGCAAGTATATTCGTGATCTGTTGTTCTTTTTAATTGCTCTTGTTCAGCGAATCGAGACCAGTCGCAGATATCTGAAGAGCACTGCTTGCTACACTGGTGTTCAGAGGTTGAGGCTCCTATTAAGAAAGAAGACTTATCGTTACCAAGGGCATATTTGAATTGATTGGCCAGCTCCTGGGGAGAGCATATATATTCGTGAGAAAAAGATTGAGGTGTGTAGTCGTGATAAGAAGGGCAGTGAGATAGTTTTACTAGGGCGGAGGGCGCTTGATTCTTCTGCCGATGGCCATTTCGATTTGTATTGGTAACAGGGCAGCTGAGCAGCGCGGTAATAACGGTAATGCACAGCAGTTGCTGTGATAGCGATGATATGTATTGTGTGATTTTCAGCATGACGTTATTGCTCCCATAACAACTGTTTTTGTATACCCTATAGTTTTTATTATAAGAGCGATTGTGTTTTAGTCAAAGGCCCCCTTACCTATTTTTTTGCCATTATTTAAGTGCAATGAGTCTTACGACAATACCATTGATACTATTTGTAATTTTATGGTAATATAAACACGGTGGCAATTCCAGAAATGGCGAAGAAGTAGTAATGGTCATGTGTGAGCGTAGTCGAGAGGATTTTTATGAAAAGGCATGGTACTGAGCCTGTCTCAATAATTCGTGGGTTATTATTGGGGTGCTTAATTGTTATCGGGATATGGGGAACGACGATTATTGAATCGGCTGAATTGTATGATGATCGTACCGTCAGTGAGGCTGCTAAAGTAGCATTGGAGCGGACAAAAAATGGATATGCGGGAATAATAGCACAGCAACTGCAAAGTGGCGGTGACACAATGCAGGCCGCTCTTAAAAATGCTCGCGTGGCAGCGGCGCGCACTCTTGCTATTGAATATGTGCTTCACCCGTTTAGTCCACGATCAATGACGATGCGAGCGCTTATATTAATGAAACAGAAAGCAGCATCGGTGAGAGAAGCGACGAGAGAAGAAGAGGTACATGCTGTCTCTTAACATGTATGATGCTGGATATAGTATCTTAATTTTTTATGCTTGTTGGCCATTCTTTTTTAATAATTTATTTCGATGTTATGGCGCATCTGAATGGCGAGAATAGCAGCCGCGTGGTACTGAGTCGAAGCATGCTATTTTGGTGCAGAGCGTTTCTCCTATGTATCCGAATAATCGTTCGCATACATGTTCATAGCCTGCAATTACTCTGCCAAGCTCGAAAAGTGAATATATCTGTTCAAGGTTCCACTGTTGCAATGTGGTAACGAATACATGAGGGACGACGAACATAGTTCCTGCAGAAAAATTGTAATCGTTAGCGACAGAAATATTGAGTATGTTGCACAGCTTTGTTTTTTTATTCATAAACAAGGGATTATTGCGTTCAGAATCGTTACGCCAGTTAAGCATACAGGGATAGATGGCGTTATAGGTACGCAGTACTATGTTAATTTTACTATTTAGGAATGACATAAGACATGACTTCCATGTTTGTCCGAATTGGTCGCCGTATTCAGAAGGTTCTTTTTTGGTGTGCAATTTGACCAAAAAATCGAAAGGAGTTGTATCTTTTTTCATTTCATGAAGCAGTACTAGAAAACCTCCAATATCCATACCTCTATTTTCCGAGAAAATAATGTGTATATTTTCCTGTGGTAGAGAAAGCGATGTACTTACGTAGTGGGCGAGTCTATGTAGTGTGCGCGCATATGGTTCGTATGCAATTGGGTCATGATTGCTTATCGAGCGTAACGTGGTCATTCTGTTTTTTACAAATGTTATTGCTTCCTGATTGTCCATGTCCTGGTAACCAGAGCTAAAGTCTCCTAAAGAGTCAAGTCTGTCGCTGATTGGAATGTTTATTTTTATGCGGTAGTTATTGCATGGATTATTATGGATAAAATAGTTAATTCTTCCTATTATTTCGTCCGTTAGGTCAAGATCGTATAAGTGTAATGCAATCAAAATGTCAAACTTTTTGCAGTAATCTAATTTTTCAAGCTTGCCTTTTGTTATGTAATGCTCATATGCATCTGCTTCACTGTGTATATCAGTTAATTTATTGTGTTGCACATAATACTCCCAATCAAAGTTGGTATTAGGTGCTCGAGTGGCGGCCGATGGTAAGCCTTGTTTTTGTCCGGTACAGGCAAAGTGATTGAGAGATGCACCAAAATCATTTGTGTAGGGCAGTGGATGTTGAGTAATGTAATACGTGTGATTGAAGCTATTGATAGTGGTTGTTATGCCTAAATGCAGAACTAGAAGCAGTGTGCGGAAAAAATAGCACATGTTTGAGCCTCTTTTTTACTTTTTGTTAGCGTAAGTTACTACTGTGGTTCACTGTAGCATAATATGCAAAAATTTATGCAAGCATTTTCGAGAGCAACTGATTCAGATATTTTAATACCCATACTGCTTTCGTCTCTTAAGTTTTGCTACACGTTATATTTTATAAGAATTATGTCTCCATCTTTTACAATATAATCTTGTCCTTCGGTGCGTATTTTGCCGGTATCTTTGAGTTTTGTTATGCTACCGCATTGAACAAGGTCATCGTAATTAAAAACATCTGCTCTTATAAATCCTTTTTCCAAGTCGGAGTGAATTTCGCCTGCAGCAGATTTTACTGACGTGCCTTTGGTTAAGGGCCATGCGTGAATCTCTTTTGGTCCACAAGTGAAAAAGGTCATGAGATTGAGGTTATCATAGGTTTTACGAATAATGCTATGCAGACCTGACTCTTTTATATCCAATAATGCTATCATTTCTGTGGCATCATGGGTATCGAGCTGTGCGAGTTCGTATTCAATTTTCGCTGACACAGGGACTACCTGATCTGTGCCAAATTTCTGAATGAGTGCCCTATAGTGGGGATTTTCTGTATATGAGTTTAGCTCGTGCTCTGCAATATTGGCTATAATTAAATATTTTTTTGCGCTTAGGAGCGGGATTGTTTTGACTGGCGATGCGTTTATGGCAGCCCGTACGTTATCGTTATTCGTATTGTCCAATTCTTTTTTTACCGTTACGAGCAATTCACGCTCTTGTTCGAGATTTTTTTTATCGGCTGCGCTTTTTGTTACTTTTATGTCTTTATCTAACTTGAGTAATCGTTTTTCAACTGACTCAAGATCTTTGAGCATAAGTTCAGCAACAATGGTTTCGTAGTCTGCTATTGGATCTATGTTATGCTGTGTGTGCACTACATTAGAGTCTTCAAAGCATCTGAGTACATGGAGTACAAGATCGACTTCTCTTATATGGCTTAAAAACTGATTACCAAGTCCCTCGCCAGCTGACGCTCCTTTTACGAGGCCTGCAATATCGACGAAGGTGACTGATGCCGGAATAGTTCGTTCTGAATTATATAATTTTTGTAGTATAGAGATGCGTTCATCAGGGACTTCCGTGATAGCAATATGGGGGTCAATGGTACAAAACGGATAATTTTCCGCTGGTACCTGTGATTTAGTGATTGCGTTGAAAAGTGTTGATTTGCCAACATTTGGTAAGCCTACAAGGCCAGCTTTGATTCCCATATCGTGTTCTTTATTCTTTCGAGGTAAAAACGTCTGTATGCTACTTTAGGGTAGTGTGCGTTAAAATATAGTTTTTTTCAACTATCGAATTAAAAATAGATGAGAGATTGTCTTATAGCGTATAACTGTTGCATTTGCTGTCCAGATGTGTTATTAGAGGAACATAAGGCAGTGAGGATGAAACAGGAATATGTTTTTATAATCAATAAAGAGGAGAGAAGACATGATGCACATAGTGGGAAAAATCGTGTGGCTAATAACTGCCCTTGCATCGATAGCAATTGCTGCTGCTTCCGTGTTCGGATTTGATTTATGGAGTGCTGTCCCAATGAATGTTGTACAACCTATGAATATCATTATTGGAATTGCAGGCGTTTTGAGTTTACTTATGTGTTTTCAAAAGTGCATGCATTATCAGCATCAGCATCAATGTGCTTGCAATAAGCCTATGTAGCGCGATTTTTTAAATAAAAATGAGCCTTTTGAGGATATCCTCAAAAGGCTCATTTTTATTTTTTATGACGTGATTACTCGTTTATCTCAGCGTCGATTGGTTCTTCATGGGTTGCCGATTGAGTTGTGTGTTGTTGTTGTTCACTGTTTTGAGAAGTAGGCTCCGTTTGTTTGTACATTATTTCAGCTATTTTATGCGATGCTTGGAATAATTCATCGGTTGCCTTTTGAAGCTCGTCTGTGTTTTCTGCGTGTTCCTTAAGAGCTGTTTTTGCTTTTTCAATAGCTTCTTGAGTAGTGGTTACGTCTGCTGGCTCGAGTTTACTTTCATTCTCTTTTAGTGTTTTTTCAACCTCAAGAATAACGCTATCAAGCTTGTTTCGCTTTTCAACGGTTTCGCGTGCCTTTTTGTCGGCTGACTCGTGTACTTTTGCCTCCTGAACCATGCGCTCTATTTCTTTAGCATCAAGTCCGCTTGCACTTGTTATGGTTACTCGTTGCTCTTTTCCTGTACCTTTATCTTTTGCAGATACATTTACAATACCATTGGCGTCAATATCAAATGTTACTTCAATTTGTGGTACGCCGCGAGGTGCTGTAGGGATTCCCTCTAGCCTGAATTGTCCCAGCGTTTTATTGTCTTTTGCGAATTCACGTTCGCCTTGTACAACACGTATGTCCACTGCAGTCTGATTGTTTTCGGCGGTGCTAAATACTTGAGATTTCTTTGTAGGTATGGTAGTGTTTCGCTCAATTAATCGCGTTGTTATACCGCCCATGGTTTCTATACCGAGCGAAAGAGGTGTAACATCGAGCAATAATACATCGGTGACGTCACCCGCTAACACGCCTCCTTGGATTGCAGCACCTATAGCAACTACTTCGTCAGGATTTACTGATCTATTTGGTTCTTTGCCAAAAAAATCTTTTACCAACGCCTGAATCTTAGGAATTCTGGTCGAACCACCCACCAATATGACTTCATCAATGTCACTTGCTGACAGTTTGGCGTCGGATAATGCCTTTTTGCATGGCTCAAGTAATCGCTTGAATATAGAATCACAGAGAAATTCAAGTTTTGCTCGTGATAATTTCATGGAAAAATGCTTTGGTCCGGATGCATCTGCCGTTATGTACGGAAGATTGATCTCAGTTTCATGAAGTGTTGAAAGCTCTTGTTTTGCTTTTTCTGCCGCTTCTCGGAGACGCTGTAAAGCCATTTTGTCGTTTCTAAGATTTATTCCTTGTTCTTTATTGAAAGAATCGATTAAGTAGTTTACGATGAGTGTATCGATGTCATCTCCTCCGAGGTGAGTGTCTCCGTTAGTAGATTTTACTTCGATTACTCCATCGTTAATATCAAGAATAGATACGTCAAAAGTTCCGCCTCCGAAATCGAATACGGCTATGTGACCTGACTTTTTCTTGTCTGATCCGTATGCAAGTGCGGCGGCTGTCGGCTCATTAATGATGCGCTTTACCTCTAATCCTGCTATTTTTCCCGCGTCCTTGGTTGCTTGACGCTGCGAATCATTAAAATAGGCGGGCACGGTTATAACGGCTTCAGTTACGGGGTATCCTAGGTATTCTTCAGCTACTTGTTTTAAATGGGCAAGTATAGCTGCTGATATCTCCTGCGGAGAGTATTCCTGATTTTGTACTATGATTGAAACGTCCCCATTTGCTCGTCGGCTTATTTTATAGGGTACGTTTTTTGCCTCGTTATTTACTTCGTCAAAACTATGCCCTATGAATCTTTTTGCGGAAAATATGGTATTTTCAGGATTGGTTACCGATTGTCGTTTTGCAAGAACTCCAATAAGACGTTTTCCGTCTTTTGTAACTGCAAAAATCGAAGGGGTGGTATTGCTGCCTTCTTTATTAGGAATTACCTTTGCGGTGCCACCTTCCATGAATGAGACTACTGAGTTTGTGGTACCTAAATCGATACCTATAATTTTTCTAGTCATAATGAATGCTCCAAAAATATTTTGATGTTATACTATTCTTTCCCTTAGATATGCCTACTCCTAAGGGTTCTAATCACGTATAAAGAGTATAATCATTCGTAGATATCTTGTCAATTATTACTCAAAAAATTTGAGTACCAACGCTAAGATTATCTGAGTTTAATAGATTACTCGGGCACAAAAAAAAGACCCCCCGGACGGAAATAGTCCGGTATGGTCTTTTTTTTGTGCCTCTCCTTTTTCTCATTTCACTTACCTGAATAAAGAATTTTTTATTATCAGCCTGAAACATTGATAGCTGGCTTAACTCTATAGTACCCTAAGATATAGAGGAGGCTATGCTATATGGAGATAAGTACGTTTTTAATGATGCTTATTCGCTTTAAAATGTGTGTTCTATCTTTCTTGTTTGGCCTTTTTTCGGCACGTTGTCTTCTAGGACTTACTCGCGAGTGGTTAAGTGAAATCGCAAGTCGGGATACCATTATAAAAGAGCTCGATGAAGCAAAACGCGATGAGGGTAACATAGATTCATTTGATTCCTCCGGGAAAACAGGACTGATGCTCGCGGTCGGAAGAGCGGATCTTGTATTAGTTAAGGCTTTTTTGGATGCTGGTGCTGATATTAACATGCGTGCGGCTGATCTTGTTGGAGATACGGCACTTCATATAGCATGTTATAATGGCAATTTTCCCGGTACCATACCAATTATAGAATACTTAATTAAATATACTTATCCCTATTCCAGTCACTTGGCAGCTAACGTATCGATTCGTAATAAGCGTGGAGAAACCGCTCTGCATCATGCGGCACAAATTTCTTCTTTAGGTGACCGTAGAAAGGTTATGGAGTGGCTTGTTGAAAGAGGGGCAGATATTAATGCTCAAGATAATAACGGCACTACTGTATTGCACATAGCGGTCAATAATAAAGACGATTATGGAGTCCAAATGTTATTCGATGCCTTTGGCGGGTCTTTGAATACAAACGTTGTTAATAGAAAAGAAAATAAAACCCCGCTTGAATATGCACGCTATCTAGGATTTTATGACATTGCCAAACGTATAGAGCAAAATAATAAAATAAAATAAAGATAAAACGAGGAATTTCTAAAAAAACAAAAACTGTGGTATACCTTATAGTACCAATGGGTAAAAAGCTTTCTTTTTGAAGGGAAAAGCATGTTTTCTCGGAATGAAAAAGTCGTTTACCCAGGTTATGGAGTTGCTCTAATTAATCGCATAGTCGAAAAAAAAATCGCGGGCAATATAGTATTCTTTTTTGAGCTAAAATTTTTTAGCAGAGAAATGATTATCTTAATACCGGTAGATAATGCCGCCACGGTTGGCATTCGTAAGCTGAGTTCCACTGATTGCATCAACGATATATTTAAAGCGCTTGCCCTACCTGTTGAGCAGTGCGCACCACATGATATGTCAATGTCAAACTGGAACAAGCGTAATAAAGATTATCAACTGAAGTTAAGAAGAGGAAATCTCAGCGAAATAGGCGAAATTTATCGAGATATAAAGCACATAGGTTTGCAGAAGGAATTGTCGTTTGGAGAAAAGGTACTTTTGCAGCAAACAGAAGCATTATTAGTAGAAGAAATTTCCCTAATTAAGAATATGGCTACTGATGAAACACTTGAATTTTTACGATCACTCATTCCTTCTGGAAGGTCTGCCACTATTGAGTTGGCGCGCACTATGTAATATATACTAATAATTATATAGCTATTATTAATAGGAGGAGGCAGCAATTATGTTGCCTCTTCTGTCTTTTAGCATCCAATGATATACTATTTTACATACTCTTATGCTTTCTCTTATGCTTTTTTTGATGATATAATTTTGATGATATAGGCAGGCATTATTCGCAGTTAATAATATGTGGTAAACTATAATTTCAGAAAGTCAGTTCATGAACTCTCGCGCTCAAGTTCTCTTTCTGTATGGTCCAACTGGTGTCGGCAAAAGCGATTATGCCCTTCGTATTGCCGAAAGTATCCCTTCGGAAATTATTAATATGGACATGGGACAGCTCTATGGACCGTTATCCATAGGTACCGCCAAACCCGATATATATGCCACTTCCGTTCCACACCATTGCTTCGGTATTCTCAACAAGCCAGAACATTATACGGTCACTGCATATCGAACGTTATGCGAGGCTATCATAAATGAGGTATGGCGTTGCGGTAAGTTGCCCATAGTGGTCGGAGGGAGTGGGTTTTATTTAAAATCACTTTTTTTTCCGCCGCGATCACCGATTTTATGTAATGAGGATAACGAGGGTGCCGTTAATAGTGCGATCAGCTGGCTTGATCCAAACCAAATACATGATTGGGACACCCTGAATGCGCTTGATCCTTCTCGTGCGGCGCAGATAGATCCGCATGACAGATATCGAATTCAACGTGCATTATCGATTTGGCGTGATACGGGAAATAAGCCTTCGACTTTTGTTCCGCAGTTCGACCCAATAGATATCGCAGCGGCACATATTATTTGTCTCACCAGGCCGAGAGCAGAGTTATATGATCGTATTAATCAGCGAGTTGATACCATGATGAGTCAGGGATGGCTCGATGAGGTAAGAGATCTGCAGCACGAGGGGTGGGAAGAATTTATACGATATAAAAAAATTATCGGCTATAACGAGCTATGCGATGTGCTGCATGCCAAAAATCAAGATGTAGCACAGAAAATTAGTAATGCTACACTGCTTATTAAGCAGCGCACACGTAATTACGCCAAGAGACAGTTATCTTTTTGGCGTTCTCTATGCGTGGCATTCGAGAAAGAATCACCATTTTCCCATTCTACTGATGTCGCGCTCCGGCTAATCTCATTGACGGCGTCTGGTACGGCATCTGGTAATGCCTTTTATAATGACCCCCATATTGATCACCTAATAAGGTCTCTAAGTAATTATATAGATAGTACAATCACAAAAAGAGGTAGGCAATGAGATATAGCGACACGGAAAACAAGAATGGTTTAGCTGTGTGTATTTGTTCGCAAGAGACCGGATTATTTGTACGTAATCGGGAATTGAGTTATGGTATCGCACTATGCCTTTTTGTTCTTTTTTTTGTATTTATGGCCGGCTTTTATTGGGGAAAACAGCAAGCCGTAAAAGATTTTTTACACGGCATAGATCGCAATGCATTTTCAGACAACGTGTCTTTTTCTCTCTATTCACTGAATAAACAACATGAAAATCATAAAAATATTGTTAGAGATGCTAGCGATATTTTCGAGAATAGCGACAATAATGACAGTAGTGATTATGATAGTAATGACGGTGATAGTTGTGATAGTGGTGATAGCGATAAAGTGGTTTCTGTGGTTCTCGACGAGACTAATGACACTAACGATGCTGAGTGCGCTCAAGATAATTCGCAATTTCCCGTGGTACAGTACCATGCTCAACTTATAGGTTTTGGTACCGCATCTGCGGCAGAGCAATTTGCAAATCACGTTGCAAAAAGAGGCTTTTCTGTTAAGGTGAAAAAACGCAGAAGCAATACGGCTAAAGGAAAAAGGATACAGTGGTATCAGGTAGTTACGGATAATTATAGCGATAAAGACTATTTAGAAAAAGTAGTTGATATTTTGGCAAGACAAGAAAAATTAGGTAATGTTCGCATTGTGTCAACTGTGCAATAATGTCACGTAATGTCATGTCATGTAAAGTAATGTACACTAAAATATAGTTGCAAGTTAATAAACAGATTGTAGTGAAGGTGAAATAGAATGATTATTCAGGTGCGTAGTTACTTAAAGGGTAAGGGTACTAAAATCGTTTTGTGGATAGTGACTATGGTGGTCGCTTTTGGTTCTTTGCCAAGTATTTTTCGTATGGCAAGCGGTGGTGATTCTTGGGTTTTTCGTATAAACGGGCAAACTATTGGGCTGCTGGAGTTTAGGCGAGAGTTGGATAAACAAAAAAGCTATCTTTCATACTTGCGTACGCAGTATGGCCAATATGCGGATATGCTTTTTCAACACAGAGACATAAGCGCTCCAACGCTCGCTCGCACAGCCCTCTTGCAGGGAGTGCTTCTTGACCAGGTTTCCCGTTCTGTTGGTCTGCGTGTGAGTCATGATCTTGTGGCAGAGAAATTACTTGATCCACGTTTTCTATTTGTTGATCTTTATGGGTTAGTACCACACTCAGTACTTACCGACACCGGCATTGATCAGAAGATGCTGAGTCATTATCTGATGCGCAAAGGAATGAGTATGCGTGACTTTGAACAAAAAGCCGAGCATGCGGTAATGAGAAATATGGTAATCGATATGATACAGGTTTCAGCGTATACCCCTCTCTTTGAGATAAAATCGCTTTATAGCGCTTATTATCTGGATAAAAAGTTTTCGTATCTTAAACTCAATCTCAGTGACTATTTGGCACGCGAAAAACAGAAAAAAGTCAGTAAAGAAGAACTGGTTACATTTTATGAAAATCACAAAAATAACTATGAGGTGCCAGAAAAACGATGGGGGACTGTGTGGGCTATAGACGCGAATGCTTTTGGTATTACCGTTTCGGACGATACTATTCAGAATTATTACAACAGGCACAAAGACGAGGAATTTCTTGATAGGCCAGCCCAGGTGCAAGTACGTACCATTTTATTTACCGTGGAAGAGCAGTCTTTGCGTGATCGTATTGCAGAGAACGCCCGAGAAATACGTGAACAATTGGTGAAAACACCACTCGAGTTTGCCACACAGGCTGGTAAGATTTCGGCAGACAGTGACACTCGCTATAAAGGCGGCTTGATGTCTTTTTTTGCCAAAGGTGAGAAAGAGCCAGTATTAGAGCGCGCAGCTTTTCTGCTATCGTCTCCGGGCGATATTTCTGACGTTATAGAAACAAGCAGGGGTTTTGAGATTATTCAGCTGGTTGAAAAGCGACCTCGTACATGGAAGCCATTGACTCACGTAAAAGAAGAAATAAGAAAAATACTAACGAGCAGGGCATTTAAGGGATCTTTTGACGCTGAAGTTAGAAAAATAACACACGATTTTTCTGAAAATCAATTTTCGCAGGATGCCGCAGATGCCCGTGTCGAGCAGTTCGTGGCTGATAAGCGAGGGCGCAAGCACACTATCTCTGGCGCTGATCAGAGTGGTTCGTCTGCGGAGGTAAAGGCATTGTTTAGTATTAAAAGTCTGCATGGAATATCATCCTATCAGGAAGGATTGACGGGATTTATAGTACAGCTTATATCCATTGATAAGAAATATACTCCGGCACTAGAAAAAGTAGAGGGTGCGGTAAAAGAAGACTTATATAAAGAGCTGGCAAAAAATGCACTGGAAAAAGATTTGACGCAGGCGCAGTATGAAAGTGCAATGGTTCCTATCAAAGAACTTCAAGATCGCTTTGGCGGATCAAGCGAATCGAGCGATTGGATTAGTATGAAATCTGACAAACTCAAAGGCTTTTTGCCAAAGAATACGCCGCTTGATTTTATGTCCCAAATGGGAAGGGTTGGCTCTACCGTGATAAGATTAACAGAGGACGGAGGCATTCTTATAAAAGTTGACGCGCTACAAGAGCTTGATGTGGCAGATTTTAATGCCAAGCGCAATGGAATTTCGCTCCAGGAAGAGCGCCAGCTGCAACAGATGGCCGTGGAAGGATATGTTGCGTCTTTGTATAGAAATGCTAAAATAGAAATAAATAATTCTATTCCTACTGAGTAGCGTGTTCGCGAAACGAGAAAGTCGATTTAATGCTATTTTGTAGTGAATATATTTTGTAATAAAGCATGGGACAGCTGGGGTAATCATGGTTCAAAAGAAGATAGAAAAGCGGGTGTTTGAGGGGGAAGATTCAAAGAGACAGGCGCTTGAAGTCACGTTTTCTCAAATAGACAAGCAGTATGGAAGCGGCGCAGTAATGATGCTTGGTCAATCTGCTATGACAATAGAAGCCATTTCCACTGGATCGATACTAATCGATCAGGCAATTGGTGTGGGAGGGTTTCCTGTTGGTAGAATTATTGAGATTTTTGGACCGGAATCATCAGGGAAGACGACATTGGCAATGCATGCAATCGCACAATCTCAGAAAAATGGTGGTATATGTGCATTCATTGATGCTGAGCACGCACTTGATCCAGTCTATGCAAAAAGGCTTGGTATTGATGTGGACAATCTCATTATTTCTCAACCCGATTACGGGGAGCAGGCGCTCGACATAGCTGAAATGCTTATACGGTCTGGTGCTGTTGACATAGTTGTTATCGATTCTGTGGCGGCGTTGGTTCCTAAAGCAGAGCTCGAGGGAGAAATGGGTGATGCTCACGTCGGATTGCAGGCAAGATTGATGTCGCAGGCACTTAGAAAATTGACCGCAGTTGTACATAAGTCCAAAACAGTGCTCATTTTCATTAATCAAGTTAGACACACTATTGGCGGTCTTCCATTTGCGAATAAAGAGACTACTACTGGCGGTAAAGCACTCAAGTTTTACGCCTCGGTGCGACTTGATGTGCGAAAGATCGCTTCACTCAAAAAGGACGAAATACCGGTAGGCAATCGTATTATAATAAAGGTTGTTAAAAACAAGGTTGCTCCGCCGTTTAGATCGGTAGAAGTCGACCTTTTGTTCAATCAAGGAATTAGTAAAGAGCTCGATTTGTTAGATGCTGCTCTTCATTATAAAGTGATTAGCAAATCTGGAGCTTGGCTGGCGTTTAATGGCAAAAATATGGCTCAGGGACGAGATCAGGCTCTTAACCTATTCACTGAAAATAAACAGATATTTGAAGAGGTTCATGCGCGTGTGCATGAAGCTATAGCACAAGAACCTCGTTAGTGCGTCAACTCACACGAATATAGTATACATGAGCAGGAAATCTTGAAAGATATAAAAAAAGAATCAACTCCAATTATTAATGAACGCATTCGAGCAGAAAAGATGCAGCTTATTACTCAGGACGGCCAAAACGTCGGGATAATCTCACGTAATGAGGCTCTCCGAATGGCTGAAGAGGCCGGTATGAGTCTTGTTCTTATAACTGAGTCTGGTAAGGACGGTTTTCCAATTGCCAAGATTATGAACCTTGGCAAGGTGCTTTATGAAAAGAAAAAAAATAAAGTTGAGGCGAAGAAACATCAAAAGGTGATTCAGGTTAAGGAAGTGAAGCTCCGTCCGAATATCGGAGAGCATGACTTTAATACTAAGCTAAAACAAGCAATTCAGTTCTTACAAGATGGGAAGCGAGTCAAAATAACATTGTGGTTCAAGGGCCGAGAAAATGCTTCTCGAGATGAGCGTGGTAAAGAGCTTTTTAGTCGTATAGAATCAATCTTTGATCAGCAGGGGCTTACTGATAATCTATTACAGGAAAAAGACTCTAAAATGGGACAGCTCTGGTCCCGTACCTATTATATGAAACATGCTAAGTAAAGGAATTATAGATGGCATCGTCAAAAATGAAAACTAATTCGGCAGCAAAAAAAAGATTTCGGCGCAGTGGAGGAAAAAAGGGTCTTCTAAAAAGAGGACACGCTTTTAGGCGTCACTTGCTTACAAAAAAAAGTGCCAAGTGCAAGCGTGATCTAAGAAAAGGTACGTACGTGGACGCATCTGATTTTGCACACGTAAACAGTCTTTTACCTTATTAAGTATATAACTTTTTATTTATTTTTTTTATTCATTAATTAGTATTTTTATAGGACTTGTACATGACTAGAATAAAACGTGGCATTAGTGTTAAAAAACGACATAAAGCATTACTAAAACTTACCAGAGGCTTTTGGGGAGAGCGAAAAAATATCTTCAAAAAAGCAAAAGACACTTTGTTACGTGCTTGGGCTTTTGCCTACAAAGGACGAAAATTAAAAAAACGTGATATGCGTGCATTATTTATTTCTCGTGTTAAAGCTGCCTCAAATAATAATGGATTGTCTTATAATAAGTTTATGCATGGACTTAAACGTGAAACTATTTTTCTCAATAGAAAAATGCTAAGTCAGCTCGCTATTGTTGAGCCTGCAGCTTTTACTCAGCTCGCTCATATTGTAAAAGGATAACGTGTTCTTGACTTGTCTGGTACTCCTTCATTAGGATGGTACGTAGTAAAAACTGCGTAATAATAAAGTAGGGGAGAAGCTATGGAAGAACTAAGTATTCTAGAACAAAAAGTAGTATTATTAGTTGAGCTCATTGAAAAGTTACAGGCGCAGCTTGAACGTTTTCGTGAAGAGAATGAGATATTATGCAAAGAAGTTGCCGATTTTCGCATTGAGAATGCTCAGTTTGTTGAAGAAAATATGCTTCTGACAGAAAAGTTAACCATTCTCTCTTTAGAAAGTTCTGAGCTCAAAAAACTCAATCAAGAGAAAGAATACACTCGTCAAGTTGTTGATGATTTAATCAAAAGTATTGAATCTCTCGTTGAAAAAGAACCTCAGCTATGAAAAAAGAAAAAACGCCATACCGGGTTAACATTTTGGATGAGCACTATTCTTTGGTAAGTGACGAACCTGCAGAACTGGTCTTTAACGCGGCGCATATAGTTAATTCTTTGATGAAAGAAGTAGCGCTAAAAAATGCAGGGAACATTGGAGTTGATATCAAGAAAATTGCAATTCTTGCAGCGTTACAGTTGGCAAGTCAATTGGTAAGCCTAAAAAATGTACATGAGTTAAGTACTGCTAAGCATATAGAGCTTATCAATAAAATGTCGCATGTTCTTCAGCAGATCTAGTCCGTAAAGGCATAATGCTTTTTTTCTCGCGATACTAATTATCTACTTCGTTCTCTATCGGAGGCATTGGTCTCCCTGGTTTTTGGTTTCTTCCCTACGTGATAATGCCTTACAGAATACAAGAAGATCTTTTAAATTATATATTGATTACGTATGGGAATCACTCAATGATACAGGATATAGTACATATAATAACACACTTTTTTTTGGTGTATATAGGAATAATAGGGATTATAGTAGCTGGTATACTTCTCGTGTATACGCGCAGAAAAATGCGGCAAGCAAAAGAATTTTTTCAACAATCTGATGAGAAGTGGAAAAGTGCTAAGCAAAATATAGCGAATGAAAAACGCGAGGCTTTGCTCAAATTAAAAGACGAGCTGTTTCATAAAAGAAAAGAGTTTGATTTAGAGCTTAAAAGGGATAAGCTGGAGCTCGATCGGTTACAAGCAAAGCTTAATGCCAAGCACGATTCTTTAGATAAAAAAGAAGAACATATGGACCAGCTTCGCATGGAATTGCAACAAAAAGAACGCAGCTTATCACATGTCGAAGACTCGCTACGATCAAGCGAAATAAAGTTAAAAACACTCTATGACGACCTTCTTGCAAAGCTTGAACGTATTAGTAATATGACCCGCGAAGAAGCGAAGCAGGCTTTGCAAGATACTCTTGAAGCAGAGGTACGATTATCGAGTCAAAAATTAATACAAAAGGTTGAAGACGATGCTCGACAGATTGCCAAAGAACGTTCAATAGATATTACCATAACGGCCATGCAACGATATACTGCTGATCAGGTAAGTACTCATTCTTCTGGTATAGTGCACCTACCCAATGAAGAGATGAAGGGTCGTATCATAGGTAAAGAAGGAAGAAATATTAAATCCCTCGAAATGGCAACCGGTATGGAGTTTATCATTGGTGATTCGCCGGATATTACTATTTCAGGGTTTAACCCGATTCGCCGGGAAGTTGCTCGCCGTACGTTGGAAAAACTGATAGCGGATGGTCGTATAAATCCAACACGCATTGAAGAAACGGTTGAGCAATGCGAAAGAGAACTAGAGGAGATTATAGAAGAGTATGGCAAAGGGGTCATACTAGAATTTAACTTACAAGGCATGCATCCTGAAATGGTTACGCTTCTTGGTAAACTTAACTTTCGAACCAGTTTTTCGCAGAATGTGTTAAGCCACAGCAAAGAGGTTGGTATTTTTGCACGCATTATAGCCGAAGAACTTGGCCTTGATGGCAAATTAGCGCTGCGAGCAGGACTTTTACATGATATTGGTAAGGCAGTTACCGCTGAAGTCGAGGGTCCTCATGCGATTATTGGAGGAGAGATAGCACGGCGTTGCGGCGAAGATCCGCTCGTGGTCAACGCAATCGCTGCGCATCACGAAGAAGTGGCTTTCAAATCGGTATATGCGCCTATAGTATTAGTTGCCGACGCCATAAGTGCCTCTCGTCCAGGGGCGCGTAGGGAAACGCTGTCAACGTATATCAAACGATTGGAAAAATTAGAAGACATTGCGCATTCGTTTGAAGGAGTAAAAAAAGCGTATGCCCTGCAAGCGGGGAGAGAATTGCGCATTATAGTCGTTGAGGATCACGTCTCAGATGACGAGGCCCTTAACCTTGCACGCGAAGTCGCTCGCCGCATAGAAGAAGAAATGAATTTTCCTGGGCAAATAAAAGTAAATGTTATTCGTGAAAAACGCGCAATAGAATATGCAAGATAAATAATCATGAACACTATTAGAGTACTGTTTATAGGCGATGTAGTTGGATTAACTGGTCGCCTTATGTTCCAGAAGCATGTTTCTAAGCTACGGCATCAATACGAAATTGATGCCGTCATTGTTAATGGAGAGAATAGCTCTTCTCAAGGACGAGGTATCACTTCTCGTATAGCAAAATTTTTTAGACATAATGGTGCAGATATTATCACCACTGGTAATCATATCTGGCATAATCGTGATATCTACACGTACTTAGATAATAATAAAGACGTGTTGCGTCCTGCTAACTTCCCGCGGGGAGCTCCTGGGGTTGGGGTTACGGTATTCAATTGTAAAGGTTATGACATAGGAGTAATTAATGTACAGGGTCGCGTATTTATGCGAGAAAATCTCGATTGTCCTTTTCGCACTGTAGAGTCATTACTTACCTATTTAAAAGATAAAACTCGTTTAGTTTTTATCGACTTTCATGCCGAAACAACGTCAGAGAAAATAGCGCTTGCGTATTTTTGTGATGGCAAGATCAGCGGGTTGGTTGGAACACATACGCATGTACAAACAGCAGATGAGCAAATACTTCCTGCTGGTACCGGATATATTACTGATTTAGGCATGGTGGGATCGCTGCATTCGCTATTGGGTATGAAAAAAGAAGGAATTATTCAGCACTTTATAACACAAATGCCTATCAAATTTACGGTCGAGACTAATAGTCCCGTAGTATTAAGTGGCGTTTGGATGGATGTAGATACGACGACGGGAAAAACGATTGCTATCGAGCGAGTGCGTATCATTGACTATGAAATAGAGATTGATACGCACGACGAAGAATAGGAATAATAGAGCTGCTTAGCTATGGTTTGTAAACAAAAATGGGTTGCTCATTATTAAGCAACCCATTTTTACTATCTGCCTATGGTCTACTGTTTAGCTTTTTCGGTGAGATCTTCGTCCGTGTGAGCTTGCTTTACGTACAAATCTTCCTGACGCTGATCGCGGATGCGCACTACTTCTGTGCGTCGATCTCGCTTTCATAGATCTTCCTGTTGACCGACTTGTTGCTCGAGACGAGTGACTTCTTGTAGATTTTGTAGATCTCGCAGATCTTGTAGATCTTGATCTTGTTGGCCTGGCTGATCTGCTTGAACGTCCCGATGCAGTTTTTCGTACTGATCGACTTACAGACCGCCCTGCAGTAGATCGACCTGTTGATCTACTAGTTCGTCGTGCAGAAACGCCAGTTTTTCGTGCAGTTGCTGATCGACGTCGTGTTGCGGTACTAGTTCTTTTTCTGCCACCACCGATAGCCCCTGTTAACGTACGTACTGCTTTACGCGCTGCACGAGCAACGGTTGTTGTTATACCCGGTGTTGCTCTGCGGGTCGTTCTACGCTTTGACGTAGTTCTTGAAGATGTTCTTGCTGATAATGCTCTTGTACCAGCTCTTTTCGCAGTTTTCGTATGTGCACTGGGTGTAGATTTACTTGTCGTTGAACGTTTTCTTGCCGTGGTACTACGGACACCGCTTGCACGTTTTCGAGAGCTTGTAGATCGGGAAGTAGAGCGACTTGTGCCTGTTTTTTTACGTCCACTAGTTCTTCCAGATGAACTTCTTCGGCTGCTTGTTCCGTTCATATTTTCATGTTCCATATCAAGATCAGCAGCAGAGTGAGGTGCTGCGTAGCGCGTACCGTTGTTATTACTATGTGATCGATGTGTTATCTTTCTTTTTGCCGCTGTACCCGATCTACGCGTGGTAGATTTTCTTCTTGTAACCATAAACCTCTCCTCTTTTGAGTTTGAATAGTTAGAACTATTACAACTGCCACCGAAATTTTACTATTCCTCTTATTTTTACTAGCTTTTTATTCGGCAATTTTATTATATTCTCCACACAATTTTTATTGTATAGTAGATTGGCGTCAAAAATCAATACTCTTTGAAATATTTTTATTTTATTTTTTTATAAAGCAGTAGGCTGACATAAAAGAAAGCGCTGTTTGCCTCTCAATGCAGCAGGCGAATTGTGCGGTAAACCATAATGCTTATAAAAAGCATGTACAGTTTCATGATATATCTCACAAGACAAATCTGCATGTTTCCCCGTATCCATTATCAAAATATGTGTATTTTTGTGTCCCACTTTTCGCAATATTTCGTAGAGCCTATATGAACTATCCCAAGGGACAAGCGTGTCCTCTTTTGAGCAAATAATCAGTATAGGAATCTCATGGGGAATAGTTTTAGCAGAATAAAGAGGACTTACGCCTTTTTCTCTATAAAGTCTGAATAGTGCTGACATTGCAAAGTGTACAACAGAAGACATATAGGGAAAGCGTGATAGATAGAGTTTATGAGTGACTGCACATGCAACCGAGCGTACATGATCAAATGGAGACTCTAGCACAAGTGCGCGTATATCAGCGCAACCTGTTTTATTGTGTTTATAAATGGTACCTACAAGATTAATGAGAGCGCTTGCTCCCCGAGAAACACCATACAGAACAAAGTTAATGGGTACCGAAGTACCGCAATAAAAAACCCTTCTATCCTGAAGGGTTTTGCGCAATTTTTCCATCTCGTTATATTGTCCAAAACTTGTTTGCCAAAAATTCACGCGCCAAAAGCGACGCGTTGCGTCGGGATAATTAAATGTCCAAACGGGAGCCTCGATTGTATAGAATTGGTTTGTATAGTGTCGATTTCCCGGATATTGAATATACTTCTGTACTTGAGCTCCAGTGTCAGCAATACCGTGAGAAAAAATACATTCAATATGTGGCTGGCTTTTATGTGCAAAGGAGAACAGCGCAGTAGAAACAATTCCCGTCATGAATAAAATAGTAATTATATGTAGCACGGTTCTTTTACGATTTTTTTGAGGTTTGAACTAAGTATAGTATACTACTTTCAGGCTACATAATGCTGTATACATAGTAAAGTAGTAAAGTGGGCGATAAGCGAAAGATTCTCATGAATAAACTGCCAGATATTTCTCATGATTTTGCAGAATGGTATCAAGAAGTAATTTATCAGTCAGAATTGGTTGATAGCTCTCCAGTACGCGGTACCATGGTTATTCGTCCCTATGGGTATGCATTGTGGGAACGTGTTGTTACTATTCTTGATGATAAAATAAAAAAAACTGGTCATCAAAATGCGTCGTTTCCTTTGTTTATTCCGGAGTCTTTCTTGCAAAAAGAAGCTAAGCACGTCGAAGGATTTGCTCCCGAGCTTGCAATAGTTACACATGCAGGGGGGAAAAAATTGGAAGAACCCCTCATTGTTCGTCCTACATCAGAGACTATAATACACTATATGTTTGCACGATGGATTAAGTCATGGCGTGATTTACCTCTGAAAATTAATCATTGGTCAAATGTAGTTCGCTGGGAAATGCGCCCGCGGGCTTTTTTAAGGACCACCGAATTTCTCTGGCAAGAAGGTCATACGGCGCACGAAACGCTTGAACAAGCACGAGAAGAAGTAATGCTCATGCTTGGTGAGTACGTTGATTTAGCTCAACAGTATCTTGCTATTCCCGTCATCACGGGACAAAAAACAGAACATGAGCGTTTTCCCGGAGCAGTTGAGACCCATACATTTGAAGCCGTTATGCAAGATGGTAAGGCCCTTCAGATGGGCACTTCTCATTTACTTTCTCAGAGTTTTGCTCATGCGTTTGATATGAAATTTCAGAACCGTGAAAATAAGATGGCATATCCTTATTTAACCAGTTGGGGCGCAACAACACGTCTTATAGGTGCAGTTGTTATGGTTCATGGCGATCAAAAAGGCTTGGTGCTACCACCACGTATAGCCCCCATACAAGTCGTTATTCTGCTTATTTTGCTTAAAAATAGAGATAACAGTACCATTTTGAGCGCAGCTCAGCGTCTAAAACAGCAGCTATGCGCAGAAAGCATACGCGTGCATATAGACGACGATATGCATAATTCACTTGGTCATCGTTTATATTATTGGGAATTGAGGGGCGTGCCTATACGCATAGAAATCGGTCCTCGAGATCTAGAAAAAGGCCACGTATTGGTTACTGATCGTATTGGACTGCTTACGCTCTCTGAGCAGTCAGTTGCTATAGATTCTGTCGCGTCTATTCTTCCTACTTGCTTGGAGCGCATACAAAGCGCTTTACTTGATCGAGCACGGGAGCGTTTACACACACAATGGCATCGCGGAGAAAAACTTACAGATTTTGGGTCTATTCTTGAAAAAGAAGGGGGTCTTTATCAGACAGGATGGTGCGGTTCAAGTGAGTGCGAGCTTGCTCTCAAGAACTACAAAGCTTTTACCCGCTGTCTCAGAGAAGAGAAAACATTCGATTTCTGTTTTAACTGTGATAAACCAAGTAATCAGGATGTGTTAGTGGCTAAAGCGTACTAGCTAACAAGAACTTTGAGCTGAGAATACTTGTATAATCACATAACATTACATTCATGGCTTTCTATGTCATCCCCGCCCTACGGTGGGGATCCAAATTAATTCTGCTTTGTATGCCCACTTAAGTGGCGTTCGCTGGTTTCATAGCCTCTTCTAAAAGCTGTCTAACTTTCGGATTTGTAGCCATAGCAAGTGGTGTTTTTCTTCTGTTGTCTTCGATTGTAGGGTCCGCTTTATGCTGTAGTAGTACTGTAATCGTGTTGGCATGGTTTTCTTCTCTATATTGCGATTCAGATACCTGAGATGCCGCCATATGCAGTGGTGTCATTCCTGTGTGATTCTGCCAACTAACATCAGCCTCTTTGGTCAAAAGCAGCAAATTCACGCCCTCATATTGCAACGCTGCCGCCCCTCAGCCCAGGGCTTGGGCATCAACGTTCGCTTTGGCATCTAATAAAGCCTTTATGATATCAAGATTGCCGCAGAGGCATGCGCACATAAGTGGTTTTTTCCGTTCATCATTATAACAATTGTTTATATCCGTTTTATTAGCATCAAGCAATAATCGTACTATATTTGTCTGGCTATTTTCACAGGCTACATGTAAAGCCGTGTCTAATCTTCTACTGCTTTGCCTTGGATTTGCACGGTTATTTATTAGCAGACGCGCAATGTGTTCATGTTCGCCAGCAGCCGCTGCATGCAGCGGGGTATGGTCTGCGATGTCAGGACTTTTGCTTGTGGCGAAGTAATTGATATTTACGCCCTTTTTGAGTAAAGTTTTTACGATTATTTTGCATCCCTTTAGAGCTGCATAAACCAGCTGATTTATAGGGTCTTCCTTTCGATGTTGATCAAATGCTGGAATGGGTTTTGCGTTTTTATCGTCCTCATCGTCACTATCTTTCTCAGTCTCAACTTTTTTATCGCCATCATCTTTCACATTGTCGTCATTTTTGCCATTTTTTGATCAAGCGACTCTTTTATATCTTCAGCTCCAACGCTGTTTGTCAGTATGCTAGAAAAGGTAGTTGCCATCTGGGTTACCGCTATAGTTGATGCCAGCATTGCGCCTAATCTACGTAAATAGTGTTGTCTGAATGTTCCTTTTCCCAGGCGTGCTTTTTTAAAAAATAAACAATAGAATGTGTTTTTCTGCTGCGTGATTTTTGCTTGGGTTTCGGCTTTGCCGTTATAGTAGCAACTTTGATAGTACTTGGCGTTTGTGTAGATTGATCACGCATGAGAGCATTGTGTTCACTCAATGCAGAAGTAGCTGGCGAATGGTCATGAATAGTTTGAGTTATAGTATCCTGTGTCAGCATGAGACCGACTGCAAACAAAATTAAAGGCGTGTTTTTAATATTTATCATGAACAAGACACCCTTTTAATTTTTTTATTTTTCTTGCTCATCGAGCTCTTTAGCGCGTAATTGTAATTGTAACAATAGCCCAGCACTGCTTGGATCACCAGCTAGCATACTCTGGGGTGTTAATTTTTGACATGGATCGTTTCTCACTCTTATTCTTTTAATACGCGGGTCAGCGTCGGCTTGGAGTAGGGCTGTAACCATCTGTGTACGAAAAGGTTCTTTCATCTGAACAGCCAGATGCAGTGGTGTGATATCGAAACGATCCCGCGCGTTAGGATTTGCCTTAGCTTGCAATAACAGTTTTACGGTTTCAACGGCTCCTTTTTCACACGCTAAGTGTAACGGGGTAGAGTTCAAGCGTGATGAGGCATTGACATCTGCTTTTTTATCAAGTAGCGCTTGTACACATTGAAATTTGAATACATGAAAGCTAAACGCTGCTGCGTGTAATGGAGTCCAGGTACTATCATTGCGAGCGTTAATGTCGGCTTTTGCGTTTAGTAATGCCGAGATAATGGCTATTTTATGCGCATAGTATACTGGCATGCTACCATGGGCATCGGGTATATTTACATCTGCTTGCGCTCCAATTAATTCCGTAACTACTTTTTCGTGATCACGAGCCACCGCCCAGTGAAGGGGAGTACATGCCCTTCCCTTACGTTTTTCTTGTCCATTAATATTGGCCTTATACTGTATCAGCAGTTGCACCGCATCCAGATGTCCACTTTCAGCCGCTGCGCACAGAGGATTAGTTTCACCGCTGGACAAGACCTGTGAAGATCCAACGCTATTGGGATCTATCTTGCTTTTCAATAGTGAATGCACCTTATTATGGTTGCCAGTACCCGCGGCGTATAGCAGTCGGTCTTCGGGGCTCATATAGAACTTTTTATATAAACATAAGCCGGTTAGAAGAGCAAGTATACTACTAGTACTAATACGACGTACGCGATGCTCTTTGAACGATCCAGCGCCCCACAGGTGTTTATGGCAGCGACGAATTTGTGTATGTATGCGCTGTCTTATCGAGTCTCGTTTCTTACTTTTTGCATTGACTGTCTTATTGCTCGTGCCTGGAGCTTCTTTCATACTCGAGGTTTTGATTGCTGGGTTGGCAATGGGATTAGCCTGTGTGTCTGCTGCATTCATGACTGGCGAATGGTCATGAATAGTTTGAGCTATAGTATCCTGTATCAGTACGATACTGATTATACTGGCTATGAACACGGAAGTAATCATGCTTTTTATTTTTTTCACGAATAGATACTCCGACTGCGTTAATATATAGTATATACTATAACAATAACATGGTTATGCTTTTTTTCCACAGGATTAGGCGTATTTTTAAGATTTTATTCAATCTGAATAAAAGCGTATCACTAAGCACACTATGATAGATAATTCGAAGGGGGGACCGGGGTGTTTTTGTGCGCCTAGGGACCAAAGTAAATTGTTTAGTGCTTCATACCTAGTTCAATGATCCTTTGCATATGAGCTTCGTCGAGATATTCGGCATCGAAGACATACTCGCCCACAATGTTAACGAGCGCTGAGGGTAAATGGCCACAAAGATCCTTTTTCATGCTATATTTTAATAGCAAATCGCACATAAGCTCTATCTTTTTTTTATCGTCATCATTGTTGTTGCGCCAGAGTCCTACTTTACTCCGTAAACCGTGCTTTACTAGCAGTTCTGCTACAGACCAATACTTGATGTCTTGCATTTTTTCCGGATCAAGTCCAGTCGAATTATCACCGTGCTG
>Ga0134121_10000283_pt1 | contig 59922 bp, 48 predicted proteins | sample KB301_FD_96463 | JGI IMG/M metagenome (GOLD analysis project Ga0134121, IMG submission 96463) | Terrestrial soil microbial communities without Nitrogen fertilizer from Kellogg Biological Station, Michigan, USA - KB3-0-1 | ecosystem: Environmental > Terrestrial > Soil > Unclassified ...
GACATCCCGGCCTGCATGCTGACGCTGACCAACAACTCCGGCGGCGGCCAGCCAGTCTCGCTCGCCAACATCCGGGCCGTGTCGGAGCTGTGCCGCGAGTTCGGCATCCCCTTCTACCTCGACGCCTGCCGGTTCGCCGAGAACGCCTGGTTCATCAAGCAGCGTGAGACGGGGCAGGGACACCGCTCGGTGGCCGAGATCGTGCGCGAGATCTTCAGCTTCGCCGACGGCTGCACCATGAGCGCCAAGAAGGACGGCCTGGCGAACATCGGCGGCTTCCTCGCCACCCGCAACGAGGACCTCCTCGAGGTGCTGAAGCAGAAGCTGATCGTCATCGAGGGATTCCCCACCTACGGCGGCCTCGCCGGGCGCGATCTCGAAGCCGTCGCCCGCGGCCTGCGCGAGGTGCTGGACGAGAGCTACCTGCGCTTCCGCGTCAGCCAGGTGGAGCACTTCGGCTCCATGCTGACGGCGGCCGGCATCCCCATCATGCAGCCGACGGGCGGCCACGCGGTCTACATCGACGCCCAGCGGCTTCTGCCCCACATCCCCCAGCACCAGTTCCCGGCCCAGGCGCTGTCCGTGGCCCTCTACCGCGAAGGCGGCATCCGCGGCGTGGAGATCGGCAGCGTCATGTTCGGCAAGGACGACCCGGTGACCGGCGAGCTCATCCCGGCCCCCATGGAGCTCATTCGCCTCGCGGTGCCGCGGCGCGTCTTCACCAACTCCCACCTGGAGTACGTGGCCGGCGTGCTGGAGGACATCCGCGCGCAGCGCAACACCCTGAAGGGCCTGCACATGACCTTCGCGCCCAAGGTGCTGCGCCACTTCAGTTGCCGCTTCGAGGAGGTCGAAGTGGCGGTCGAAGAGGCGGTCGAATCGACGGCGGTCGCGGCGTAACGAGACAACGTTCGACGAGATCCGGGGTTCCGGGGATTAATCGATCCGTCTCGCCGGCCAGGGCGTCGGCGTCCTGGCCGCCAGCACCGAGCGGATCGTCTCCAGCAGCTCGCGGTTCGAAGTCTGGGATTTGACGAGCACCGAGGCGGCGCGGCTGGCGACTTCGCCGTCCACCTCGTGGGCCGAGAAGATCAGGACAGGGGTCGGCGGCGTGAGATTGCCCAGCAGGGTCAGCAGGTCCAGGCCGGAGCCGTCCGGCAGGGCGAGGTCCAGGATCACCAGGTCGAAATGACCCTCGGCCAGGTAGTGCCGGGCCTCGGCCAGGGTGGAGGCGGCCTCCACCTCGGCCTCCCCGGCGATGATCGCCGCCACCACGCGTTGCAGGTCGGGATCGTCCTCGACGTGCAGGATGCGAGCCTTTCCCGCCTCGGTCCCCCTCACCGCGCGCCGCACCGCCCCCAGGAGCAGGGACTCGTCGATCGGCTTGGCGAGCCAGTCCACCACCCCCAGGGCGCCGCCGTTGAGCTCCGTCCGCCCCTCTTTCGCCCGCACCGAGACCACCACGATCGGCAGACGGCTGGTGGCCGGCTCGGCCCGCAGCTCGCGGATCAGCGAGATGCCGTCCTGGTCGGGAAGCGTGAGATCGACGGTCATGGCCGCATAGCGCCGCTCGCGAACCATCCTGCGGGCCGCGGCGGCGTCGACGGCCACGTCGGCGCCGAAGCCCTCCCGCTCCAGCATGATGGCGAGCAGATTGGCGATGTCGACGTCGTCCTCGCAGACGAGGATGCGGGGGCCGCCGGTCGGCTGGGACTCGGCCTTGGCGCCTCCCCACTCCGGCAGCTCGAAGGCGAAGGTAGTGGCCACTCCCGGCTCGCTGACGAAGCCGATGTGCCCGCCGTGGCGTTCGACGATCGCCTTCGAGATGCTCAAGCCCAGGCCCGTGCCCCCCTTCTCCCGGGTGGAGGAGATGTCCGCCTGGGCGAACTTCTCGAAGATGGCGGCCTGGAACTCCGGCGGGATCCCCTTGCCGTGGTCCGTCACCGAGATGCGCACCCGGCTGCCGTTGCGCGCTGCCGCGATCTCGACCAGGCCGCCTCGCGGCGAAAATTTACAGGCGTTGGACAATAGATTGGAGATCACCTGCTGGAGGCGGTCGGCGTCGGCCCAGACCCTCAGACCCTCGACCCCCGAGACGACGCGCAGCTCCACCTCGTAGGCCGTGGCGTAGCCCCGGTTGCTCTCCACCGCCTGCTCCAGCAGCGACATCGTCTCCAGGGGGGCGAAGCGAAATCCCATCTTTCCGGACTCGATCTTCTCGATGTCCAGGATGTCGTTGATCAGGCGCCCCAGGCGTTCGCTGTTCTTGGCCGCGATGTCCAGCAGGCTCCGGGCCTTGTCCGGCAGCTCGCCGGAGACGCCCCCGGCGAGCAGCCCCAGCGCGCCGCGGATGGAGGTCAGGGGCGTGCGCAGCTCGTGACTGACCACCGAGATGAAGTCGTTCTTGATCTGCTCGACCTGCTTCTGCTGCTGGACGTCCCGCGCCACGGCGTAGATGAGCCGCCGCTCCGGCGCCGCGGTGGCGCGCCACGCGAGCCAGCGGTAGGAGCCCTCCCGGGTGAGGCAGCGGTTTTCGAACTCCACCACGCCGACGCCGAGGCGCAGCCGCTGCCGCTCGGTTTCGGTCAGCACCCGGTCGTCGGGATGGACGAAGTCGAGGATCGGCCGCGACGTCAGCTCCTCGAGGGTGTAGCCCAGGACCCTCTCCCACGCCGGATTGAGCTGCTTGAAATAGCCGTCGTAGCTCGCGATGCAGAGCATTTCGACCGACATGTCGAAGAACCGGTCGCGCTCCTGCTCGGCCCGGGCCCGATCGTCGATCTCCGCTTGCAGGGCGGCGTTGGTGCGGGCGAGCTCGGCGGCGTGACGCTTGCGTACGTCCTCCTCGCGCAATCGCTCGGTGACGTCCAGGGCATGACCCAGCACGTACGGCGCGGCGGCCTCCGCCTTCGCGGGCGTCACGAGATGGTTGCGGTACATCCAGATCCGCTCCCTGCCGTCCTTCACCAGCAGCCGCATCATGCCCTCGACCGGCTGGCCGCCCCACAGGCGATCCAGGTAGTCGCCGAAGTAGCCTCTGGCGGAAGGCGCCAGGAGGTCGCGCAGGTTCCTGCCCTCCAGCTCCTCGGTCGAGTATCCCAGCGCCTGGGCGGCCGCCGGATTGACCATCAGCAGGAAGCCCTGAAGATCGTGGGTACAGATCAGGCCGAAGCTCTCGGCCACCAGTTTGCGGTAGTAGCGCTCGCGGACGCGCAGCGAGCGAGTCGTGCGCCGCACGACGACGAAGGCCAGGAGAGCCGTCAGCGCGACCGCCACGGCCACCACGACCAGCCAGGCGATCTCAGCCCGAGCCATCGTCGAGGTCCACGGCCGAACGGACCGTTCCCATGGTCGGATCGACGCTCCCGATCCCGATCTTGATCAAACGCATGCCTGGTTCCTTACGGAGCGACGGGCGGGAAGCGATACCCGGTGCCGCGCTCGGTGACGACGTAGCGGGGACGGCCCGGCTCGGGCTCGATCTTCGAGCGCAGGCGGTGGACGTGGACGCGCAGCGTGTCCTCGAACACCTCGTCCGAGGGCCACAGGCGCCGCAGCAGGAAGTCGGTGGCCACCACCCGGCCGGCGTTGCGCATCAGCACGTAGAGGAGCTTGGTCTCGGTGGAGGTCAGCGGCACCGCACGCCCGTCCACCGCCGCCTTCTGGTGGGCGAAATCGATCGCCAGATGAGCGTCCACCTGGATGACGGGCTGCATGGTGTAGGCGAAGTTGCCCATCCGCCGGCACACCCGCTCCACCCGCGCCACCACCTCCCTGAGCTTGAACGGCTTGCGGATGTAGTCCTCGGCGAAGGATTCGATGGCCTTCACCACCGTCTCCTCCTCGTCCACCGAGGTCAGCATCACGATGGGCAGGTCGCTCCACTCGTGCAGCTTGCGGGCGAAGGCCATGCCGTCCATCCCCGGCAGCAGGATGTCCACCAGGGCCAGGTGCGGCAGGCCCCGCTTGGCCACGACCTCCAGGGCCTCCTCGGCCGCCAGGCAGGACCAGACCTCGAAGCCGGCTCCCTCCAACTCGCGCCGGATGAGGCGTAGCAGGTCGGGATCGTCTTCCACGGTGAGAATCCGGCGGGACGACCGCTCGTCGAAAGCGGATGACTTATCGGTCAAGGTGTGTGCCTTCCGTCAGTGGCGCCATACTATCCCAGGACAGCCTCGTAATGTGGGCTGTAATCTTGGTTCCCCAGACTCCACGCAGCTTTGGGGGAGCCACGAAAGAACCGAAGCTTCGCGAAGATTATGGAACGACCCGCCCTTCAGCGCATCCTTTTCGTCGAGGACGATCCCGACATCCAGGTGATCGCGACCATGGCCCTGGAGGCTCTGGGCGGATTCCTGGTCCTCGCCTGCGGCACCGGCGGCGAGGCTCTCTCCCGCTTCGAGGAGTTCGCGCCCGACCTCGTTCTGCTCGACGTGATGATGCCCGGCATGGATGGACCCGCGACGCTCAAGGCCCTGCGGCGGTTGCCCGCGGGTGAGACGACGCCGGTGATCTTCATGACCGCCCGGGTGCAGGCGCAAGAGGTGACCCTCTACCGCGAGCTCGGGGCGGCGGAGGTGATCGCCAAGCCGTTCGATCCCATGGCCCTGGCGGCGACGGTGCGCGAGATCTGGTCCTCCCTGCCCTGAGTCGAACGTGGCCGGCGTGGAAAACGATCTCGAAGACGAGGAGCTGCGCCGGTATTTCGCCGGCCGTCTTCCCGCCCGCCTCACCGAGCTCGAGGACGCCGCCGCGGCCGCCCGGGAAGCCGGCTGGGCCGCCGAGCCCCTGCGCCTCTTCCACCGTCTCGCCCACTCCCTGGTGGGAGCGGGGACGACCTTCGGCTTTCCCGCCGTCTCGGAGCATGCCCGCACCCTGGAGCGCCTGCTGAAAGCTCACCTCGAAGGCGGCCCGCCACCCGCCGCCGCGGCGGTCGCGGAGATCCTCGGGCGGCTGCGGACGGCGGCGAAGTAAGCTTCCGGTCATGCCCCGCGTCCGGTTCACTCTCCTCGCGCGCGTCGCGCTGGCTCTGGCGGCGGTCGGTCTGCTGCCGCTCGTCATCTCGTACTTCGGGCTGGTCGGCGTCAACCGCGACGCGCTGCTGGGGCAAGTGCTCAAGACCCATGCGCTGGCCGCCGACACCGCGGCCAGCCGCGTCGGCGCGTTCCTCGATACCCGGCTGGCCCTGGCCCGCGGCCTGGCGGGCAACCGCGCGCTGGCGGATCCCCATTCGCCGGACGCCCAGGAGCTGCTGGTGCAGAGCCTTCAGACCTGGTCCTCCCTGGGCGTCGAGGCGGTGGCCGTGGTCAACGGCCGCGGCGAAACCGTGATGCGGGTGCAGCTCAAGGACGACGGCTCGCGGCGGCGGGCCGAGGCCGGGCTCGTCGGGCCGTGGCCGGAGCCGGTCGTGATCGTCGCCGGCATCAAGCCGCCGGTGGTACGGATCTCGGCGCCGCTGCCCCAGGGCGCGGGCGCCGTGCGGCTGGTCTGCGAGGGCTCGCTGCTCGACGAGGTGCTCCACCCCGAAGATCTCGGGCAGGAAGCCGTGCTGGCGCTGGTCGGGCGAGACGAGCGGGGAGGCGGCCGGCTTCTGCTGGGCAGCGACACCTCGCTCGATGCCTTCCCCAGGACGCTGGTGGCCAACGCCGTTTCGGGGCGCCTCCGCGGCTCCACCCGGTCGGTCGACCGGCGAGGCGACGAGGTCCTGGGCGCCAGCGCGCCGGTGCCGGAATCCGATTGGGTGGTGCTCTCGCGCCAGCCGGCGCGGGTGGCCGAGGCGGTCGCGGCGCGGCTGAAGCGGCGCTCGGCCCTGGCCTTCGGCTCGGCCCTGCTGCTCATCGTGGCGCTCTCGGGGGGGGCCTGGATCGCCATCGTGCGCCCCATCCGCGACCTCGCCCGCGACCAGCGCGAGCTGGCCAAGGCCGGCGGCGCGACGCCCTCGGGCGGCGACGAGATCGACGACCTGCGCCGCAGCTTCGACGCCCTGCGCCGCGGCATTTCCGAGCGCGAGGCCCTGGGCGACGTGTTCCTGGGCCGCTACCAGGTGGTGGAGTTCATCGCCACCGGCGGCATGGGCACCGTCTTCCGGGGCTGGGACCCCAAGCTCCAGCGGCCGGTGGCGCTGAAGACCGTGCGGCTGGGAGTCGACCTGCTGGCCGACAAACGCGCCCAGCTCATCACCCAGCTCGTGCGCGAGGCGGTGACGGCGGCACGCTTCAGCCATCCCAACGTGGTCGCCGTCTACGACGTGGAGGATGCGCCGGACGGCGCCTTCATGGCCCTCGAGCTGGTGGACGGCGTGAGCCTCGAGCACCTGCTGCTGCGCCGCGGCCGGCTGAGCCCCCAGGAGGTGGCGCCGCTGGGAGCGGCCATCGCCCATGGCCTCGCCGCCGCCCACGCCCGCGACATCGTGCACCGCGACGTCAAGCCGGCCAACGTGCTGCTGGGGCGCGACGGCTCGATCAAGGTGACCGACTTCGGCATCGCGGACTTCGTGGCCGCGGCGGGCCGCGCCGAGGGGCTGGTCTTCGGCACGCCGGGCTACCTGCCGCCCGAGAGCCTGCGGGGGGCCGGCCACACCCGGGGCGGCGACCTCTTCGCGCTGGGGGTGATCCTCTACGAGTGCCTCACCGGCGCCAAACCCTTCGGCGGCATCGACGTGCAGGACATGATTCAGTCCGTCCTCTTCGGTATCCTCAAGGCCCCCAGCGCCCGCACCGCGGGGATCCCCTCCGAGCTCGAGACCCTGGTCCTCCTGCTGCTCGAACGCGACCCCGCCCGCCGCCCTTCGAACGCCGCCGCGGTGGCGGAGGAGCTCGACCGCATCGACGCCCGGCACGGCTTCCGCTGGCAATTCGACGACGCCATACCGCAGGTCTCGCAGTCGTCGGTGAGCCTCACGCTGGAGGCGCAGTGGCTCCCGACGACGCGGCTGGCCGCCGAGTAGAGGGCTGGAGTCGGCTAGATACTCGTCGAGGTGGATGATCCCGCGCTGGCCGGCCGGGCCACGAAGACGTTCCCCTCGGGCAGGCGGAGGAAGAGGACGGGCGTCGCCCACTCGAAGGCGTCGGGCCGGGCGGAGTGGATGGCCTGCCGACCCTCGGTGAGCGCGACGTCGATCGAGTCGCCGCGCGCCAGGTGGCGGTAAAAGGCGGCGCTGAAGCCGATCGCGGCGCGGTCGGAGATCGCCCGCCGCATGGCGACGACCGCCGGCACCCCGCCCAGGACGAGCGCGGTGGCGACCCCGCGGAACGGGCTCATCCCGCCCTGGGTCTGGGCGCGCGCCGTGTTGCAGGCGTTGAGCACGACCACTCCGAGCGAGCGGAGGTCACGGAGCTTGGTGGCGAAGGCCCGGCCGCTTACCAGGTCGAGCGAGCCGTCGGCCGCCTCGCAGGCGAGCCCCCCGTCGCCGGTCGCCGGGTCGAAAGTGCCGTGGCCCATGAAGTGGAGGACGTTCCAGGAGTCCTCGGCGAGCGCCTGGCGGATGCTGTCTGCCGAGGCGTGCGAGAGGACCCGGACCTGGACCCCGGAGCCGCTCCGGTCGAGTTCCTCCTCGAGGCGTCTCATCTCCTCGTCGAGGTCGAGGGCGGGAAGGCCGCGCGGGCTCGCGCCGACGACCAGGATCTTGAGCGGCGGCGTGAAGGGGATGGGCTGGGAGGAACGCGGCACATCGAGGTAGCGCACCACCGAAGTCTGGCGGGAGAGCGCGAAGCAGTCCTCGGTTTCGTCGCAGAGGAGCTCCCAGGGAAGGTCGGCGAGGACGCTGGTGTCGGGGTCGCTGGGGTCGATCTTGATCTTGAGCCGGAGCCCAAGGTCGGTCTCCCGCTCAAGCTGGCCGCGGCACTTGTCGAAGAGCGAGCGGACCGCCCCCTGGAAGACCGCGCGGTAGAGCTCGGCGCCGATTTCGAGCGGCGAGCGCACGACGGCGGCCGCCGGCCCGGGTGCCGGTCTCAGGTCACGCCTGGCGACGTCGAGCGAGTCGGGGGCGAGGCTTCCAAGCGGCGGTAGAGAGAAGCCGACGTGCCCCTCGCCGAAGGGGGACTGGACCACCCGCGCCCGGAAGTCCCCGCGCGCCGTGGCGTCCAACTGGAGGATGAAGTCTTCGAATCGCACCAGGCGGTGAGGCACCTGGCCGGCGCTTTTGTCGAGCCGCTGGCCCTCCAACTGGAAGCGCAGGGCGAGGTCCGCGGCCTCATGCGCCCGGCGGAAGGTCTCGTAGAGCACCCCCAGGAGCATATAGACCGAGACTCCCACGATCCCTGTGGCCCCGAACTCGCTCAGCACGTAGGCCTGTGCCGGGTCCCTCACGATGTGGGGCGACTGGTTCCAGATGAAGTTGCTCCAGGGCACCAGGATGATCATGTACCCGACCGTCATGGCGACGGCGATCGTCCGCCAGAGGACCCCGTACTCTTTCAGCCGTTCCCACCGGACCGAGGCGCCGAGCTCCTCCGAGTCCAGCCAGGCCGGCCAGGGCAGGAAATGGATGTAGCAGGTCAGGAGGCAGGCGACCGAGAACTGGGCCAGCCAGACGGAGACCCCGCCGTGGGGAAACTCCGGCAGGAAGAAGGGCAGGGCCAGGAGCCCCATCCCGGCGAGGATCGCGGCCGGGACCGTGGCCCGGACCTTCCAGGAGAAGGCCCGAGTGAGCACGAGGAGGGTCGAGGCGAAGACCACCGGACCGCCCGCCACGGCGAGGGGATAGCCGTACGGGTAGGTCCTGGCTCCGAACGCGACATGCGACGTGAGGCGAGCGTCTATCCAGGTGACCCCCGCCAGGGTGATGGAGAACGCCAGCGCGTTCAAGCCGGCGACCTTGACCGCGAACCAGGCGTTCTTCGTCATGGCCACCGGGACCGCCAGCCGGAGATCGCTTTCACCTTGCCCAGCATTTGTCGGGTTCCTTTCAGGAAAGGTCGCCTTCGAACACCCGCGAGCCGACCACCCCTCGCGAATGGATGGCCCCCCAATGTTATGTTACTGGGCGGACGGCAGCAGGCTCCGAGGCAGGTGGCCTAGAGATCACCCAGTCGCCGGCCACGGCGGCTGGAAGCGGATCGGAACAACACGCCGAATGAGCTCGAAGTCCCCCAAGTTTCGGGTGACGAGGATGGCTCCCAACTCGCGGGCGGTGGCGGCGATCAGAAGGTCGTTGGCAAAGCTGCGTTGGGTGAGGCTGCTTCCGTAGCTACCGAGCGCCCGTAGGCGTCGATCGATGTCCGCCGCCAGGCTCCAGGTGGCCAATGTCGGCACATGGATACGGCGTCGGGTCCGGAAGGGCTCGAGCAGCCCCCTTTCGAGGGCGTCGATCCGCTGGCGATCGCGAGCTCCGACGAGCAGCTCGTGCGCCACCACCGCGCTGAGGATCAGTTGAGGCAGGTTCTTCTGGTGGAAGGCTCGAAAAGTCTCGCCGAAGTCGGGATCATTGAATCCGGCGATGTAGATGTTCGAGTCGAGAAGGAACATGACCTACTTGGTGGACGGGGCGAAGTAGTCCGCGAAACCCCCACGACCGAGAAGGGCGTGGAGCCCCGCCTCCGTCTCTTCGCGGAAGCGAGCAAGATCGAGAGCTTCGTCGAGCGCGCGGTGAATGGCCTCCGTCTCGGTAGCAGCTCCCAGGATCTCCTTGACGCGATCGATCTTTCGCTGGTCAAGAATCAGGTTCTTGCGTTTCAGGCTGCTCTTGTCGGCCACTGCTCTCATCGCGAGTCCTCCCGTTGATCTGTATTGTATTCGCGATGATCTGCATCGGGCAAGTGGGCGCGCCCGCCGGCTGCTACTCGTCGAGGCGGATGATCCCGCGCTGCAGGGCGAGCGTGACGGCGTGCGTGCGGTCCCGGGCGCCGAGCTTCTGGAAGACGCTCTCGAGGTGCGCCTTCACGGTCTCCGCCGAACGTCCGATGGCGCGCGCGATCTCCTTGTTGCTCAAGCCTCGCGCCACGTACAGCAACACCTCGCGCTCGCGGGCGCTGAGGTCGTCGCGCGGCGTGAACTCGGCGAGCCGGGTCGCGACGACCGGCGGGATGACCCGCTTCCCGGCGGCGGCGCGCACGGCGTCGACCAGCTCGGCGACCAGCGCGTCCTTGAGCAGGTAGCCGCAGGCGCCGGCGCTCAGCGCGCGGTGGATGTCGGCATCGCCCTCGTAAGTCGTCAGGGCGACCAGCCGCGCGCCGGGGTCGAGGGCGCGGATCGCTTGGATGGCGCCCACGCCGTCGAGCCGCGGCATACACGCTCACGTTGCGCGTGCCTGTCGAGCGGTTCGTACTGGGAGATTCGCCGGTCTGGGTCGAGCGCCCAGGCCGAGCTGCTGGTGCAGAGCGCGATCGCGATGAGCCACGGCGCCCACGCGCCTACCGGTCGCCGACGGGCGCTTCCGATCTCCCGGCTGGTTCCCATGCAGCCAGCTTATCTACCTCTGCCGCCGGAGCACGATCTCCTTGCGGCTGCTGTTGCCCACCATGTCGACGGCCTCCACCTCCAGCACGACCCGGTCCGGCTCCGTGTGGTCGCGCAGGATCAGGCGATCGACTCCGGCGCCGGCGTCCTCGGCGGCGATCCAGAGGATGTGGTCGTCGAGCCGGTCGTTCTTGCCGTCGACGGCGGCGGTGCTCTCCGGCGCGGCGAGGAAGGCCTGGGGACGGTCGCTCTTGATCTCCACCGGGAACTGCGCGTAGACGCCGCCCCGCTTCTCCTTCACCCAGGGCACGGGGACCTGCCACACGCCGTCCTGGGTCTGCCAGGCGTCCTTCGCCGGGCGTCCGCGCCCGCGCCGTCCGCGCAGGCGCCGCCGGTCGCTCTCGGTGTCGGGGGCCAGCCGGTCGGAGAGCGCCTTCTGATCGCCCACCTGCCAGCGGATGACGGGCGGCTCGGTGTCGGTGACGAAGGCCACGGGGGCGAGCGGCACGCGATGGCCGCAGCCGTCGAGCACGACGGCGCCCGCGGTGTGCGCGCCGGCCGTCCATGCCGCCGGCCAGGCCGCCGCCTCCTGGCCGCCGATCACCGGCAGCGAGCGCGCCGGGCTGCCGTCCGGCCCCACCGCGGTCACCTGCACGGTGGCCGCCGCGGAGGTGAACAGCCGGTCGCCCACCCGCACCTGCGGGCCGCCGATCTGCAGACTGCCGGTCGGCGCCTGCATCCCGGTGCGGTCGGAGGTGATGGCGAGCCCGGAGGCCTCGCTGGGATAGCCGTCGAGGCCGGAGAGGCTGCGCGCCGTCACCCGCCAGTAGTAGCGTCCCACGGCCAGGGGAGCGGCGGGACGCCACTGCGCCGCGGTTTCGCCGGCCTGCCGCTCGACCAGCTCGGCACAGCCCGGATCACGGCAGATCTCGACGGTGTAGGAAGCCGCCTCCGGCACCGCCTGCCAGGAGAAGAGCGGGTCGGCGCAGGCCCTCTCGGCGCCCGCCGCCGGATCGGTCCCCGGGGGGGCGGCCAGCAGCTTCTCGGGTGGCCCCGGCGGTCCGGTCTCGGCGACGGAGGTGCCCATGCCGCGCGGCACCTGGACCTTGGCGCCTCCCGCCTCGACGTCGCTCTCGCCGCCGTAGACCATCACCTTGGCGCTGTTTCCCTCCGCCTTGCGGGCGCGGGTCTGGGCGCCGCCGGACTTGTCGGGCCGGGAGGTCGTACGCGAGGCGCCGACGACAATCTCCACCTCTGGCGCGCCGGTCGACGGCGTGTTGGAGCGCGCGTCGAGCTCGGCCTGCCCGTTCATCAGCTCGATCGACTTCCTCTCCACCCCCTTGAGCACCGCCCCCGAACGGCGCAGGAAGACCAGGGAGTCTTCCGTGACCATCAGGCGGGCGCCGTCGGTGAAACGCAGCTCGGCGGAGGATTTGCCGAACGTGCGCACGCCGTCCCGCTCCACCAGCATGTCTCCCACCCGGGCATCGGTCCAGGCGATGGGGGAGGGTTGATCCTCCACCTGGCGCGACATCCGGTTGAGGGTGGCGACGGGGAGGACCTGCCGCACCCCGGGCAGCCGGATGCGCTGGCCCGGCTCGATGCGGTTGGGGTCCAGGATGTTGGGATTGAGCTGGTGCAGCTCTTTCCAGCGCTGCACGGAGCCGAGGTAGCGGGTGGCGATCTGCTCCAGGGTCTCCCCGGGCCGGACGATGTGCCAGACGATCTCTCCCGTCCCGGGTGCTGCGGGAGCGCCGCTCTGGGCCCTCACGGTTCCCGTCGCGAGCAGGGAGTTGAGCAGAAGTCCAACAAATGCGGTCAGGAGTCTTTTCATGAAGTCCTCTCCGTCGGCAATTTCGCCGGGCGGTTCGTTGCGGAACCCAAGTCTCTGGTGGTAGTCCTATACTAATCCGGCTTTGGTGTGCGGAGCTCAGATTTCCATGAAGACGGTTTTAGTAGTCGACGACGAGCCCACAGTCCGATTCGCGCTGGCCGAGGGCCTCGCCGACCGGCGGCGTGGTATCAAGGTCGCCACCGCGGGCAGCGGCCTGGAAGCCATCACCGTCCTCGAATCCGAGCGGGTCGACCTGGTGCTCACCGACCTGCGGATGCCCGAGATGGACGGCTTCGAGCTGCTGGCTCACCTGCGCCGCAACTTCGCCGGGCTGCCGGTGATCGTCATGACGGCTCTCGGAGGGAGCGAGACGGAGACCCGTCTGGAAGGCACCGTGGAGTGCTTCACCAAGCCGTTCAACGTCCCGGTGCTGAAGGCCAAGATCCGGGAGCTGCTGGCGCAGCGCGTGAAGGGGCGGGTGGAGAACATCACCCTGCCCTCCTTCCTGCAGCTCCTGGAGCTGGAGCGCAAGACGTGCACGCTCGCCATCACCTCCCTGGGCCGGGCTGGAGGCCTCTTCTTCCGCACCGGCCGGCTGGTGGGCGCGTCGACGGGAGAGCTGTCCGGCCAGGCGGCGGCCCTGGAGATCGTCACCTGGGAGGATGCCGACATCGAGATCATAGACGTCTGCCCCGAGGTGGAAACCGAGATCGGCGCCGGCCTGAGCTACCTGCTCATGGAAGGCATGCGGCTCCAGGACGAGCGCGAACAGGGTCAGGCTCCCCACGCCGACGCGACCCCGCCGCCGCCGGCCCCGGGCGAGAGCCGGCCCGGGCGGCGCCGGCGGCCGGAGCTGGACGCTCTGGGCCCCATGGCCGAGGCGCTGAAGCGGGGACGGTCGATCAAGGGGGCCCTCGGGCTGGTGCTGGTGGATACGGAGACCGGCGCGGTGGCCGACTCGGGGAGCCTCTCCGAAAAGCTGGAGCTGGGAGAGGAGATGGCCGGAGCGATCGCCGAGCTGCTGCGCGAGCAACGGCGCGCCGTGCGGCGGGCGGGCGGCACCGAGGCCCTCGAGGAGGTTCTGCTCACCACCTCGGAGCGTTACTACATGGCCCGCGGCCTGGGCACGGGGGAGGACCACTTCCTCCTCCTCATCCTCGACCGCCACCAGGGCAACCTGGCGCGCGCCCAGCTCGACCTGGTAAGCATCGAGCGGGCGCTGGAGGCGACGCGGCTGCGGACGGTGTAGGAGCCTGTCCCGCGCCCTACTTCGGCCGCGCGTACCGCGCTTCGTGGTGGGGACGGCCTCTCTCGACGGCGATGAGGGTGCCATTGGCGAGCCGGCGGCGCAGGTGCACCGAGACCATGCGGGGATCGACCGGTTTGCGCAGCCTGTCGCGGTAGCGGCTGTCGATCTCGGAGGCGACGTTCGAGAGCCCGAAGGGGCTTCCGGCCGGCCAGCTCTGTAGCACCAGGTCCACCATGCGGCTCAGGCGCGGCCTGCGGCCGGGGTCAGGGTCCGGGGCCGGCGGCGGGGGAGACGGCACCGCGGGGACGTGACGGGCCGCGAGATCGAGGGCCGCGGCGGTGGCCGCGCGGAAGGTCGCGAGGTTCTTCGTCAGCACTTCGAGCTCGGCGGCGTGGATTTCGCGCTGTTGCCGGTGAAGGTTTTCCTGCTCGGCGTGGAAGGCTTCGCGTTCCCGGTGGATCGCGATCTGCTCGTCCAGGTTGGCTTCGACCGCCGCCAGAGGAACTTCGCTCGTAATCGCCATCCCACCCCTCCTTTGTGCCGCAACCCGCCGGCAGAGGGGGCGATCGTATCAGCCAGCAGCCGCATCTACCACACCTTATGCCGCAAAAAATCGCTCAGCAGCTCTCCCTGTCGCGGGAGTTGCCGCAAATGGCGGTACAGCGGTGGGTGCTGGCGAGGCAGGGACGACTGCTCCGAGTCCATTTGCGGCTGCTCTCGTTCCATTTGCGGCTGTTGTAGGTTAACTTGCGGCTGCTACGCGTTCACTTGCGGCTGCTGAAAGTTCACTTGCGGCTGGTGGACGTTCACCAATGACTGGTGGACGTTCACTTGCGGCTGGTGAACGTTCACTAGCGGCTGCTGTAGCTTCAGCAACGGTCCCACGCTGGGCATTTGCGACTCTTGCCGAGGTCTCAGCGGTTCCACTTTCGAAGTTTGCGGCACCTGCCGAGCTGGCTGCAGCTCATCTCGGGTATTTTGCGGCTCGCGAAAAGACCTCAGCTCAGAATCGGCGTGAAGCCGTCGTCCGTCTCCTGCACCAGCAGCAGATGGAAGCCGCGGCGGGGGCCGACGCGGACGAAGCCCTCGTACTTGGTGAAGCTCTCCTCGACGCCGAAGGTGAAGCGGCCGGTGCTGCCCAGCTCGGTGGTGTGGTAGGCCTCCAGCGTCGCGTCGTCGAAGCCGCGGGCGACGAGGACGGCGCCGCCGATGTCACCCCCCTTGAGACGCGCCGTCTTGGCGCGGATGACGTCCTCCTTGAAGGCGGCGAGCACCTCGGGCGTGGCGCGGGAGACCCGCTGCGCGAGGTGGAGGACGCGGCCGTCGGCGTCGAAGGTGGCGAGGTCGAAGAAGTCGGTGGCCGGCGTGCCGGTGCGGGGCAGATCGTGGTGGAGCGCGGCGCGGCGCACGTCCGCCAGCCACTCCACCAGATACTTCCAGCGCGCCGTGCGGTCCCGCTCGGCGAAGAACCGCGGCGCCTCCTCCAGGCTCCAGCGCAGGAAGCGGGCCATCGGGTCCTCGGCGAGCAGAGGGTGGGCGATGCCTTCGGACGCGATCACCGGAGCCGGCGCCCGGGTCACCTGCACTTCGGCGTTGCGCGGCTCGCGCTGGTAGGAGAGGAAGCACGGCATCTGCCGGCACTCGATGACGTCGGCCTGCACGGCGACGCTGCCGATCCACTCCTGCCAGGGGCGCTCCACCGGCACGCCCTCCCAGCCGGCGGAGAAGAGGGAGAGCACCGGCACGCCGCCGCAGAAGAGCAGCGCCGCCACGACGCCCATCTCCCGCCGCATCCGCAGGGCGCCGTCGAAGCGCTCCTCGCCCAGCGAGGCGATGAGGCCGGGGAGATTGACGTACTTGGAATCGAAGCCCTCGTGCCGCGGGCGAGGCGGGTGGAGCAGCGAGGCGAGCTGGCGCACGCAGCCGGGTCCCAGCTCTTCGGGCGCCGGGTGGAGCACGGCGCGCACCTTGGCGGGCAGCGCTTCGAGGACGGCGTCGCCGGTTTCGCCCGTGCGGGTGTCGACCGCCGCCAGCACGAGGCCGTCGGCGAGAAAGAGGCAGGCGTCGTCGAGCATCGCGGCTCCGGCGAAGGCCGGGGCGTGGAGCGGCCGGTCGAGCAGGCGGTCGAGCAGGCTCTTCGAGCCCTGGGCGCCGAGGTCCCGGGCCGGCCAGCTCCGCGCCGCGCCGGCCGCCGCGTGCGGAGCTTCCGCCGGCAGGTTGCGCAGGATGGTGCTCGTCCCCGCCTGGACCGCGGCCGGCGCCGGGGTCATCACCGTGGCCGCGACGGCGGCCTTCTGCACCTCGGCCAGCGCCCGGGCCATCTCCGTGGCGGTGCTGTAGCGACCCTCGCGGTCCCGGGCCAGGGTGCGCGCCACGACGCTTTCGAGAGCGGGGGAGAGCGAGGGCTCGAAGGAGCGCAGGGGCGTGGGCGGGTCGCGCAGGACGGCGCTCGCCACCTGGAGGAAGTCGGTGCCGGCGAAGGGAAAGCGGCCGGTGAGCAGGTGGAACATCAGGATGCCGGCGGAGAAGAGGTCCGAGCGGCCGTCGACCTCCTCGCCCCGGAGCTGCTCCGGCGAGGCGAAGCGCGGCGTGGCCAGCACGAAACCGGCCTGCGTCTTCACCAGGTCCGAGCCGCGCAGGCGGGCGATGCCGAAGTCCGTCACCTTGAGGCGGCCGTCCGGCAGGAGGACGAGGTTGGCGGGCTTGATGTCGCGGTGGACCACGCCGTTGCGGTGGGCGTTGTCGAGCGTGCTCAGCAGATCGATCATGAGGGAGACGACGCGCTCGGGAGGCAGCTTCCCCTCCTCGCTCATCACCTCCTCCAGCGTTTTGCCCTCCAGCCATTCCATGGCGATGTAGGGGCTGCCGTCCTCCTCGCCGATGCGGTAGATGGTGGCGGCGCCGGGGTGGGAGAGGGCGGCGGCGGCCCGCGCCTCCTGGAGGAAGCGGGCGCGGTATTCCAGCGCCACGGCGGGCTCCTCGCCGGCGAGCATCTGCGCCCGCAGCGACTTGATGGCCACCCGGCGCTCCAGCGACGGCTCGATGGCGCGATAGACGATGCCCATGGCGCCCTCGCCGATGCGGGCTTCGACCTGATAGGGGAACGTCGGGGTGGGGCGCTCCGGAGGAAAAGGCATCGCGGGCTCCAGCATAGCGGTTCGGACCCTCCTTGGGACCGGCGTTCGAATGGATCTACGCAGGATTGGATGCTCTCGGTTTGGTGGAGGTTTCGCAGATCCTTGCGTCGATATGTCTATTTGTCTTTCGCGCAAGTTCTTCCCTAGAATGGGTCCTGAGAGCCTAGCCTTCATTGCCAACCCGAAACCGCCTTCCCGCGGCTCGAACCTGAGCGACTCGATCCCCTGGAGCTCCAACGGCTGCACGGACGGCGGCGATCTCGACGAGGGAGGATTCCGATGCCAGTCCAGCCAACCTATCCCGGCGTCTACATCGAGGAGCTGCCCAGCGGGGTGCGAACGATCACCGGGGTCGCGACCTCGATCACCGCCTTCATCGGCCGGGCGAAGCGAGGACCGGTCAACGATCCGATCACCATCAACAGCCTCGGCGACTTCGAGCGGCTCTTCGGCGGACTGTGGATCGGAAGCTCGCTCGGCTACGCGGTGCGCGACTTCTATCTCAACGGCGGCAGCCAGGCCATCATCGTCCGCCTGGTCGAGGGAGGCGCCCGCGCGGAGCTGACCGTCGTCGCGGCGACCAGTCCGCCGAGCAGCCCGCTGGGCGGGACGGTCTTCCTGACCCTGGAGGCCGCCAGCGAAGGGGCTTGGGCGAACGGCATGACGGCCGCCGTCGACGCCAACGTGTCCGCCGCCGTGGCCCAAAGCTTCAACGTCAGCCAAAGCGACCTGTTCAACTTGACGGTCACGGATCCCTCCGGAGCGGTGGAGATCTTCCGTAACCTGACCCTGGTGGACAGCCCCCGGCGGATCGACAAGGTCCTGACGACACAATCGCGGCTCGTCCGTTGGAAGGGAACCCCTCCCCCGTTGTCAGTCCCCGTCCCGCAGTCCGCGGTCACGGGAACGGCCTCCGGGGGTGACGACGGCCAGGGGCTGAGCGATGCGGATGTCACCGGAAATCAAAATGCCAAGTCCGGCCTTTACGCTCTTGAAAAGGCCGACCTGTTCAATCTCCTCTGCATCCCACCGTATTCATCGACGGGGGACGTCGCTCCGTCGGTCGTCGCCGCGGCCGGAGCCTACTGCGAGCAGCGGCGCGCCATGCTGATCGTCGATCCGCCGAGCACCTGGACGACCAAGGACCTGGCCAAGAGCGGCATCGCCTCGGGAGTGGGCACGACGAGCAAGAACGCCGCCCTTTTCTTCCCGCGGCTGCGCCAGCCCGACCCTTTGCACGACAACCAGATGGACGACTTCGCGCCGTGCGGCGCGGTGGCGGGCGTCTTCGCCCGCACGGATGCCCAACGCGGCGTGTGGAAGGCCCCGGCCGGCCTGGATGCCACGCTGGTGGGCGTTCCCGCCCTGAGCGTGCCGCTCACCGATCCGGAGAACGGCGAGCTCAACCCTCTCGGCGTCAACTGCCTGCGGGTGCGCCCGGCCGCCGGACCGGTCGTCTGGGGCTCCCGCACTCTGCAGGGCGACGACCGGCTGGCCTCGGAGTGGAAGTACGTCCCCGTGCGCCGCCTCGCCCTCTTCCTCGAGGAGAGCCTCTACCGCGGCACCCAATGGGTGGTCTTCGAGCCCAACGACGAGCCGTTGTGGGCGCAGATCCGTCTGAACCTGGGTGCCTTCATGCACACCCTCTTCCGCCAGGGCGCCTTCCAGGGCACGTCGCCGCGCGACGCCTACCTGGTCAAGTGCGACAAGGAAACGACGACTCAGGACGACAGAAACCGCGGCGTGGTCAACATTCTGGTGGGTTTCGCGCCCTTGAAGCCCGCCGAGTTCGTGATCATTCAGATCCAACAGCTCGCCGGCCAGGTCCAGGCCTAGGCCCTTGGAGGAGATATGGCCCAGTTCAGCGTCAACGCACAACGCTTCGATCCCTACAAGAACTTCAAGTTTCGCGTCAAGTGGGACGGCAAGTACGTGGCGGGCATCAGCAAGGTCGGCGCCCTCAAGCGCACCACCACGCCGGTGGAGCACCGCGAGGGCGGTGACCCCAGCAGCGTCCGCAAGTCGCCGGGGCAGACCAAGTACGAGGCCATTACCCTGGAGCGCGGAGTGACCCACGACACCGAGTTCGAAAAGTGGGCCAACAAGGTGTGGAACTACGGCGCCGGCCTCGGGGCCGAGGTCTCGCTCCAGGACTTCCGCAAGGACATCATCATCGAGATGTACAACGAGGCCGGCCAGCCGGTGCTGGCTTACAAGGTCTACCGCTGCTGGGTGTCGGAGTTCCAGGCCCAGCCGGATCTGGACGCCAGCGCCAATGCCGTGGCCATCCAGACGATCAAGCTGGAGAACGAGGGCTGGGAGCGCGACGTCGCGGTGACGGAGCCTAGCGAGCCCAGCTTCACGGTGCCGGCTTAGGCCATGCGGCCGTTGACGCCCGAGCGGCTCCTCGAGGTCTGGGAGCGGTGCCAGGGGCACGGCGCGACGGTCCGTGCCCTGGCCCTCCTCGCCGCCGCCAGTCCGGAGGTGAGCTGGGACGAGCTGGGCAGCCTGCCCCTGGGCGAGAGGGACCGCCGGCTGCTCCAACTTCGGGAGGTTGCGCTGGGCCCTCGCCTCGAAGGCCTCGCCCACTGCCCCGGGTGTGGCGAGCCCCTGGACGTTGCCCTCGACGGCCGGGACCTGAGGACCGGCGGAGATGTCGATCCGCCCGGCGAGCTGGAGCTGGCGCGGGACGGGCTGGAGCTGCGCTTCCGTCTGCCGAACAGCTTCGATCTGCTGGCCGTCGAGCGCTGCCCGGAGGTCGAGGAGGCCCGCCGGCAGCTCGCCGGGCTCTGCCTGCTGGAGGCACGGCGGAGCGGGGAGCCGGTCGCGGCGGAGGATCTTTCAGAGGACGACCTCACGGTCCTGGGCGAGGGCATGGCCGAGGCCGATCCCGGCGCCGAGCTGCTGCTGGAGCTGCGCTGTCCGGCCTGTGGCGAGGGTTGGTGGGAGCTGCTCGACGTGGCCTCTTTCTTCTGGGCCGAGCTCGAGGTCCAGGCCCGGCATCTGCTGCGGCAGATCCACGTCCTGGCGCGCGCCTACGGCTGGCGTGAGCCGGACGTCCTCGCCTTGAGCCCGTGGCGGCGCGGAATCTATCTGGAGATGGCAGGGGCATGAACGATTTCCTCGGCCGCCTCGCCGCCCGCGCTCTCGGCCGGGTCTCGCCGCTTCAACCGCGGCTGCCCTCGCGCTTCGAGCCCGCCGCTCCCCTCGTCCTCGGCGTGGATCCGCCGGGTTCCGAGGGAGAGGCCACGGGATCGCCGGGGACTGAATCGCCACCCTCGGCGACGACACCGGCGGCGGCAAGGAACGCGCCTCCGGGCAGTGGCATCGAGAATCAAACCGCGGTCCCGGAGGGGACCACCGTCGGTAGCCCAGGATTTCAATCCCGGGCGATAAGCGGAGTCGCTGACGCCTTCTTCGAGATACCCTTTAAGAGTGATGACGCCGGCCCATCTGATGGACGGAGCCCTGTCCGCCGCGTCGAGGCCCTCACTCCCCCAGCCCCTCTCTCCCAGCCTCCCCCCCGCCGGCCGGGAGAGAGGGGAGCCGGAAGTCCCACAAAGGAGGAATTGGCTTTTCTCCCTGGTCTCCCTATCGCGGAGAGGGTGATGGCAGAAGAGGAGGATCGGGGGGATGAGGGGTCTTTCTCCCTCTTCTCCCGGCGGCCGGGGGGGAGGCTGGGAGAAGAGGGCCGGGGTGATGAGGGCCACGGCGGCGCGGTGACCGGTCCGGCATCTCTCGGGACGATGAGCTCAGAGGGTGTCGCAAAATCCGCGAGCGCGGATCTTGACGCCGGCCCACCTGGTGGACGGGGCCCTGTCCGCCGCATCGAGGCCCTCACTCCCCCAGCCCCTCTCTCCCAGCCTCCCCCCCGCCGGCCGGGAGAGAGGGGAGCCGGAAGTCCTACACAGGAGGAATTGGCTGTTCTCCCTCGTCTCCCGGTTGGGGAGAGGGCGAGGGGAGAAGAGGGGCGGGACGATGAGGGGTCTTTCTCCCTCTTCTCCCGGCGGCCGGGGGGGAGGCTGGGAGAAGAGGGCCGGGGTGATGAGGGCTACGGCGGCACGGTCACCGGTCCGTCTCCAGTCGTTGTGTCGCATCGGCGTCGAGCCCTTCCCATGGATTTTCGAGACACCCCCACGGACCGCAAAGGGGGTGAGGAGGGAGAGCCTTCGACGCTTTCCGCGCCAGCTCCTCCGCCGCTCGTCCCCTTCCCCGCCCTGCGCGAAGCGCCCATCCCTCCGCGGCTTGCCTCGCCTCGCGCCGGCGTGCGGGCCGAGGCCGGAGCTTCCCCGGCGGCCGAGCCCACCATCCGGGTCACCATCGGCAGGATCGAGGTGCGGGCCACGGCCCCCGCGCCGCCGCCGGCTCCGGCAGCGCGCCCGGCCGGTCCCCGGCTCACCCTGGAGGAGTACCTGCGCCGGCGCAGCGAGGGGCGGACGTGAGCAACTATCTCGCCTTCGCCAACGTCACGGCGGCCCTGCGAGACCTTCTGGACGCCGCCGCCAAGCAGGCGGTCTCCGCGGCCCAGGCGACCCTCGAACGGCCGGACACTCTCAAGGACGAGAAGAATCCGCGCGTCAGCGTCTTCCTTTATCAGGTGACGCCGAACGCCGCCTGGCGAAACGCCGACCTGCCCACCCGGCGCCAGGACGGCACGGTGGCCCAGCTCCCGCAGGCGGCTTTCGATCTCCACTACGTCCTCAGCTTCTACGGCAGCGACAACCTGCTCGAGCCGCAACGCCTTCTGGGGAGCGTGGTCAGCATGCTCCACATGCAGCCGGTGCTCTCCTCCGGCATCCTGAGCGGCGCGGCCAAAGACGTTCTGGGCAACGCCGACGTGGCTGATCAGATCGAGGCGGTGCGGCTGGTTCCCACCGGCTTCAACCTCGAGGAGCTGTCGAAGCTGTGGTCGGTCTTCTTCCAGGTGCCCTACAGGCTCTCGGTGGCCTACCAGGCGTCCGTGGTGCTGATCGTGCCCGAGGTCACGACCCAGCCGGCACTGCCGGTGCGAAGCCGCAACGTCTACGTCTCCCCCTTCCGCCAGCCGGAGATCGACGAGGTGCTGTCCGCCGCCGGCCCCGGCCTGCCCATCCTTCCGGGAGACACGATCGTTCTGCGCGGGCGTAACCTTCAGGGGGATGCGACGTGGGTGCGGATCGGCGGCACCGAGGTGAAGCCCGCACCGGCGGACGTCTCGGACTCCGAGATCCGCGTCCTCCTCGCCTCGCCGCCCTTTCCGGCCGATACCTTGCGGGCCGGCGTGATGGGTGTCCAGGTCGTTCAGCGCCAGCTCCTCGGTACGCCCCCCACGCTCCACGCCGGCTCGGAGTCGAACGTGGCGCCCTTCGTCCTGCGGCCTAAGGTCCTCAACTCCACCCTATCCATGGCGATGTCTCCCCCCGACGAATTCCGCACGGTCACGGTGGAGATCGCGCCGCCGGTGGGGGCGCGGCAGCGAGTCGTCCTGCTCCTGAACGAGACGGCGGCGGCCTCGGATCCCCGGGCCTTCTCGGTCGTGGTCGAGACGCGGGAGACCGACCCCGATACGGACGTCACCTTCAAGGTGCGCGGCCTCGCCGGCGGAACGGATCTCCTCGTTCGCGTCCAGGTGGACGGGGCCGAAAGCCTCCTCACGGTCGCGGCGGACGGCACCTACGACGGTCCCAAGGTGATGGTATGAGCAGCGAGACCCCATGGCGGGAGGCCAACCAGCGCCATCTCCTGGCGGCGCTGGCTGTGCTGCGCGGCGCCCTCGACCGGCACGCGGGGGGCCCTGAGCCCGGCCCGGAGCCGGCGAAGGCCCTGGAGGAGGCCGCCGCGGCGATGCCGGCGCCGCCGGCCCTGGAGGTGGTGAGCGAGCGGTTCGGCCTCTCCCCCTTCGAGCGCGACGTCCTCCTGCTCTGCGCGGGCGTGGAGCTGGACTCCGGGTTCGCCGCCCGCTGCGCCGCCACCCAGGGAGACGGGAACCGGCGCCAGCCGACCTTCAGCCTTGCCCTGGCCGCCCTCCCGGAGCCTCACTGGAGCGCCCTCACCCCCAGGGCTCCGCTGCGTCACTGGCGGCTGATCGAGGTGGGGAGCGGCGAGTCCTTGACCGCGAGTCCCCTGCGAATCGACGAGCGGGTGCTCCACTTCCTGGCCGGGGTGGAGACGGTCGACGATCGATTGTCCGGGCTGATCAAGCCGCTGGCGGGAGGGGCCGAGCTCGTCCCCTCGCAACAGGACCTCGCCCATCGCATCGCGGCGGCCTGGTCCGAGGCCGCCGGCCGGAGCGCCCTCCCCGTCGTCCAGCTTTGCAGCGGCAACGGCGGCGATGCGGCCGGGCAGCGAGCCATCGCGCTCGCCGTCTGCGCCCATCTGGGTTTGAGCCTCCACGAGCTTCCCGTGGCGGCGGTGCCCGCGGCGCCGGCGGAGCTCGAAGGGTTGATCCGGATCTGGGAGCGGGAGTCGGTGCTCTCGGGAAGCGCCCTCTTCCTCGACGCCGCCGATCTCGATCCGGGCGATGCGGCGCGGGAAGGCGCGGTGGCCCGGCTAACGGAGGAGCTGCGGGGACCGCTCCTCGTCGCCCTGCGCGAGCGGCGGCCGGCGCGGCAGCGGGCCGTCCTCCCCTTCGACGTTCCCGGCCCGACGGCGGGCGAGCAGCGCGTCCTCTGGCTGGCAGCCCTGGGACCCGCCGCAGCAGAGCTCAACGGTCAGGTGGACGCCATGGTCTCTCAGTTCAATCTCGGCGCCGTGGCCATCCGCTCCGCCGCCGCCCAGGGGGCCGGCCTGGGTGCTGAAACGGGTTCCGCGCTGTGGGATGCCTGCCGCTCGCAAAGCCGGCCTCGCCTGGAGAGCCTGGCCCAACGCATCGAGCCCGCCGCCGGCTGGCACGACCTGGTGCTGCCCGAGCCCCAGCGCCAGATCCTGCGTGAGGTCGCCGTCCACGTCCGCCACCGCCGGACTGTCCACGAGGATTGGGGCTTCGCCGGCCGCGGCAGCCGGGGGCTGGGGATCGGCGCCCTCTTCGCCGGTCCCAGCGGCACGGGCAAGACCATGGCCGCCGAGGTGCTCGCCGGGGAACTGCGGCTCGACCTATACCGTATCGACCTCTCCTCGGTGGTGAGCAAATACATCGGCGAGACCGAGAAGAACCTCCGCAAGGTGTTCGACGCCGCCGAGGAGGGCGGAGCCGTTCTCCTCTTCGACGAGGCCGACGCCCTGTTCGGCAAGCGCAGCGAGGTCAGGGACAGCCACGACCGCTACGCCAACATCGAGGTGAGCTATCTCCTCCAGCGCATGGAGTCCTACCGGGGTCTGGCGATCCTCACGACCAACCTGAAGGATGCGCTCGATACAGCCTTCCTGCGCCGCCTGCGTTTCATCGTCCACTTCCCCTTCCCGGACGCCGCCCACCGCGCCGAGATCTGGCGCCGCATCTTCCCGCGCCAGACCCCCACGGAGGGGCTCGATGCCGAGAAGCTCGGCCGCCTCTCCGTCGCCGGCGGCAACATCCGCAACATCGCCCTCGCCGCGGCCTTCCTGGCGGCCGACGACGGCGCCCCGGTGCGCATGGCCCACCTTCTGCGCGCCGCCCGCGGCGAGTTCGTCAAGCTCGAACGGCCGCTCTCCGATGCCGAGATTCGGGGGTGGGTGGGATGAAGATCGATCTCCACATCGAAGAGCTGGTCCTCGAGGGATTCCCCTCGTCGGACCGCCACCGCATCGGCGCCGCCGTCGAGCGCGAGCTGACGCGACTGCTGACTGAGCGTGGCCTGCCGCCGGGCTTGGCGGCGGGAGGGGAGACGGCGAGGATCGACGGCGGGAGCTTCGAGGCGAAGCCGGGCGGGCGGGCGGAGGCGGTGGGGCGGCAGGTGGCCGGGGCGGTGTATGGAGGGTTGAAGCGATGAGAGCCGGGGCGCAGAGCCGGACGAAGGGCTCGGTTCCTTCGTTCACTCCGGTGCAGAGCGGTCTGCTCCAGCGTAAGTGCGCCTGCGGTGGAGCCCCCGGAGTTGGCGGCGAGTGCGCTGCCTGTAGGAAGAAGAGATTGGGTTTGCAGAGAAAAGCCAACGGTCTGGGTGTCAATCAAGTCGTTCCTCGAATTGTTCACGAAGTCCTAGGCTCGCCCGGCCAGCCCCTTGGAGAAGAGATCCGAACCTCCATGGAGCCTCGCTTCGGCCACGACTTCAGCCGCGTGAGAGTGCACACGGGTGGCAAAGCGGCGGAATCGGCGGAAGCTGTCGGCGCTTTGGCGTATACGGTCGGGCGTCACGTGGTTTTCGGAGCAGGGCGTTTTGCTCCCGCGACCTCTGCTGGCCGGCAATTGCTCGCGCACGAACTGTCCCATGTCAAGCAGCAGGGGAACGGAGAGCCGCACGCTGACTTGGAGTTGGGTCGTGTGGACAGCAGTCTGGAGCGTGAAGCGGACCAAGCTGCGGAAAGTGTTGCCTTGGGAGGCCGCGTCTCAGACCTGAGTCGTACGGCGGAGAGGCCCGTCGTGCGGAGAGCCGTGGAGCCGATGCCGGAGCGGCTCCCTTCCACCGAGCGACTACAGCAAGAGGCGCCGACCCCCGGCTGCAACCCTGCGCCGGGAATCCCCAACACGAACTGCTCCGCTTACTGGCGAAATGCGTGGTGGCTCCCCTTGGCCTACGTCAACAATGCAACGTGCGCTTGCCAGGAGACTCCGAACACGCCGACAGCGAAGTGCGTTCGCAAGGTTCTTCAAGACCGGCTCGATGCGACCCCTTGGTATGTTCAGGCAGCGGCCGCTGCCCTGAAATCTCACGAGATCAATCCGGTGACCTATCCCGCGTACCAATTGGCCGTGCAGGCTCTCCTCACTCCTCGGATCTATGACGACCATGTCTTGGCCTACAAATCCTGCTGTTGCCCCTCTGGGCCTGCGAACTATGCAGCTTGGATTGGCGTGACCTCGGTTCGACTTCCTTGCTACATCGTGGGCTACGCCATCCGGCAGTTCGGTTCCTGTCATGGCACTCCGGGCAGATGGTGATCGAACCATGACCTCCTTCCCCGGCTCGCCCCGCCTGATGAAAGGCGCCCTCTTGGGCGTCGACCTCCTCGGTCCGCCGGGGAGCCCGATCATCTTTCAGTACAACCCGGAGACGATGACGCGGCGGCTCGATCCGCAGACCTTGGGGGGCGGCTCGGGCGACAAGGTTGAGGCTCTTCGCTTGAAGGGGGCCCCGGTCGAGACCATCACGCTGGACATCGAGATCGACGCCACCGATCAGCTCGAGAAAGCCGAACCGATCGCCGTCAGCCTGGGGATCTATCCGCAGCTCTCGGCGCTTGAGCTGCTGATCTATCCCAAGAGCTCGCTGGTGATCGCCAACACGGCTCTCATGCTGGCGGGGACGATGGAGCTCGTGCCGCCGGTCGCGCCTCTCATCCTCTTCATCTGGGGGCCGAACCGGGTGCTGCCGGTGCGCATCGACAGCTTCAGCATCGCCGAGGAGGCCTTCGACGTGAACCTGAATCCCATCCGCGCCAAGGTCTCCCTGGGCCTGCGGGTGCTCTCCTACAACGACCTCTCGGTGCTCCACCCGGGCTACTACGTCTTCCTTTCTCATCAGTTGGTCAAGGAGGCCATGGCGGCGGTCGGCGGCCCCGCCCAGGGCACCTTGAGCTTCAACGTCAAGCTGGGGTAAATCCATGTTCGATCCCAACAGCCGCTACTACAACCTGGAGACCGCCGTGCTGAAGACGGTGGACGGCCTGGAGCGTGCCTACAAGCGGCGGCGCTTCCTGCCGGATGGCAAACAAATGCCGCTCCTAGCCGAGGTCACGGTGATCGAGGGCGACCGGATCGATCTCATCACGTCGCGGACGCTCTCCGACCCGGAGCAGTTCTGGCGCGTGGCCGACGCCAACAATGCCATGGACCCCACCGAGCTCACCAAGGAGCCGGGGAGCCGGTTGCGGGTGGGGATCCCGCAGGCGGAAGGGCTGCCGCAGGCGAGCGCCGAGCCGGACGGCGGAGACGGGCCATGATCAACCTCCTGGGAATCCACTTCACGGTTCTCCTCGGTCCGAAGATACCCGTGCCGGCGCCGCCCAATCTGCTGGAGGCGCTGGAGGAGGTGGAGGTCACGCACGGCGAGGACCAGGCCTCGGTGTGCCGCATCACGCTGCGCATCGGGCGCTCGAGCCCGCTCGATCTCATCGACTACAGCGTGCTTGCCAACCCGCTGCTCCTCAAGCCCTGGAACCGCGTCGTCCTCCTCGTCACCTTCGGCATCGTGCCGCAGGTGCTGATGGACGGCTTCATCACCCACCATGAGCTGGCGCCGGGCAACGATCCGGGGACCTCCAGGCTGACCGTGATGGTGGAGGACCCCAGCGTGCGGATGGACCTCGACGAGGTGAGCGCGGAGCACCCCGGCCAAAGCGAGAACGTCATCGCCAGCAAGCTCCTCCTGGCCTATGCCCAGTACGGCGTGATCCCCGATGTGAGGACGCCGCCCGCGGTCGACGTCCCGTTGCCGACCGAACGCACGCCCGTGCAGCAGTGCAGCGACCTGGCCTACCTGCGCAGCATGGCGGCGCGGTACGGCTACGTCTTCCACGTCACTCCCGGTCCGGCGCCGGGGACCAGCACGGCCTACTGGGGGCCGGCCCAGCGCTCGTCGCAGTCCCAGGGAACGCTCTCGGTCAACATGGGAGCGCAGACCAACGTCGAGAGTATCGATTTCTCGCACAACCCGCTGGGTCCGGTGCTCGTCGAAGGGCGGGTGCAGGACCGCTCGACGAACAAGGCCGGGCCGGTGCTCAGCGTCGGTAGCAAGCGGCCCTCCCTCTCGGGCCAACCGACCTGGCAGGCCCCGAAGACCGACGTGCGCCACAGCCAAGATCGCCAGAGCGGCTTGGACACCGCACAGGCCCAGGCCCGCGCGCAGGGCAAGACCGACGCCTCGAGCGACTCGGTCGCGGCTCACGGCGAGCTCGACGCCCTGCGCTACGGCGCCATCCTGGAAGCCCGGCGCCTGGTCGACGTGCGCGGCGTCGGCAACCTCTACAACGGCCGATACGCCGTCAAGCGCGTCGTCCATCACCTCCGCGTCGGCAGCTATACGCAGAGCTTCACCCTCACCCGCGACGGCGTGGGATCGCTGCTCCAAAAGGTGTCCTGATGAGCGAATGCGCCACTTTCTACGGCAAGTATCGCGGCAAGGTCGAGAACAACCTCGACCCTTCCGGCCTGGGCCGGATGCAGGTGAGCTGCCCCGCGGTGCTGGGCGAGGGGACCCTCTCCTGGGCGATGCCCTGCACCCCGTTCGCCGGCAAGGGTGTCGGCCTGTTCTTCCTGCCCCCCAAGGACGCCAACGTCTGGGTGGAGTTCGAGGGCGGAGACCCCGACTACCCGATCTGGAGCGGCTGCTTCTGGGGCAACGGCGAGGTCCCCGCCAAACCGGCGCTCGAGGCGATGAAGGTGATCAAGACGGACAGCATCACCCTGACCCTCTCCGATCTGCCCGGCACCGGCGGCTTGACCCTCGAGGTCAAGGCGTCCGCGGGGACCTTGAAGCTGGTCATGGATTCGAAAGGGATCGAGCTCAGCAACGGTGGACAGAAGATCGCGCTCACCGTCGCCAGCGTCTCGATCAACGACGGCGCCCTGGAGGTGATGTAGATGCCCGGCTTCCTCTTCCACGTCGGCGCCAGCGCCATCTGTCCCCACGGCGGGCAGATCTCGACGACTTCGAGCAACACCCGCGTGATGGTCTCCAACCAGGCGGTGGCGACCTCCGCCGACGTCAGCACGATCGCCGGTTGCCCCTTCACGCTTCCTAACACCAAGCCTCAGCCGTGCATCAAGGTGCAGTGGATCACGCCGGCGACGCGGGTGATGGTCAACCACCAGCCGGCCCTCCTGCAAACCAGCCAGGCGCTCTGCCAGAGCGCCGAGCAGATCCCGCAAGGGCCGCCGACGGTGATCGCCGGCCAGATGCGCGTGAAGGGGACGTGATGCAGATCGAGTTTCCCTTCCAGATCGACCGCCTGGGGCGGACGGCGGCGACCGACGAGGAAACCCACGTCCGCGACCTGATCGAGCAGGTGCTGTTCACCTCGCCCGGGGAGAGGGTCAACCGCCCCACCTTCGGCAGCGGACTGCTGCGACAGGTCTTCGCTCCCAACAGCGACGTGGTGGCGACCGCCGTCCAGTTCACGGTGCAGGGGTCGCTCCAGCAGTGGCTGGGGGACCGCATCCAGGTGGAGAGCGTCGACGTGGTGAGCCAGGACTCGACGCTCACCGTCACCGTGGCCTACCGCCTGCGGCGCGACGGCCAGCGCCGCACGGCCCAGCTCACCCGGGAGGTCTGAGCCCATGGCGCGCTACGTTTGCAGCAATCAGGAGCGCCGCGCGGCGGTGGCGGACTTCAACGAAAAGCAGTTGAAGAAGAGCCCGCTCGGCGCAACTCTCAACGGCATCGACTTCCTGGAGGTCGTGGACGAGCCGAATCCGCTCAATCCGAACAACAGGCCGCTGCGCCAGCTCCTCCTCGGGGTGCGTCTCTTGCAGCCCATTTCCGGCCTCACCGCCGCGAACGTTCGCCTCGAAGGGGGTGTGCGCACGCCGGTCCGCGTGTTGTGGGCCATTCCCTTCTCGACGATGCCGGAAAGTCAGGAGAAGCGGTTTCTGATCGCCTATTTCCCCCCGGCGCTCCTGGATGACCGTCTTCTGATTGTCCGCACGGATTCAACCGGCGATTTCTCGCCCTACCGCCTGCGGCTGGTGGATCCGTCGGACCCGATGAACCTGCCGCCGCCGGCCAACTTCGATCCGCGCCTCTCCGACGTCGCCTTCTCCTTCAAGGTGGAGTGCCCGAGCGACTTCGACTGCAAGCCGGACGTCCAGTGTCCGCCCGCGGCGGTGGAAGAGCCCGAGATCAACTACCTCGCCAAGGACTACGCCAGCTTCCGGCGCCTGATGCTCGACCGCCTGAGCCAGATCGCTCCCACCTGGCGCGAGCGCAACCCGGCGGACCATGGGGTCGCCCTGGTGGAGCTGCTGGCCTACGTCGGCGACCAGCTCAGCTATTACCAGGACGCCGCCGGCACCGAGGCCTATCTCGGCACGGCGCGCAAGCGGATCTCGGTACGGCGCCACGCCCGGCTGGTGGGCTATTTCCTGCACGAGGGGACGAACGCCCGGACCTGGGTGGCGTTCACGGTGGGCCAGGGCGCCGCGGCCGAGGGCCTGACGCTGCCTGCCCACACCCCGGTGCTCAGCCGTTGGAGCCCGGTGGGCGCCCTGATCGATCCCGCCGACCTGGCGACGGCGAAGGACGCTGGCGCGGTGGTCTTCGAGACTCTCGACGCCGTGACGCTGCGGCGGGACCACAACAAGATCGTCTTCTACGCCTGGAGCGACCTCGAGTGCTGCCTGCCGGCCGGCGCCACGGCCGCGACCCTGGAGGGGCCGCTCCCGGATCTCGCTCCCGGGCAGCTCCTGCTCCTCGAAGAGGTGAAGGGGCCGCTGACCGGCGCGAAGGCGGACGCCGATCCCCGCCATCGCCACGTGGTGCGGATCACCAAGACGACCTCTGGAAAGGATCCGCTGAACCAAAAGGATGTGGTGGAGGTGGAGTGGGACGCCGCCGACGCCTTGCCGTTCCCCCTCTGCATCTCGGCCGTCACCGAGCATGGGGCACAGCCCATCGACTGCGTCAGCGTCGCCCGCGGCAACCTGGCGCCGGCGGACCACGGCTACACGGTCGCGGACGAGAGTCTGGGCGCGGCGCCGGACCCGGCGCTGGAGCCCTTCCGGCCGGCGCTCCGGCGTTCTCCCCTCACGCATGCCGTTCCCCCTCCCAAGGGTTTTTCCACCGGTCCCGCCGCGCTCCTCTCCGGCTACCAGCCGGCCGATGCCGTTCCGGCCATAAAGCTGGCCTCTGGCGGCCAGCCCTGGAGCCCCGTGCCGGACCTGTTGGCGAACAGCCGCTTCGACCGCGCCTTCGTGGCCGAGGTGGACGAGGACGGACAGGCCATCCTGCGCTTCGGCGACGACCTGAACGGCCGGGTACCGGGGAAGGGCGACACGTTCACGGCCACCTACCGGACGGGCAACGGCGCGGCGGGCAACGTCGGTGCCGGCGCCCTGGCCCAGGTGGCTTTTGCTATCGGCCAGGCGGCAGGCATCGAGACCGTGCGCAATCCGCTGCCGGCGACGGGCGGCGTCGAGCCGCAGAGTCTGGAGGAGGCGCGACAGTACGCTCCCCAGGCCTTTGGCGTTCAGCTGCGGGCGGTCAACGAGGCCGACTACGCAGCGGTGGCCCAGCGTCACCCGGAGGTCCAGCGGGCGGCGGCGACCTTCCGCTGGACGGGGAGCTGGTACACCGTCTTCCTCACCGTGGACCGCCTGGGCGGCGCGAAGGTGGACGCCGCGTTCGAAGCCCGCCTGCGCCAGTTCATGGAACGCTTCCGCATGGCGGGCTACGACCTGGAGGTGAACGGGCCGACGCCCGTGCCCCTGCTCCTGGCGCTCGACGTCTGCGCCAAGCCGGACTACTTCCGCGGCCAGGTGCTGGGAGCCCTGCTGGAGCGCTTCAGCAGCCGTCTCCTGCCGGACGGCCGGCGGGGCTTCTTCCATCCCGACAACTGGACCTTCGGCCAGCCGGTCTATCTCTCCCGGATCTACGCCGCGGCCGCCGAGGTCGAAGGGGTCGCGTCGGTGACGGTGAAGTCCTTCCAGCGCTGGGGTCAAACGGCAGGCACCGAGATCCGGGACGGCGTGCTCCCCATCGCCCGGCTGGAGATTGCCGAGCTCGCCAACGATCCCAATTTCCAGGAGAACGGCCAACTGCAGATCTCCATGGGAGGTGGCAAGTGAGCGCCTGCACAGGTGCAGGGTGCGCCTGCGGTTGCTGCCAGGGGACGGGGGGGCCGGCGCCGGTCTTGCTTCCGAACCGCCCCGGCCTTTCGGCCCTGGCCTACCGGGTGGGCACCCACTCCAAATTCAAAAACGCGATGCTGGCGGAGATTTCCACCAAAGCCGCGCTGCAGGCCCTCGCCACCCGCGCGGACGACGATCCGGCCATCGCTCTGCTCGACGCCTGGGCGGTGTCGCTCGACGTGCTCACCTTCTACCAGGAGCGCATCGCCAACGAGGGGTTCCTGCGCACCGCCACGGAGCGCCGGTCGCTGCTGGAGCTGGCCCGCACGATCGGCTACGAGCTGCGGCCGGGAGTGGCGGCCTCGACGTGGCTCGCCTTCACCCTCGACGGCTCGCCGGGCTCGCCGCGCGAGGTGACGATCCCGAGGGGCACCCGCGCCCAGAGCCTGCCCACCAAAAACGAGCTGCCCCAGAGCTTCGAGACCGGGGTGGACCTCCTCGCCCGGCCGGAGTGGAACGCCTTGTTGCCCCAGCGGCTGGAAGACCAGACCGTCGGCAGCGGCGCCACCAGCCTCTTCCTCGACGGCGTCGCCACCCAGCTCCGGCCGGGCGACGCCGTTCTGATCCTGGCGGCGGACGGGAAGAGCGGAGATCTGCGCCTCCTCACGGAGGCCGAAGCGCAAACGGTGGCGGCGGTGACCCGGATCGCCTGGCGCGAGGCGCTGACGGTTCCCACGGCGACCGCTCCCACGGTTTTCGCTCTGCGCCAGCGAGCCGCGCTGTTCGGCGCCAATGCCCCCGACTGGGGTGCGATGACGCCGAATTTCAGAACGGACTACACCAAGGTCTTTACCGACAGGAATCCGGGCGTTCCGGTTGACCCCAAGGATTGGCCGGGCTTTGGGACGCTCGGGCCGGCACCGTCGTCGATCGACCTCGACTCCGCCTACCCCAGGATCGCGCCGGAGAGCTGGGTCGTGTTGAAGGATGGCAACGAGGTCGGGCTCTTCAACGTAACCACCGCCAACACCGCCTCCAGAGCGGAGTTCTCGATCTCCGCCCGGGTCACCCGGCTTGGCGTGACCGCTGTGAAACTTTCAGTGGGAGCTATGGGCTTTGGCCTCCGCGAGACCGCCGTCTACGCCCAGAGCGAGGAGCTGAAGCTCGCCCAACAGGTCCGGACGGACGAGGTTACCGGAAAGTCGATCGATCTGGACAGGCTGGTCGGCGGCCTGGTCCACGGCCGCGCAGTGATCGTCCAGGGGCAGCGGATGCGGGCGCTGGTGGATGGCGTCCCGCTGAAGCTCAAGGCGGAGGACGGCTCCCGCGAGGTCGATCTCCAGTTGGGGGAGACGCTGGAGGTGCTGGCGCGGTCGGTGCAGGGGTTGGCGACGACCTGGCATCTGCGCGACCGGGATGGGTTCGAGGGAAGCGTCGTCACCTTCGGTGGCAGGAGCTTCCAGCTTCTGGATCTCGCACCCAATTTGACCTCGGCGGCCGTCGAGCGTGAAGCCCTCGCCGAACCGCTGGTCTCCGCCCTGCCGGTGCCACGGATCGTCCGGCCGCCTTCCGTCACCATCCCGGGCGGCGGCTTCCAGTTTCCTCCCGTGCTGATCGGTCAGCCGCCGCATCTGACCCTGGTCCCCGCCGAGCAGGACGATCCGGTCGTGGCCGAGGTGGCCTTCCTCGACCTGATCACGCCGGAGAAGGAACGGACCACTCTGGCGCTGGCCGATGCGCTGGCGAACCTGTTCGACCGCACCACCGTCTCCGTGCTGGCCAACGTGGCCCCGGCCACCCACGGCGAGACCCTGACCGAGGTGCTGGGGAGCGGCGACGCCTCGAAGCGGTTCCAGCGCTTCCGCCTGCGGAAGAAGCCGTTGACCTATGTGGCGGCGCCGGTGGCGGGCGGCGGCGAGAGCACGCTGGAGCTGCGCGTCAACGGCGTGCTCTGGCACGAGGCGCCCGACTTCTTCCAGCTCGGGCCCCGGGATCGGGAGTACGTGCTGCGCCGCGACGACGACGCCAACACCACCGTGCGCTTCGGCGACGGCGTCCACGGCGCCCGGCTCCCCAGCGGCGTCGAGAACGTGGAGGCCGTCTACCGCACCGGGATCGGCCTGCCGGGCGAGGTCGGAGAGAACCGCATCTCCCTGCTCGCCACCCGCCCCCTGGGGGTTAAGAGCGTGACCAATCCGGTGGCGGCCACGGGCGGGGCCGATCTCGAGTCGCGCGACCAGGCCCGGCGCAACGCTCCGACGACCGTGCTGACCCTCGACCGCGTGGTTTCGCTCCGCGATTTCGAGGATTTCGCCCGCTCCTTCAGCGGCATCGGCAAGGCGCAGGCCCGCACGCTATGGGCGAGCGGCCACCGGCTCGTCCACCTCACGGTCGCCGGGGTGGGCGGGGCGCGGGTGGCCCCCGGCTCCGCCCTCGACAAGAACTTCCGCGAGGCCCTGGACCTGCTGCGCGACCCGTTCCAGGCGTTGACGGTCGAAACCTACGAGCACCTCCTCTTCCGCGTCATCTTGAAGGTCCGGGTCGATCCGGACTACGTCAAGGCCACCGTGCTCGCCGGGGTCGAGGCCGCCCTGCGCAACGCCTTCTCCTTCGACGCCCGCGACTTCGGCCAGGGCGTCTTCCTCTCCGAGGTGATGGCGGTGGCCCAGGGGGTGGCGGGAGTCGTCTACGTGGACGTCGACCTGTTGTATCGCGACGATGAGAGCCCGGTGCTGGCGGACGGGCTGACGGCGCTGCCCGCCCGCATCGACGGCACGGGCCAGGTGCTGCGGGCCCAGATCCTGACCCTCTCGCCCGTCCCCGTCGCCCCGGAGGCCATCCCGTGAGCAACTACGACGCCGATCGTCTGTACGATCTGCTGCCCGCGGTCTACCGCCAGCGCGACGCCGAGCTGGCCGCCGATCTGAGCCTCGAGCAGGGTCCGTTGCGCGATCTGATCGAGATCCTCGCCGGGCAGGCGACGCTCCTCGAGAGCGACATCCTCCAGCTCTATGAGAACTGGTTCATCGAGACGTGCGAGCCCTGGGTGGTCCCCTACATCGGCGACCTCATCGGCGTACGCGGTACCCAAGGCGCGGTCAGCTCCCGGGCCGAGGTGGCCAACACCCTGCGCTACCGCCAGTCCAAGGGGACCGCCGCCATGCTGGAGCTGCTCGCCCGCGACGTCACCGGCTGGCCCGCCCGGGTGGTGGAATATTTCGAGCGCCTGGAGACCACCCAGTACGCCAACCACGTCCGCCTCGCCAACCTGCGCACGCCGGACCTGCGGCGGACGAACGAGCTGGAGCTGCTGGGCGGCCCTTTCGAGACCGCGAACCATACCGCCGAGGTGCGCCGCATCGCGGTGGAGCGGGGCCGCTACAACATTCCCAACCTCGGAATTTTCCTCTGGCGGCTTCAGGCGTACTTCGTCGAGAAGTCCACGGCCGGCGCCACCGCGTATCCCGCCGATGGCCGCTATTTCTTCAACCCGCTGGGCGACGACGCGCCGCTCTTCAACCGGCCCCAGGCCGAGGCGGACAGCACCCATCTGGCCGCCGAGGAGAACGTGCCGGGAACGCTCCGCCGCCGTCTGCTCTACCGGGACCTGGAGGGTTTGCGCCAGTCGCTGGCTGACAAACAGGCAAATCCAAGCGTCTACTTCGGCTCCCAGCCCGTGTTCCAGGTCTTCGTCCGCAACAAAGCCGGGGACCCGCTGACGGAGATTCCGCCGCGGGAGATCCTGATCTGCGATCTCGACGTCGGCAATCCACCGGTCGTGTTTCCCGGGGTCTGGCGGCGCCCGCCGAAGACAAAACCATACCTCCCGAGCGACGGCGGCCCGACCGTGAATCTGCCGATCCAGGTGGCGGTCGATCCCGTTCTCGGCCGCCTGGCCTTCCCGATCGGAGTCCTTCCTGCCGAGGTGCGGGTGAGCTACTGCTACGGATTCAGCGACGACCTGGGAGGTGGCCCCTACCCGCGTGAGGCCTCCTTCACCCAGATCGCCGGCGAAAATCGCCACTACACCGTCGGCGAGAACGAAAGCCTCCAGAGTCTTCAGGGAGCCCTCGACAAGTGGAAAAGTGCGCTCTTGAAAGCGCCCATTTCAGCGGTGATCGAGATCCTCGACAGCCGCACTTACGTCGAGGCCTTGACGGTGCCTGAGATCCCGAAAGACCTCCACTTGGAGATCCGCGCCGCCGACAAGCAGCGCCCCACGCTCTTCCTACCGGGGGACCTCGCGATCTCGGGGGGCGTGGGAAGCAGCTTCGAGCTCAACGGGCTGCTCATCTCAGGAGGCTCGCTCCGCCTCACCGGCCAGCTCGACGGCGTGCGCTTGCAACACACCACTCTGGCCCCTGGGAAAAGCATGCCGGCCCTGATCGTGGAATCGGGTTTCGCCAAGGTGAGCCTCGACCGTTCCATCCTGGGCGCCGTGCGCACCGATCCCGAGACGCAGGTGGAGATGAGCGACTCGATCGTGGATGCCGTGGACGGCGCCGGCAAGGTACAGATTGCCTATGCCGCCCTCGACGGCAAGTCGCCGGGCGGACCGCTCACCCTTTCCCGCTGCACGGTGATCGGCGACGTGCTCACAACCGAGCTCGCGCTCGCCGAGAACAGCCTGTTTCTGAATGCCGTCACGGCCCAGCGCCGTCAGGAGGGGTGCGTGCGCTTCTGCCACGTGCCGCCGAGGTCCCACACGCCTCGCCGCTACCGCTGCCAGCCGGAGGACGGTGCCGCGGCCCTGCGGCCCCTCTTCACTTCGCTGCGCTATGGCGACCCTGGATATTGCCAGTTGACGGCCGGCACCCCGCGGGAGATCCGCCGCGGCGCCGAGGACGAGTCCGAGATGGGAGCCTTCTCAAGCCTTCACCAGCCCCAGAGGGAGGATGCCTTGCGCATCCGCCTCGACGAATACCTGCGCGTCGGTCTGGAAGCAGGGATCTTTTTCGTGACCTGAACGAGGAGCCATCATGAAAGGCGACTTCACCCGATCGACCTTCGATCCCAAGAAGCACTACAGCGGCGTCCGCCAGCAGCAGGGACGGGTGCAGCTCGACGCCGACTGGAACGAGCAGGGCGACATCGAAACCTACCTGCGGGAGGTCAGCCTGGCCGACCTGATCGGCGATTGCGGCGCGCCGCAAGATCCCGCCACGAGCGGCTTCAAGGTCGGTCTGGCGGACAGCGGCAAGAATCTGAGCCTTTCCAAGGGCCGGCTCTACGTCGACGGCATCCTCTGCGAGCTGGACGCGGACGCCACCTTCACCACCCAGTTCGACGGTCAGGACCCGGTGCTCACCGCGGGTTTCAAGGCGCCGAATCCCGCGTATCCGTTGCTGCCGACGACGGTGGGCCCGTACTTCGTCTATCTCGACGTCTGGCAGCGGCACGTCACGGCACTCGAAGAGCCTCACCTCCGCGAGACAGCCCTGGGCGGGCCGGACACGGCCACCCGCACCCAGACCTTCTGGCAGGTGAAGCTCTTCCCGGCGCCCTCAGGCTCGAACTGCCTATCCCCTGCGCCGGTAGACATCGCGGCGCCCACCGGCAAGCTGAAGGCGCAAACCCGGAAGCCGCAGCCTTCCGACACCCCTTGCGTCGTGCCAGCCAGCGCAGGCTACACGCGATTGGACAACCAGCTCTACCGGGTCGAGGTCCACCAGGGAGGAGCCGCGGGAACCGCCACGTTCAAGTGGTCCCGGGAGAATGGCTCCGTAGTGGCCGAGTGGCTGGCGCCGGACGACACCAACAAGAAGCGGCTGCGGGTTCGCGGCGCCCGGCGCGATGAGGTTCTGGGATTCACCGAAGCGAAGTGGGTGGAGCTGACGGACGACACCCGGGAGGTACAAGGCGAATCCGGCACCCTGGTGGAGCTGGAAAAGGTCGAGGGTGACGTGCTCACCCTCAAGCTCGACGGGCCAGACTGGACGGATTTCCCCGTTCATCCGAAGGTCCGCCGGTGGGATCACGTCAAATCGGACGCGGCGGATCACGCGATCAAAGTCCCGGTCAGCGCCGCCACTTGGGTCGACATGGAAGGGGACGTCCAGGTCGCCTTCGAGCCGGGCCCGGCGGGCACTTTTCGGGCGGGCGATTACTGGCTCATCCCCGCCCGTGCCTTCATCGGCGAGTTCTCGGGGGCCATCGAATGGCCTGACGACGGTGCGAATCCTCCCCTTCCTCTGGCGCTGCCGCCCCATGGCGTCGTCCACCACTACTGCAAGCTGGGCGTGGTGGATTTTGCGGTGCCGGCGAAAACGTTCAGCAACGTCCAAGATTGCCGGCCGCTCTTCCCGGCCGCGACCGAGAACCTCCACTTCTTCCACGTCGGCGGCGACGGTCAGGAGGCCTTGCCGGGAGCGGCCCTCCCCTGCCCGCTGAAGGTGGGCGTGACCAACGGCCAATGGCCGGTCTCCGGCGCGCGGGTGGAGTTCAAGGCCGGCGCCGGCAGCGGCAGCCTCACGATGAGCCCCAACGCCCCGGCCGGAGTCACCCGCACCGGTACCGACGGCGTCGCCCGTTGCTCCTGGACGCTTCCCCCCGCCCCCAAGGATGGAAAGGTCTCCTGCCTGACCGTGACCGCGACGCTGCTCGACGTGGCCGGCAAACCGGTCTCCATCCCGGTGGTCTTCCATGCCGGGATGCGGCTGAACCCCGTGCTCTCCTACGTTGGCGGAAACGGCCAGGAAGCGGCCCCCAAGGGGGCCCTCCCCCAGCCCCTGGAGGTACGCGTAGCCAACGACGACCACTCCCCCCTGGCCGCGGCCCAGGTGAGATTCAAGGTCATTGAGGGGAAAGGGCGGCTGGACAAGGACCGCCCCGTGCCGCCTGCGACCTCGGACCCCGGTATGCCCGTGGACACCACCACCACGGCCCGGGCCTCGGCGGTTTCCACTCCGGCGACCGGTACTTTGCCGGTCGTGCCCACAGAGCTTGTCGTGCCTACGGACGGCACGGGCCTCGCCTTCTGCTTCTGGTCCCTCGGCGACGACGCGGCCGACCCCCGCCAACTCGTCGAGGCGGTGTTGCTGGACGCTTCCAACAACCCCGTGCCCGGTCAGGCAATCCATTTCAACGCCAGCTTCCGCGAGCAGGGGAAAGGGGCGGGCGTCAGGGTCAAGGCGGTCAAACTCCTTTCCAACGGCTCGGACTTGAACAACGACACCTGTGTCCCCATCTCCCAGTTTTCGGGAGGGTTTCGTGTGAAGTGCAACGAGGCTCTCGCCGACTTCTTCTCAATTCAACTGGGCAGCGTTGCGACACCGGCGAAACCGAACGTCATGGCAATCCTCTACCTGCCATATCCCTTGGCGGGAGACAGATTGGAGTGGAGCACTGCTGAAAACCCGCTTGCCGAAGTCGTGGGGTATCAGCCGCTCCTGCTCGCCGGCCAGGTGACGCTGGAGAACACCGACATCGTCTGGAAACCGTGGGGGTCAGCTCCAGGTAAGCCGTCGGCTCAAGAAATTTGGCTGAGTAAAATCTTCACGAATCTCATACTGTTCAACCAAAAGAGCAGCGCATTCGCTCCCTTGGGCGACCGCCTGTTGGTCCAGATCCTCCTGAAAGGCAACTTCATTCGGAGCAAAGATGACAGCTCCCGCTACCTCGACGGCGGTGTCTTCGGCGTCGCCCCAGGCCCCCCCGATCCTTTCCTTTTCGGCGCTCCGCCCACAATCGCTCTGAACCTGGACGGCAGCAGGCGCGGCAGCGACTTCGAGATGTGGTTCTGGCTGGTTGCCGTCTACGTCTTCCAGTGCAGAGTCGTTGCCACCACCTTCGGCACCTCTACGGTCGCGGGTTCCCTGCAAGACGCCACCGGAAAAGGAGTGGCTGCCGTCCCGGTCACGCTCGCGGGGCCAAGTGCAGTTCCTCCCCAAAAGACCGACGCCAACGGCAACTACTCGTTCCCTCAGGTCCCTCCTGGAACCTACACCGCCCAGGCACAGCTTCCGGGCGTGCAGCCTCAGAAGATCACCGTACCCGCATCCTCATCGACCTCAGGGACCGCGACTCCGGCGGCGCAGTCTGCCGGCGCGGCCAAGGGCGAGGTCGCGACTCCCGAATCGACCCCGGAAACCGAGGCGGCGAAACCGTCACCCGCGAAGCGGAAACCCAAGACACCCAAGGCTCGGCCCAAACCCAAGCCGAAGCCGAAGAAGTGACAATGGGAGGCGCCGAGAGCTGAAAGCTCAGCAGCCGCCGCGCGATCAACGACCCGCCAGCCGCCCCCGCAGCTCCGCCGCGGCCTTGCGCACTCTCGGCTCCTGGCTGGCGTCGAGGAGCGGGGCGGCTCCGGTCAGGACCTTGCCGGCCTCGGCGGTCCTGCCCTGGGCGAGCAGGCACCGGGCGATCACCAGGACGGCCGCGTTCTCGCCCGGCGGGTTGGCGAGGGCCTTGAGCTCGGCGAGGGCGGCGCGGGCTTCGGCCTCGGCTTGCGACGCATGGTTTTCGCTCAGGGTCACCTCGGCCAGGGCGAGGCGGCTTTCAGCACGGTTGAGCTTCTCGCCCAGCTCGGTGCGGATCTTGAGAGCCTGTTCGAGCTGGGCGCGAGCCTGGGCGGTCTCCCCTTGAGCGAGCTGGAGGGCTCCCAGACCGGCCAGGGCCGCGGCGACCTGGCCGCGCGCGCCCCGGCGGCGGGAGATCCGCAGCGCCTCCTCGAAGCTCCGGCGGGCGGCGGCACGGTCGCCCAGGTCCAGTTGCACGAGCCCGAGAGTCAGCAGGGTTTCGATCACGTCCCTCTGGTCCTGCGCCTTGCGGACCGTGACGAGGACCTGCTCCAGAGCCGGCCTGGCTTCCCGCGGCGCGTCCCAGCGCCAGAGCGCCCGCGCCTGGTTGACGAGCACCTCGGCCTCGGCGGGCCGGTCGCCCCGCTGGCGGGTGATTTCGAGGGCTTGCCGAAAGCGCTTCAGGGCCTCCACCAGCTCACCCTGAAGGGTGAGGGTGACGCCGATCTCGTCGAGAACCCCGGCCTGCTTGCCGGGTAGGCTCAGCCGCTCGTAGGTGGCGAGCGACCGCTCGTAGAGGGCCCTCGCCGCCGCGAGGTCCCCTTGCTGGCGCAGGACGTCGGCGATGCCGCGGTCGGCGCGGGCCACTCCGTCCTCCTGATGGTCGGCCGCGGCCAGACCGCGCGCTTCCTCACGCTCCCGTCGGCTCTGGGCCAGCTCGCCGACGTCCAGGCTCACTTCGGCCAGGTTGCTGAGCACTTCGGCGGCGTTGCCATTCCGGCGGGTGCGGCGGTAAACGTCGAGCGCCTGCTGGTAGTCCATGCGGGCCTCGGGAGCCCGCCCCTGCCGGAAGGCGATCTGAGCCAATCCCTGCAAGGTGGCCGCCTCTCCCGCCGAGTAGTTGTTCTGGCGGTGCAGGACGAGGGTTTGCCGGAAGAGATCCTCGGCGGAGGAGAGCTCGCCCCGCTGCAAGAAGTTGTTGGCCAGGTTGTGGAGGTTCGCCGCCTCGCCCCGGCGGTCTCCCACCCGGGCCGAGAGGGTGCGCGCCTGGCGGTAATATTGGGCGGCCCGGTCGAGCTCATGGATACTGTTGTAGGCGTTTCCGGCCTCCTTCAGCACCTTGGCCGCCTCGCCGTCCGCACCCATGCGCCGGTAGGTGGCCACCGCTTCGGCGTAGGCCCCGCGGGCCGCGTCCGGGTCCGCCGCCACGAAATGAATGCGAGCCAGGGCACAGTCCGCCTCGGCGGCTCCCCCGGGGTCGCCGAGGGCGGCGTAGATCTGCCGGGCCTCCGAGACCGCCTGGCGGGCGCCGGCCAGGTCCTTGAGCCCGATGAGGGCGCCGGCCTCCAGCAGCCGGGCCTCCGCGGCCGATCTCCGGCCGCCCACGGCCTCGGCTCCCGCGGCGGCTCGGGCGGCGGCGGTCCGGGTGGCGTGAAGATCCTTGCGCGCCATCGCAACATGGGCTGCCGTCAGGTCGAGACGCGGATCGGTCCCCGCCGGGGGCGGCAGCCGGCGCAACCGGGCCAGCGTCGCTTCCGCATCGGCCGGCAGGCCGGCCTCGATTTCCGCCGCCGCCTGCCGCAGGCCGCCTTCGAGGTCGTCCGGCCGTTGCGCGGCGAGCTCGCGCCAGAGGATGGCCGCCTCGTTCCACTCTTGAGACAGCTCGCGATAGCGGGCTTCCAGCGCCAGCCGGTCCTCCTTGCGGAGCATGGCCGTCAGCGTCCGCTTGGCCTCCTGCTGAGCCTTGCCGGTATAGCCCAGCGCCTCCCAGGTCTCGGCCAGGGCCGAGTGCAGCAGCGGGTTGTCGCCGTCCGCGGCCATCGCCCGCGACAACAGGTCGCGGGCCGCCGGCGCATCGCCGCGCCGCAGGCGGTGGAGGGCCCTGGCCCACAGGCCGGCGGCGCCACGGTTGGGAACCAGGGCGCGCAGGCCCTCCAGGTCCACGGCCACCAGGTCCCGCGCGCCCAGGGCCTGGCGGAGCTTGTCGCCCAGCGTCTCCAGGGCGTTCTCGCCCGCTTCTCCCAGGGCCACCATGCGGCGGTTGCCGCCGCCGCGGACGTCGTGCAGCACGGCATCGCAGCGCGACGTCGAGCCGGGCAGACAGGCGCCCGTCACCACGAAATCAGCGCCCAGGAGCTTGAGCAGGCGAGGGTCGGAGGCAGATACCGGGCCCGCGCCGCCGAGATTCCGGAGAGCCTCGTCCACCTCCGCGGCCGGCACCACCCGGAGGTTTCCCGAGCCCGCCAGCTCCAGGGGCAGCAGCTCGAAGGCGGCGCGCCCGCTGTCGTCGCCTCGTCCGGCGAGGCTCTCGAACGGCAGGACGGCCACCAGGGGCCGCATCACGATGGCGGGGCTGGACTGTTTCGCGGTCTGAGCCGGGGAGGCCGCCGACGCCGCCCGTTGACTGAAAGGGCCGCGAGGACCGAGACGGCCGGTCCGCCAGGCCCACCACAGGCCGGAGGCGGCGAGACAGAGGGCCACCACTCCCAGCTCGAACGCCAGCCGCCGGCGGCGGCGCAGCCGGCGGACCCGGCTTTCGATCAGCCGTAGCGGTGAGGTGGCGTCCTCCTCCGCCTTGGTGAGGCCCAGGGCCTGCAACACGTGGCGAACCGTCGGGAAGCGCTTCGCGGGCTCGCGTTCGAGACAGCGCAGGATCGTCTTCTCCCACGCCGGATCGAGGTCCGAGAGGTGCAGGCGCGGCGAGGGCGCTGGTTCCTGCAGACGCTTCAAGGCGGTGTAGAAGGCGCTCTTGCCCACGAAAGGCAGCTCGCCCGTCACCATCTCGAACAGCACCACCCCCAGGGCGTAGATGTCGGTCGCCGGGGTCGCCTCCTCGCCCCGCACCTGCTCGGGCGCCATGTAGGCAGGGGAGCCCACCAGCTCGCCGGTGGCGGTGAGGCTCGCCGAGTCGTTGGTTTCGATGGAGCTCCAGGCCAGCCCGAAGTCGGTGACTACCGCCCGCGTGCCCGACGGCTCGGGAACGAGGAAGATGTTGCCGCTCTTCAGGTCGCGGTGGACGACGCCGTTGGCATGCGCCGCGGCGAGCGCCGCCACGATGTGGCCGATCACCGGCAGCGCCTCGGCCGTGCCCATCCGCCCCTGGCGGGCCAGAAGCTGCTCCAGCGTCTCGCCGCGCAGCAGCTCCATGGTGAGGAAAACCTGGGCCGGCGGCTCCTCGGGATCCTCCTCGCCGGTGCGAGTGGGGGTGTGATACACGAGGTCGAAAGCGCGGCAGACGTTGGGATGAGTGACGCGGCGGGCGAGCTGGATCTCGCGTTTGAACCGTTGCAGCGCGCGCTCGTCGCGGGCGATCTCCGGACGCAGGATCTTGACGGCGACGGCGTCGCCCAGCTCCCGGTCGAACGCCTCGTAGACTTCGCCGACCGCGCCCCGGCCCAGGAAGGCGTCGATCCGGTAGCGGCCGGCCAGAACTTCGCCCGGCGCCAGGGATCCGCTCCGCGCCCAGTCCTGGGGATCGCTTGCGACGGCTGTCATTGAACGGTTCATTTTATCTCGGTTCTCCTCCCCGGAGATCCTGAGTCCTGCAGTTCAGTGGTTTCGCAGGCAGAAACGTTTCTCGCAAGGAGGCCACCGAGCCGGAGGATTTTTCGTCCTCCCGGTACGTTTAGATCCCTAACGCCGCAGAATGGTGTAGAAGGCGAAGGCCGCCAGCAGCGTGAGCACGAGGACGATGGCGTTGAGGAAGATGCCGACCCGGGCGGCGCCGCGGCCCCTGGCGTTGCGCAGACCGAGGAGCCCGAAGCCGATGCCCAGGACGGCGAAGAGGAAGACGGCGACGCCGGGCAGGAGCGGGCGCGTCCAGGGGCTCGGCCAGCGCGGGGGAAAGAGAGCGCCGACCAGGAAGCGGGACCCCAAGGCGGCCACGAAACACAGGAGGGACGCCAAATGCCAGCCCGCGGGCATGTCGAGGGGGGCGTATTCGCCCTCCACGTAGTGGCGAAGAGGTCTGGGCTCCATGTCCGGTAGACTGACGCGCGACTGCGAGGGAAAAGTAACTGCAAGGGATTGTATATGTTGAAGGGCCTCCGCCGCCGAGTTCTTTTCCCCCCCGTGAGCTGGGCCTCGCCCGAAGGCGTGCTCGCCGTCGGCGGGCGGCCCGACGCCGCGACCCTCAAGGAAGCCTACGGCCGGGGAATCTTCCCCTGGCCTCACGAGGGGGTGCCGCTGCTCTGGTTCTGTCCGGATCCCCGGTTCGTGCTGCGGCCCGAGGAGGCTCACGTCGCCCGCTCGCTGCGCAGGGAGATGCGGCGGGGAACCTTCGGGGTGCGGACGGACACGGCGTTCCGCGAGGTCATCGGCCGCTGCTCGCGGCAGCCGCGGCCGGGGCAGAACGGCACCTGGATCACTCCGGAGATGATCGCCGGCTACACGGCCCTTCACGACGAGGGGCTGGCCCACTCGATCGAAGCCTGGCGCGACGGCCGGCTGGTGGGCGGCCTCTACGGCATCTCCCTGGGCAGCGTCTTCTTCGGCGAGTCGATGTTCGCCGACGTCCCCAACGCCTCCAAGGTGGCTTTCGCCACGCTGCTCGGCAACCTGATCCACTGGGGCTTTCCGCTGGTGGACTGCCAGAGCTACACCGACTATCTGGCGAGCTTCGGAGCCGTGGAGTGGCCGCGCCGCCGCTTCCTCACCACTCTCAAGGCGGCCCTCAAGGCGCCTACCCGGCAAGGGCCTTGGACGCTGGATTTGGGGCCGGGGGAGGCGGCGGAGAGGTTTGGCGCTGGCTGAGAGGTCCCCCCTCTCAAGACCCTCATCACCCCGGCCCCTCTGTCTCCTCTTCCACCACCGCTGACCTCCCCAATGTAGAGACGCCCCGTGCCGGAGGGAACCTCCGGTGGGGGCGTCTCCGAAGCGGAGACAACGGTTCAAACCGGAAGGGATCGTCCCGGCGACACCCAGGCAAATCCAGGGACCCTGTACCCGCGGACAGTCTACAAGGAGTTTGGTGTTATCGCCGCCTCGGTGGAGACGCCCCCACCGGGGGTTCCCCCCGGCACGGGGCGTCTCTACATTGGGGAGGGGACGACAACCGTAGAGGAACGGTGACGGAAGAGGGCCGGGGTGATGAGGGCCAACGGCGCCTTGGCCATGTATTCTTGCGATTGAAGGAGACACCGCCCGTGGACTGCCGCGTCGGTTGTGGGGCCTGCTGCATCGGCCTGTCCATTTCATCGCCCATCCCTGGAATGCCCGCGGGCAAACCGGCCGGAGTGCGCTGCGTTCAGCTCACGGACGACAACCGCTGCCTCCTCTTCGGCCTGCCCGAGCGTCCGGCCGTCTGCGTCAACCTGCGGCCGATGCGGGAGATGTGCGGCGGGACCATGGAAGAGGCCCTGGCCTATCTCGCCTTTCTCGAGCGGGCCACGGCGCCCGAGCACGGCTGAGGGGTGGCTGAGCCGGCTGAGATTGTCCCTTTCCCTTCTCTTCCCGCGTCCTTTAGAATGAGGTTCTCTTATTGCCCTGACCGGGCAGGGAGAACCTTCCTCTTGACCGCACGGACTTACCCGCCACGAGGCCTAACGTCGGAACCTCAAAGGAGAGCTGCGCATGTCCGAGGATGATCGTGAAGCCGGAGGAGAAGAGCGCAATGTCACCAACGAAGTAAGCCGGAGGACTTTCCTGCGCCTGGGGGCCATGGCTGGTGCCGGTGCCCCTCTGGCGGGCCTTTTAGGAGCCAACGAAGCGCTGGCCGAGCCCGTGGAGGTCGCGGCGGAGCCGGCGCATCACTCTTTCACGGTTGTGGAAACGAGCATCGTCGATCTTCAGGCGGCGTTGACCAAGGGCCGGGTGACCTCCCTTGACCTCGTCAATCAGTACCTGGAGCGGATCGCGAGCCTCGACCAGTCCGGCCCGCGGGTCAACTCGGTGCTGGAGCTGAACCCGGACGCCCGGAAGATCGCCAAGGCGCTGGACTTCGAGCGCAAGCACGGCGGCCCGCGCGGCCCGCTGCACGGCATCCCCGTGATGCTCAAGGGAAACATCGACACCGGCGACAAGATGAACACCACCGCCGGCTCCCTCGCCCTGATTGGCCCGCCGGCGACGCAGGACGCCACCGTGGCGGCCCGCCTGCGGGCGGCGGGCGCCATCATCCTGGGCAAGACCAACCTTTCGGAGTGGGCCAACTTCCGCGGCTTCAACTCCTCCAGCGGCTGGAGCGGCCAGGGCGGCCAGACGGGCAATCCCTACGTCGTCGACCGCAATCCCTGCGGTTCGAGCTCGGGCTCCGGAGCTTCGGCTACGGCCAGCTTCGTCGCGGCCGGCCTCGGCACCGAGACCGATGGCTCCATCGTCTGCCCGGCCTCGCTCAACGGCGTCGCCGCCATCAAGCCCACGGTGGGCCTCACCAGCCGCGCCGGCGTCATCCCCATCTCCCACACCCAGGACACGGTCGGCCCGCACGCGCGCACCGTGGCGGACGCCGCCGCGATCCTGAGCGCCCTGGTGGGCGTCGATCCGCGCGATCCGGCCACCGCGGCCAGCGCCGGCAAGTTCTCCACCAACTACACCCAGTTCCTCGATCCCAACGGCCTGAACGGCGCCCGCATCGGCGTCTGGCGCAACACGACCACCGGCTACAGCCGGGAGACGGACAGGATCTTCGAGGACGCCCTCCTGGCGATGAAGGCCGCCGGCGCCGTTCTGGTCGATCCGGCTGACATTCCCACGGTCGACGCCCTCAACGCCACCTCGGACGAGATCACCGTCCTCATCTACGAGTTCAAGCGCGATCTGAACGCCTACCTCGCCACTCGCAGCGGCCTCAAGGTCAAGACCCTCGCCGACGTCATCGATTTCAACAACGCTCACGCCTCCCAGGAGCTCCAGTACTTCGGCCAGGAGTTCATGGAGCTCGCCGAGCAGGACATCTTCTCCGCCGCGGAGTACGCGGCCGCCCTGGCGGAGGGCCCGATGCTCGCCGGCCCCCAGGGGATCGACGCCATCCTGGCCGAGAAGAACCTCGACGCCCTCGTGGCGCCGACCGGCTCGCCGGCCTGGCCCACGGACGAGGTCAATGGCGACCACTTCACCGGCGCCAGCTCCGGCCCCTCGGCCGTGGCCGGCTATCCGATCGTCAACGTCCTCGGCGGCTACTCTTTCGGCGTGCTGCCGGTGGGCATCAGCTTCTTCGGCACGGCCTTCAGCGAGGCCAAGCTCATCAAGCTCGCCTACTCCTTCGAGCAGCACACCCATCTGCGCAAGCCCCCCACCTACCTGCGCACCCTGCCGCTGCCCGGCCCCTCGGGCGCCAAGTCGCTGGGGGCCCTCCGCTTCGAGAACATGATCGACCGCCTCTCCACCAACCCCAAGGCGCGGCCGATCCTGCGCTACCTGTGATCTGAAGACACCTCGAGCCGGCGCGAGAGATCCTCGCGCCGGCTTTTCCGCTTTTATGGTGATAAAAACTCAGTCGCCCGGCACGCCGAGGTGCAGGCGCATCAGGCTGGGCCGGAACGTGGTGGAGAGGAAGGGGAAGGCGGCGTTGGTGATGTAGAGGTTGAACCGGTCCTTGCCCTTGCGGCCGAACGCCGTGGCGGTGGGACCGTCCAGACCGTCGGCCGCGGTCAGCAGCACCTCCGAAGAGCCGTCCTGGTTGATCTTCACCACCGTCAGGAAGGGATTGGTGGCGCAGTAGAGGGCGCCGTGCACGTCGAAGGAAAAGTCGTCGCAGGCCGAAGTTCCCGGCAGGTGAGCGTGGATTCGCGGCGTGCCCGCCGTGCCATTGCGGTTGATGGGCACCACGAGGATGGTGCCGGCGGTCGAGTGCGAGATGTAGAGCTCACCCTTGAAGATCTTGACCCCGTTGGGACCCGGAGAGCCGGCGGGCGCGCCCGGAGGGAGCTTGAGCAGCGGATGATCCAGCCAGATCTCGGCCGTGCCGCCTTGCGCCGGCACGCGCCAGATGAGGCCCTGGGAGGTGTCGGCCACGTAGATTTTGTCGTCGTCCAGAACGATGCCGTTGGGCAGGGCGGCCAGCGGCAGATTGGAGATCAGACTGCCGTGACCGTTGGGGGAGATGCGCCAGATGCCGCGGGAGGCGACGTCGCAGGAGGCCAGCGCGGCGTAGAGCGTACCGTCCTCATCCTGGGCAAGGCCGGTCAAGCCACCGAAGAACGGACCGCAGACGGTCAGAGGGGGTGCGCCGAGGGGCAGGGTGATCAGGGTCGACTGCGTGCCGTCCGGTGCGACCTTGCGGATCTCGCCGGTCAGGGCGAGGTTGACGTAGACCGTTCCGGACTTGTCGACGACGAGGTTTTCCGGGGTCTCCAGCGCCTGCGAGCTGAAGCTCGCGATCGTTTCGAGCGTACCCACGTCCGGCGGGTGGGCCTGGAGCGAAGCTGGCGCGAGGACGGCCAGCAGGAGGATCAGCGTCAAGTTTTTCGGGTTCTTCATGGAGGCTCCTTTCAGTGAGTGCCGCGGGAAGAACGAGGGGAACGGAGTCTTCCCCTCACGCCTGGCTCAACCGCTCCCGAGGTGAGGAGGCACCGGCCCGAGATCCAGCACCGCGTAGTCCCGGTCCTCATACAGCTTGAGGACGCCGGGCGATCGGGCGAGCTGGGAGGTCACCTGGGGGTAGTAGTTGAACGGCACCGTCACCCACCGTGCTCCGAACTGCCGGCGGATGGCGTTCGCCGGGTCCACGGTGCGCCCGGCGGTGATGTCCACGTACTGCTGGAAGATCTTGGGATCCTTGAGATAGAAGGCCGTCGGGTCCAGCGCCACGAGCGACTGGAGCTGCGGCGCGGAGTAGAGGAGCGGCGAAGAGTCCGCCCACTGCACGGTGAACACCCGCTCGCCGGCCTTGCCGTTCTGGCCCAGCCAGTGGGCCATCTCCTGCGGCGGCGAGTAGAGGCCATAGCCGTAGGTCAGCAGCGAGGCGATCGTCCAGACTCCCGCCACCAGGAGGAGGGCGGTCAGGATCAGTTGTCTCCACTGGGGCAACCAGGGGGGAAGCCCCCGTTCCTGCCGCTTCCGGATCACCAGCGCCAGGGCGAGCAGGCAGAGAGGAGCGCCGAGCTCGATGAAGCGCCGGGCGGCGAGGCATCCGACCGCCAGGAACGACAGCCCGGCGATCCCCGCCGTGAGCGTCGAGCGGCTGCGCAGCCGCGGCTCGAAGACCAGGGCGAAGAGGACGATCGCCGCGACGAGCAGCGCCGGCCACTGCTCGGAGAGGATGCTCATCTCCGGCCGCGACATCTCCGTGCCAATCTGCGACCGGAGAGCGGCATCGCCCGCGGCCGTGGACTGGAAGGGCACGACGAAGTTCGAGATGAAGAACAGCCGGAAGTTCGCCGGCACCTCCGGATGGACGAGCTGGCCGAGTAGCCATCCTCCCGCCGCGGCGGCGATGGGCCGCCAGGGGACCTTCCGGTCGTCCGGATCACCAGTCACGGCGCGCACCGCGAGCCCCGAGAGCGACCACAGGACGGCGAGGGGAATCGCGATCCATCCGGCCACGTGGGTCAGCCCGAAGAAGGCGCAGGCCACGAACAGCGCCTTCCATCGCCGCTCGGCGAGCAGGGCCACGACGAGCACCGTGAACCCGATCAGCCACACCTGAGGCCGCACCATCTCCAGCCGCTGGACGAAGAGCGTCCCCAGCGTGGGAAGGGCCAGCACGAACCACCAGGGTCGCGGCACCCTCAGGCTCCACAGCGCCCAGGCGAACGAGCCCACGAGGAAGATCTGGCCGAGCAGCGCGCCGATTTTCCCCGCCGTTTCGAGCGGCAGCGTGGCGAACGGCATCAGGATCAGGTGGAACAGGGGAGTGCTGTCCACGAACCGGTCGAAGAGAATGGAGAACGGAGCCCATCGGAACGACGTGATGCGGAGCCCTGACCGCATCTCCCGCGCCAGCCCCAGGTGGTAGTACTCGTCATAGGACCACGGCAGGGGAGCCAGAGACCGCAGGAGATAGAAGAGGCCGATCACCCCCAGAGCGGCCAGGACCAGCTTCACCAGGGGAGAGAGGCGCTCCGGGCGGACGGCAACGGCTGCGGCCGGAGGCTCCGCCGCCTTCTGGCTGCGCCGCTCCTTCTTGGCGCGGGCGAAAGACAGGGGCGAAGAGAGGGCGTCCAGCATGGGGCGGGAGTGTATCGTAGGGAAATGAGGATCTTGATTCCCCTTGGCCTTCTGGTTCTGTTCGCGGCTGCTTCGCCGGTCCCCGCCCCGCCGGGACAATCACCCCGCATCGTTGTCCTTGGCACCGTCCAGGATGGCGGCATGCCGCAGGCGGGGTGCGACTGCGCCCATTGCTCGGCGGCGCGGAAGAATCCGGCCCTGGCGCGGCATGTGGCGAGCCTCGCGATCTACATTCCGAAGACGGACCACGTCTATCTGGTCGACGCCACGCCGGACCTGCCGGCCCAGATCGAGTGGATCCACACCTTCCATCATCATCCGGAGGGGAAGACAGATCGCGCGCCGGTCGACGGTGTGCTTCTCACCCATGCCCACATGGGGCATTACCTGGGCCTCGCCCATTTCGGTTTCGAGAGCCTCAACACCAAGGGCATCCCCGCCTGGGCCTCGCCTCGCATGGCGGAGTTCCTCCGCGCCAACGGCCCCTGGAGCCAGCTCGTCCGCCTGGGGAACATCACCCTGAAGGAGATCCAGCCCGGCGCATCGTCCGAGTTGGAGGACGGCGTGTCCATCAAGGCCCTGGCCGTGCCTCACCGCGACGAGTACACGGACACCCTGGCGTTCCTCATCCGGGGTCCGCACAAGACGCTCCTCTACGTGCCGGACACCGACTCCTGGAAGGTCTGGCCAAGGCCCCTGACCGAGGTACTGGCCGCCGAGAAGGTGGATACCGCCCTTTTGGACGCCACCTTCTACTCGGCCGACGAGCTTCCGGACCGGGACGTGTCGAAGATCAAGCATCCGCTGGTGACGGACACCATGGATCTCCTGGGACCGCTGCTGAAGGACGGGAAACCGGAGGGGGGCCTGAAGGTGTACTTCACCCACATGAATCACACGAACCCCGCGCTCGACAGTGGCGGCACGGCTGCCAGGGCCATCGAGGCACGGGGCTTCAAGGTGCTCGCCGAAGGGCAGGAGCTCGACCTGTAGACGAGCCCCCGCCGGGCGAAAAAGGTTCGGCGGCCGTCTTACGAAACGTGCCGGCGGTGATGGTGGTGGTGATGGCGGTGGTGACGACGAACCGGACGAAGATGGCGGCGGTGGCGGCGATGATGGCGACGGTGATGAACCACCGGGGGGGCGGTCCGCACCTCGACTCTCGGGGCCGGCAGGGGCGGCGGAGCCGGAAGCGGGGGAGGAGCGGGCAGAGGCGGAGGAGACGGCTGCGCTCCGGCGGGCCGGGCGAGCTCCACACCGGGAACGGGGGCCAGACCCGTTGCAAGCAGGGCAAAGAGGATATACGCGGGTGCACGCATTTTCAGAAACCTCCTAGAGTTGGGCTCGATCCGCGGGAAGATCGGAGCGATACCAGGGAGGATAGCAAAACAGGTGCCAGGGTGGTCCAAGTCGGAGCCTGCCGCCAAAACCGTACGCTCGAAGGCGTTCCGGCTTTCGCGGTGGATTGGGGAGAGGCTTTCCCAGTCGGGGAAGAGGCTCGCCCGAGTTGGGCGAAGCCCTCCCCACTCGATTGGACGCAATCCCGAGTTGGGCAACGCTTCCCCGACTCAATTTGTCGCAATCCCTACTCGGTTGGACGCAATCCCGAGTTGGGCGAAGCCTCCCCCACTCGATTTGTCGCAATCCCGACTGGGGGAGGCGTTCCCCCACTCGGGAGAGCCTTCTCCCTCCTCGCCCAAGCGCTTTCCCCCTTGGAAGACGATACGACCGGCTACGAGCGTCGCGTCTTCAGCCAACGCCGAAGCCCCCCAGGGTAGAGACGCCCCGTTCCGGGGGGAACCCCCGGTGGGGGCGTCTCCGAGGCGGCGACGGCCACCCCTCCGGCGCAAGCCCCCGCGCGGGATCGTCAACTCGCTTCAACCGACCCTCTCCAGATAGAAAAGCTCCCAACAATGTCGGGGAAGATTTTTGCCTATTTCAGGCGTCGCTTCGGCCCCGGAGCTTTCGGCCGCCCCGGCTTCAGCGCGGCAGCGACTTTTTCGGGGGAAAGACGCTCCGGCACGTCTGTAAGGTCGTAGAGCGCCCCAGCCATCGCCGAAGCGGACGTACTCGAGGGCTTCGGGTGGACCGGAGACGTAGCCATCGGGAGTGGCGGCGAAGCCGGAGCCGTTGGGGGCTTGGTAGAGGCGGATTAGGGGGCGGGGGGAATCGGATTGGATGTCCCAGATCTCCAGTAGGCCTCTGGAGAAGGCCAGGGCGAGGCGCTGGCCGTCCGGCGACCAAGCCACGGAGTTGACCCAGTTCTCGTGCCCGGTGAGCGTGTTGAGCAGCCGCCCCGAGGCCGCATCCCACAGCCGCACCGTCTGGTCGGAAGACCCCGAGGCGAGTCGCTGGCCGTCCGGCGACCAGGCCACGGATCGGCTCCAGTTTTTGTGTCCGGCGAGGGTGTTGACCATCCTTCCGGAGTCAGCTTCCCACAGCCGAACCGTCTCGTCGCCGAACCTTACGACGCTCAGGTCCGCATTCCCCAGGATTGCTCCGCGGAACGACGCGTCTTGAGCGTCCAAGTGGTTGAGGTCCGAATCCGACAGGTCAGTCTTCTCGGCCGAGCCCGGCCGGAAATCCACGAAGCTGAAATCCGCCCTGGCCATTCTGGCGCGATCCAGGCAGGACTGGCGAAGATTGATCGGGAGAATCGTGTTCCTTCTGGCATGGCTCCTGAGAGGTCGATCCCCGGCAGAGCGGTGCCTTCGAGGTTCGCCCTCTTAAGGTGCAAAGCCCCTGGTCTGATCGTCGAGAAAGCTTTCCGGATTTCCAAGAAGTCCGGGTCCTTCTCTACCCCTAGCCCGACGAGCGGTCCCAACGTGGAAATAAAGGAGGAGCAGCGCGTTCTCGGAGATTCCATTTTGATAGCTAGTTTCCAGCACCTTCCCGGCGACTTCCGGAATCCGTTTCGCCTCAGGCCAGAACTCCAGGAAGAAGGCCACCTCGCGGGTGATCCTCTTGAGAGCCAAGCAGCCGGGATCTCCCTCTTTGAGTCCTGCCCGAATCGTGCGTGCGATGAAGAACTCCAGGAAGGAGCGGTGAATGAACGAATAGTAACCCTCGGCGTCGCGGTGGAGGAAGAGGGCGGTCCGGACCTCGTAGTCGATGCGCTCCTTGTCGTGGATCGTCAGTGGGCGGTCCTTGAAAAACTCCGCGGACTTCTCGAAAAGGAGGTCGTAATGGACTCGGTTCTCGGGCGAGTCCCAGACGAGCCGGGCCAGATACTCCACCAGAGCCACCTTTTTCTCTCGCGTGAGGGTAAGGCGAAAATCCGTGTGATTGAACCAGCTCTCGCAATACGTTTCGTAGAGATCCGCCAGGGTGACGTCGCCCTGCCGCTTCAGGAGCTTAGGCAGGGTCTTGACGATGATCTCCAGAAGGAACGGCCGTTTGGCGAGATCGGCGAGGTTGTAGGTCTCCTGAATCTGCGCCAGCAATTTCTCAGGATCGGCCGGCGGCGGGAGAGCCTTTCGCAGGTACTCCTCGATCTGGCTCTCCTCGAACTCCAGCACGTAGCCAATCTCGGACCCCGGTCGATCCCGGATTTCGTCATAGAGTTGCGTGGCCCCCTGCGTGGAGACCACTTCCGGCACACTTCCCAGCCGGCGAAGAGCCTCAGGACGATCCCGAAAGTAATGAGTGCGGCACGTCAGGAGCACCTTGGCCTTGCCCTCGGCCGCGCGGAGGATCTGGCGGAGATTTTCCACATATCGCCCGGGCTCGGTGTAGGAGATCGTTTCGTCGAAGCCGTCGAAGATCAGGAGGAGATGACCCTCGCGGTTGAGGTGGAGAAGCGCCTGAGGATTGAAGGGCTGGGAGGAGAGGCGCTGGAAGTGATGGGTGAGTAGGTTTTCCAGGGTGACGGTGGTGGAGCCGCCTTCTCGGAGATCGATGAGGATAGGGACGCGCGTGCTTCCCTCGCCGTCTTTCATCTCCTCCCGGGCCTTGAGCGCCAGCTCGCAGGCCAGCCGCTTCGAGAAACTCGTCTTGCCGCAGCCGAAGTCCCCGAGAAGGGTGAGGAAGGTGCCCGAGGACTCGCCGAGCCAGCGCAGAGCTTCCCCGGTGAGGGGCTTGGCCTCGACCGGCTGCCCCGGCTTGATGTCCCCCTCGAACACCACGTTCTGTTCCACGTAGAGCCGTTCGAGGGCCGTACCGCGGAAGGCGAGGACGGCGGCGTCCAGATTGGGCCGCAGATCCACGAGGGAGCGCAGGAGCTGCTCGTAGGTCTGGACGTGGACGCGGAGGTTGCGGGCCACCTCGTGGGCGTTGTTGGCGAAGCCGCCGCGGGCGATGAGGATGGCCTGGTAGGGGAGCTTGTCCACGTCGGCCGCGTACTCGACTTTGGAGGCGAGCTCGCGGATCTGCTGCTGCGTGACGGGGCGGTCCGTGTCCTTGCACTCCACCAGGGCGTGGATGGGCAGAGCGCCGACGGTCAGCTCCAGGCGGACGTCGAACTGCATGTCGTCCCGCTTGTAATCGACCGTGGTGCGATAACCGAGAAGGGAGAACAGCTCGGCCACCTTCTCTTCGAAGCTCTTGGCTTTCTCGTAGATGCCGCGGCGGCGTAGGGCTTCGAGCTCTTCGGGATCGCCCTTGGCTCTGGCGCGGGAGAGCTCCTGGCTTTCGGATCGCTCGGCCCGCGCTTCGAGGGCCTGGTGGCGGGCCTCGATCTCGTCGGCGATGGGGCTGAAGTCCGCGGCAGTCTCGCGGAAGCCGCCGAGGGTGGGCAGTTGGTCAGTCAGCAGCAACTCGGGGTGGAGGGGAATAATGTGATGGGGACCAAGGCCCTTACCCCTGAGCACGGCGAGCTTCTCGGCCCGTAGCGCTGCAGGCGCGGCCGGCACCATGTTGGCGAGCACGAAGGCCGGGAGCTTGCCGGAGTGGCGGGCCGGAGTGCGGGTGACGGCGGCATAGACCTGCTCGATGCCCGCAAGGTTCTGCTCGTTGAGATTGGTGACGAGGACGACGAGATCCGGGATCTGGATGGTGCAGGTGGCGCCCAGGTCGGTGTAGCCGGTGCGCGAGTCGATGAGCAGGATCTCGAAGCCCAGCTCGTGGGTGAGGGAGTGGGCGATCTTGTAGAAGAAGGCCGCTCCGCCGTTGTGCTGGGGGTCGAAGAGGCTGGCCCAGTCGATGCCTGCGAAGTAGCCGGGATACCGGTTGTCGAGCTTGCCGGGGAGCAGGAAGGAGAGCCGGCCTCCGGCAGCGGCCAGATCCGGAGGAAGCTCGAAGGGCAGAAGGGCCTTGGCGAGGCTCGCCTCCGGGAAGGTGAACTTGGAGTCGATGAGCTCGCGCAGCAGGTCGAGGGTACCGATCCGGAGGTCGGCGTCCAAGGCGCGCAGGTCGGGGATCTTCTGCAGCCCGGGCGCTTCGAGGTCGAGGTCCCACACGGCCACGGACCGGCCGCGGGCGGCGAGCTGCAGGGCGGTCTCCACCAGGGAGAAGCTGCGGCCCACGCCGCCCTTGAAGGAGTAGAAGGTGGCGATCATGAGGAGGCGGCGAGAGCCGGCTCGTCCTCGGTTTCGAAGAGCGACCGCGCCCGCTGGCCGCCCTGAAGATCGAGCATCTCCTGGAAGTGAAAAGCGCCGTCCTCCTTCTGGTTGGCGAGCTTCTGGGTGAACTTGAGGACGTTGTCGGGCTCGGAGCGAGAGGAGCCGAGGTCAGGGGCGGCAGGCGCCAGCCGCGCGACGGCCTCGGCCAGCCGGTCCGCGGCGAGACGGGAGGGGGCACCGGCCTCGTGGAGATCTTGGGCCAGGGCTTCGGCGTCGAGGGGGGAGCCGGCGGAGATAGTCGCGAGAGACTCGACCAGCCGTTCCAGCCAGGGGGGGAGGACCGCCCGTGCCACCTCCTCTTTGCCCACTCTTCCCAGATCGACCAGCACTTCTCTGCTTCCTTGGAGGCGATAGCGGACGATGAGGTCCGCCTCCGCCAGATCGCGTAAGAGGTGGGAAAGGTGAGCTTCGCCGAGGCTGAGCCGGCGGCGGATCTCGGCCCTGGGGAGGGCCCGGCCCTCTCCTGCCAACAGTTCCAGGATGGCCAGACCGTGCCCCTGGGTGCTGCGGAGTAGGGAGGGGACGGCGGCGCGATCACTACGGCGGGCCGCCTCGCCCAGGAGGTCAGACAAGGCCGCCCAGGCGCCATAGGTCTCGAGGCTGCGTTCGCGGAGGGCGCGCCCGGCTTCACCAGAGATACCCTGGCTGACCGCGAGCGCTTCATCGAGGATCTCCTGGCGGGAACCCTCGCGCAGGAGGCGGAGGGCACGGTCGAGGAGAAGATCGGTGAGGCCGGTCAGGATCTCCGAATCAGCTTCGGTTGTCGCCCGTTCGACGAGAGGGGCGATTTCCGCTCCGGGGACGTCGTCCAGAGTGGAGAACATAGAGAGGCTCAGAGGAGAAGGCAGGTTCATGACAAGCTCCCTTTGCATCACGGTCTATTATACTTGTCATTTCCTTGCCTTGTCCATGCCTGGGAGCCTCATGCCAAGTCGAAGAGGAGGTAGGAAGTCTCCTTTGAGTCCGGCAGATGAGGTCTGTAGCCTTGTCGCCGCGGTAGCTGGTAGAAGCTGGTGCCTTCTTCCACGAGACCGGAAATCCAGCGGTTGCAGACGAACGTGGCGGCTCGATTGCTGGCTAGGAGCTGTTTGGCCGCCGTCCGGTGAGCGTTAGTTTGCGGGCTGAGCGACGGCACGACGAAGAGGTTGGCGTGGGAGCGGCGGAGGATACCTGCCAGGGGAACGTGGAGGAGATCGAGGCAGATGAGTGGCGCCAGGTTGCCCAGGGCGCTTTCGAGCACCGTGACGGTGTCGCCGACTTCGAGGCGCTCACCGAAGTGGGCAGCCCTGTCTTGGCTGAAGCCCGTGAACGAGGTCAGCTTCTGGTGTCTGTGGAGCTCGGTGCCATCGGGCCCCAGCAGGACGGCTTCGTTGAGGTCCAGATCGCCTCTCGGGCTGAGTCGATGGCAGCGGCCGAAGAGGGTCAGCGTGGGGTAGCCGAGATGACCATGGCTGGCGAGGATCGTTCGGATCTCCTCCTCCGTTGCCGGCGGAATCGCCAACTCGGGCAGGATCAGGAGCGTCGTTTTCAGATCGTGGGCGAGCTGGATGGTGGTTCGCACTTCAGCCTGGAGATCCGCCTCGTTTCGGATTTGGTCGAGACAGACGAACTTGGGTGGATCCTCCTTTTTCAAGTCATCCAGAGCCGGATAGTCGAGAACGGTCTGCAGGGGCCACATCAGTATCCGGAGCCTTGCTCGTTCTCTCAGGAGACGGAAGTGGAGGTTGGGATTGCCCCAAGAAGACTCCGGAAGGCAATCGATACGGAAACCGTTGATACGCCCAGTGGGGACAGCCTTGTGGAAGCTCGTGTAGGTGGCGAGAGAGCCGCTCTGATCTGCTTCCCAGGTCACGCCCGGGAGGAAAGACTCGGTCAGGTAATCGTTTCGCCTCTGCAGCCGGTAGCTCCCGCCGTCCAGCCCCGGTAGCGGAATACTCGCGAACCTTCGGGCTTTGCGGTCGTTCAAAAACCGGTCGAGGGCAGTCAGAAAGCGCAGGGCGAGGAGATCGAACGCCGCGCCTTCAAGGGGCCGCAGGTCTTCCACCACGGCTGGGAGGTTGCCGAGCTCCGGCAGGTAGGGTGGCAGATCGAGGGGATGCAGGAATTGGGAGCGGGCCAGGTTTTCCGCGGCCGCCAGGCCCTGTTTCTCGAAATAGCTCCAGAGGAGGACGAAGTACCCCTCCGGAGTTGGGGAATTCAGATCCCCCAGCCGACTCATAAGCTCGGTGCGTGGCATTGCAAGATTCGAGAAAAGAGTATCGGAAGGAAGGCCCCTCTGTCACGGCTGGGGCGGTCTTCAGGCGCGGACGCCCCCTCACCCCACCGGCAACCCCATCTGCCGCTCCTCCTCCCACGCCACCTCGTCCCCCACCCGGATCTCCCCGCCTTCGAGCACCTGGGCGCAGGCTCCGCCCCGCCAGTGGGGTCGCAGGGCGGCCTTGAGGCCGGGGCGGGCTTCGTCCATGCGCTCGCAGGGCGGGCACTCGGTGAAGATTTGGAGGCGGCAGGCGCCGACGCGGAGGATACGGCCGCGCGTCCCCTCCAGGCGGATGCCCGCGAGGAGGAGGTTGGCGCGGCGGGCGGCGGGGTTGAGGCCTAGGTCCCCCAGATCGGCGAGGGCGTCTCTCCAGGCCTCTTCCTCCAGGAGGATCACCTGGCGGCGGCCCCCCTGGTTGGCGTTGCCCACCAGGCCCTTGCCGGCCTTCAGGGTGGCGGACTCGGCCGGGTCCATGGGGCCTCGCTTGAAGCGCTTGAGCCAGATGGCTCGGACGACAGCCCCCTCTTCAAGCCCCCTCTCTCCCGGCCGGGGGGAGGGCGATGGGAGAGAGGGGGTTGGGGGAGTGAGGGGTTGCCTCATTTCACCGGCGCGGGCGAGGTGAACACCGCGTCCGCGAGCTGCGCCGGCGCCGAGATGTCCCCGAGCTCCAGCTTCTTGTCGTCGCCCACGTGGTTGCGGTGCGGGGCCAGCATGATGTTGCCGTACTTCTGCCAGCCTTCCCACTTCCAGACGCTCGGCGGGTCCTCCTTCTTCATGCTTTCCAGGACGAAGGCCCAGCGGTCCATCAGGTGGGTGTCGCGGTTGAAGTAGGCCGTGTAGTGGTCGCCCGGGGTGAGGCCGACCTTGCCGAAGGTAAGGCCCAGCTTGTCATAGACCTTGCCGTCGATCGTCTCCTCGCCCGCGTAGGTGAGGTTCACCCCGGGGTCCTGGAGCTTGTAGGGCATGATCAGCCAGTAGGTGTCGTTCACCCAGGCGCCGTAGCCGTTCTCCAGCATCTCCTTGGCCTTGTCGCCCTCGAGCTTCTGGCCGTCGAGCCAGGCCGTGCCCTCCTTGGTGTTGATGTTCTCCAGGATGACGTAGTGCTTCCCCTCCTTGGTGTCGCCCTCCACCCGGTGGCGGCCCGTCCACTTGTCCCACCAGTGGGCTCGGCGGCCGGCGAAGGTCCAGTGGAGATAGTGAGTGTTGTCCCAGGCCTGCTTGCCGCCCATCGCCTTCAGGGTGGCGTCGGCGACGGATTGGGCCGTGGGCTCGGCGGACGCTACATGAGGCGCGAGGGCGAGAGTGGCGATCAAGAGCGAACCAGCGACCGTGGCATGTCGGAACATGAGGATCTCCTTTCGAGGTCTCTCCAAGACGGGAGGATGGTAATACAAAGGCCATACAATGCTTTCCATGAGCGCACACGATTCCAGCCATACCAACCGACTCGCGGGCGAGAGCAGCCCCTATCTCCTTTTGCATCAGCACAATCCGGTGGATTGGTACCCGTGGGGCGAGGAGGCGCTCGAACGGGCGCGCCGGGAGAACAAGCCCATCTTCCTCTCGGTGGGCTACTCGACGTGCTACTGGTGCCACGTCATGGAGCGCGAGTCGTTCTCCAATCCGGCGGTGGCCGAGCAGATGAACCGCGACTTCGTCAACATCAAGCTCGACCGCGAGGAGCGGCCGGACCTCGACGAGATCTATATGGCGGCCACCCAGATCCTTACCGAGCAAGGGGGATGGCCGAACTCGGTGTTCCTCACGCCGGACCTCCGGCCCTTCTACGCCGGCACGTACTTCCCGCCCGAGGACCGCTATGGCCGGCCCGGCTTCCCCAAGGTGCTGGCCGACATGGCCGCCGCCTTCCGCGACCGCCGCAAGGACGTGGAGGAGCAGGCGGAGGAGATGGCGAAGGCCATGCGCCACCACCTGGAGGAGCGGTCGCAGCCGGCGCCCGAGCCGCCGAGCGGCGCCGTGGCCTCGCGGGCCGTGGACGCGCTCGCCCGCCGGCTCGACCGCCAGCACGGCGGCTTCGGCGGCGCTCCCAAGTTCCCCACGCCCTCCAATCTCTACCTCCTTTTGGAGATGGC
>Ga0134121_10000284_pt1 | contig 59893 bp, 98 predicted proteins | sample KB301_FD_96463 | JGI IMG/M metagenome (GOLD analysis project Ga0134121, IMG submission 96463) | Terrestrial soil microbial communities without Nitrogen fertilizer from Kellogg Biological Station, Michigan, USA - KB3-0-1 | ecosystem: Environmental > Terrestrial > Soil > Unclassified ...
AGTGGATTTACGCTCGGGGGCATGCATCAGCTCAGCGACGTCATTAAACACTTCGGCGGCATCTCCGGTCTGGCGGCGGCACTCGAGTGCACCACCCAGGCAATCTCTCAGTGGGACGACGGATTGATCCCCGAAAACCGGGCGTTCCAGATCGAGGTTCTCAGCAAAGGGAAGTTCAAAGCTTCCAAGCTACCGATCAAGAAGCGCGGGCAATCTGTTCCGAAGCGCGACTCAGCGCTCTCCGCCTAATTCGTTTTTCTTATGCGCACATTGCCAGAGAAAATCGCGCTGCAACCCGAGACTCGTCATAAGACGGCGAAGTCGCGCCTTCCGTTAAATCGTTTGCTCGAGGCGAAGGTTTTGAACGGCTCACGACGCGAGATGTTTGCGCGCTCGCTGTTTCCGAAATCACGGTCGAATTGACGATCGGCACTTCCATGATTTTCAGCCCGTCCATACCGCCCAAGGGCGTGACACCTGCACTCATTCGTGGGGCAGGCGGGCTGATCTCTTTCAAACGCACACCTCAAGAGTCCCGCGCAAGCGTCCCGGTCGGGGTGTGTGAATTCCAAGGCAGTACGACAGCACTGGGCCATTCTCAATGAGAGTCTGTAAGCGTTGTCTGAAGACCTACAAGAAGTCCGGTGAAGGCCAACTGGCACGTAAGCAAGGTAGTAATTGGGGCCGCGGAAAGTGGCCGGCTTGGGTTTACCACAACGAGCCAACCGTGAAATGCCGAAACTGTCATGTGCAGTCGCTCGCCGATTCAGCAGCGCGACGTGCAGGCCTGCGACAGGCGACTCCGCGATGGAGCGATAGATCAGCGATCCGTTCGATCTATCACCAATGCGTAGAGAAGACGGTAGTTACGGGCATACGCCACGAAGTCGATCACATCGTTCCGTTGAACGGAGTTCGCGTTAGCGGACTTCATGTGCCGTGGAATCTGCAGGTTATCCCAGCGGCACAGAACAGACTGAAGAGCAATAGCCATATATAGATTTATGTCCCTTGGCATGGACTGAATCTGCCACGTGTCAGGCCGGTGCAAGTTCGGTGACTCGAAGCCCTTTGATCGCTGCCCTCACTTAACTGCTGAGGGCGCGCGGCGATCACCAGGATGACGAGTCGGGTTGAACTGGAGCCGCACGCAAAAGAAGGCTCTGGGCTGGAATGTGAGAGATGGCTCCATACGGCGATCTGAAAATACGACGCCCTCAGAAATGGGGGTTAGGGGGGCTCTTGCTCCTGATTCACCACCAACGAAAGCCTTAGGAGGTAAGTAGTGAGTCAGTGCCGGAAGTGTGGAGGTGAACTCGGGTGGAAGCGCCAGGCATTCAGCGGAGTGCTGAAGTGGGTGCCGACGAACCCGGATGGCAGTGATCACTGGGACTTATGCCGCGAGCGTCAAAACCAGCAGATGACTACGGCTCAACGTCAGAGACAGCGAATGCGTGATGCGAAAGCATGTCCCCCGTTTTGGACGATTCCAGACGGGGAGGGGAGTTTCATAACCGTACGAACGATGCCCGCTGGTTTTGGAGTGCAGCCGGGAGGGGAGTTGTTCTGATGGCTTCGTCGTCTTCCAGCTCCAGAACAGAGAGCAGGCCGCACGGGATCTGGACGCCAGAGTTGATCACTCGCGCTGGGTCTGAAAGCAGCAGCTGAAGAAGGGCGTTCATGGGCGTGGTTAACATCGCAAGTATTGTGCCATAGATGACTCAATCCGCGTACAAGCCGATGCACAAGGCAGAAAAGTACGTCTCTCAGGAGGATATGTGGTCTTCAAAATAACCGAGCACCCGTCAACACGGTTCTGGAGGCTGGTCAAAAGGTCGGATGGATGCTGGCTCTGGATTGGTACCAAGGCCCCCAATGGGTACGGATCATTCTCACTCCATGGCGGCAAGGTTCTAGCCCATCGTTTTAGCTATATGCAGGCCTTTGGCGCCATCAGCGAGAACATGCAGGTATGCCACCGCTGCGATATCCGTGATTGCGTCAGACCCGATCATCTATTCCTTGGAACCCAATCGGACAACATGCGGGATGCTTCCGCCAAGAAGCGTATGGCCAATCAGAAGCGTGATACGTGCGCGCGGGGGCATGCCTACACCGTTGCGAATCTCTACATGTATGGCAGCAGTCGTATGTGTCGTCGCTGCCATGCGGATCGTGAGCACAGGTATCGCGCAGAGAGGGTGTCGTGAATGGCTCAAGCCCCATATCAGCCGATGCGCAAACCGCAGAAAGACGTGAGCCAACAGCGGATGTTCGACATCCTCGCAAAACACTCTCCAATCCCAGTCAAAACGCCTCAAGTAGGGGAGACGCCGAAGGCGGAACTCCCGCCTCTGGAGTGGCAGACGCCAGTCAGGACTGGAGAACTCGCTGGCTACGTGCTGAGCGCGGATGGGGGTTTTTCTGTGGACAAAAGCCCGGTCAAGGGCGTGCCGATGTACAGCGCGTGGAAACGAAAGCAGCCCGCGCACGAATCGATTCCGCTGGGTGTACGACTGAGCCTCGCTGAGGCCCAGCATCTGTGCGAGCTGGCGCGATGAGCATGCCGCGCTACGCCGGCAAGCGCGATGCAAATGAGTCTGACCTCGTTACGATCGCTAGCCAGCTCGGTGTTCAATTTGAGCAGATAGGGCCTTTGGATTTCTGGTGCGGCTGGCGTGGGCGCTGGGTGCCGCTTGAGATCAAGAACGATTCAAAGATCACTCATCGCGTCTCGAAGCCCTATACCGACAAACAGGTGCTATTTCTCGCCAGATGCAAGGAGCGCCAGCTTCCGGTCTGGATCTGGCGTACCGAAAACGATGTCTACCGCGACCTCGGGGCGGTACGCACTGCATGAGCGCAATACGCAAGATCACGCCTGAAATAGAAGCGTTGTTGTACGAGGTTGCCTGGAAGAGGGCGCTCACGCCCACCTACGAGGAACTCTCGATTGAGACTGGCATGGCTGTGAGCTACTTACGCCAAGTCATAAGCGAGAAGGTGCGTGCGCTCTCGAAATCTGAAGAGTTCACCAAGGTCAAGAAGACTCACGGTTATGCCGCCGCAATTACCGTGGGGCATCGCAGGCCGAGGGTGTACCAGATTTGGATTGCGATGCGGGCTCGCTGTGAAAATAAGAAAAATACAAGCTATCGAAACTATGGCGGGCGAGGAATCAGCGTATGCGATCGCTGGCAATCGTTCGAGAATTTTCTTGCTGACATGGGCGAGCCGCCAGTCGCTACCTCGATAGATCGACTCGATAACTATGGAAACTACGAACCGGGAAATTGCCGCTGGGCAACGGCATCTGAGCAGGCCAGGAATCGCCGTTCCAAGAAAGAATTGCAGCGATGACGAACCAAAGTTCTGTTTCACGTGGCGCATGATTGCGTGATGACGTCCGGCCTCGGTCGTCTCGCCTGCAATCGTGGGGACCGGCAGTGATCGACGCGATTCACGAGATGTGTCAGATATGGGGCGCGCAGGAGTTGCACAAGCGCTCGGACACGAACCAGGGGCATCCCGGCCGCTCGTCGATTGCGCGCGCCAGGGAAAGTCAGTTCGATCCGACAAAGCCCACGCCTATCCTGCGCCAGAAGAAGCGCACCGCATTCGGGCGAGACACATTCTTCCCGCGCCCTGTCCAGTTCACGGAAGAGGGGCATGTCGGAGATGGTCTGACGGTTGCGCACGCGCTGATTGGGGCTCCTGAAGCCTTGCAGTCAATCGCTTTTGCTCATTACGCCGTGATCGGATTCAACGCAAAGGAGAAGGCGGCGCGTCTTGGAATTACTCCACCTGACTACTGGCGCTTCATCGATCGGCTTCATTACTGGATTGCCGCACGCATATGGTCACCTGCTGTTTCGCTGTTGGACTCCACAACTGATTGTCAGCCAAGAGGAAAGATGTTGCATGTTGTGGTGAAACCCGCTAAAAATTCCTGTCAAGTCATACGCTCCCCAGAACTGTCTTTCGACGCGCTCAATCGTCAGAAGCTTTCACTGAAAGCCTGATCCCCGAATTGCCCATGAAAAGCCCGCCGTCGTGCGGGCTTCGTCATTTCTGGAGTTCCCTTGCGCTACCTCCTGCTCGCGCTGCTCTTTGCCGTGCCTGTCGTTCACGCGCAGGTCGTCACCTGTTCCGATGCCGTGACGGGCCAGCCGTACACCGCGTGCACGCATCTTGGAAACTCCACGACAGTTCCGCCGCCCGGGCTCGTTCTGTTCTGCAGTGGCGCGGTGGGTGGTGCGGCCACGCCTGGCACGACACTGGCGGGTTGCGCGATACAGCAGTGGCAGCCCACGAGCTACATGCAATCGTACTCGTGGACGTGGACGCTGCAGGGCTGGCAGCGCTACGGCTCGATGGTGTTCACGACCGCTCCTGCTCCGGTTCCGACGCCTACGTGGACGGGTGTTTCGACCCTCAACTGGGTGCCCCCAACCCAGTACATTGACGGGAGTGCGCTTGTGGATCTCGCCGGCTATCGCATTCGTTACGGCACCTCGCCCACGGCTCTCACGCAGATGATTCAGGTCGCTGGCGCGGGCGTCACGAGTTACGTGGTTCCAAATCTCGCTGCAGGCACGTGGTATTTCACGGTGAGCTCGTACACGAACGCCGGTGTCGAAAGCGATCCATCGAATGTCGCCAGCGTGACGCTGACGGCTCCAGCGCCGACACCGGTGGTGACATGGGCGGTCGCTGCGAACGGCACACAGGCCACGAGGCCGGTCTATGAGGCTGTTTTGGACGCGGCCGGCACCGCCACAGTCCGGGGCAACGTCGAAGGCACCGTGAAGATCGGGGCGCCTTGTCTCGCCGAGGCCTTCAAGATCAGCACGAACAGCTACCGCGAGATTGCCGAATCGGATGTGACGCTCGCAAGTCCCACTTACCGTGGCCGACGGCACACCGCCCTCTGCTCACAGAAGTGAGGGCTGGTATGGCGAGATTGTCTGCGGCTGTGGACGCTCTAAAGCGCGTGATGTCCTGATGTGCGATGGGTGCTGCGAGGCCGGAGTGCAACTGACGCATCCGGCCCGGGCATACCTGTACCTGTCGTTCTGGTTCGGCGAGTTCAAGTGCTGAGCGCATGACCGCTCTGGCCCGGCGCAATCTGATCTGCATTCCCAGTCCGGACGGTTCACTGGACCTGCATTATCCCGCCGGGGACAAGCCACCGTATTTTACCCTCAGCTGGGATAATTCGGGGCTGCAGACCTTCGCAGCACTGGTGGCCGATCGCACCGTCGGGACGAGTTTCTCCAGCAACGTCAGACAGTATCTGGCGGGCACCAATGCGGCTACCGCCACCCTGAGTGTCGTGACCGTCTCGGGCACGGATGCCATCGCCAATGGGTGGGGCGTCTCCGGCAGTAACGTCACGAATCCCGGCACCAATGCGGGCAGTGGCAGCTTCAAGCTGGGTGCCAACGATGGCACCGGGTTTGTGTACAGCAATCCCATCTCGTGGCGCTGGACCGCGGCGGTCAGTGATGTGCTGGCGCCATGCGTGCCCACCGGTGGCGCAGTCGTTGCAGGCCCCGGAACACTGACGTTCAGCTGCGATGTTCCGGGTGATGCCAACAGTGGAACGAATGCAGGCGCGATGGCGGCCGTGCAATTGCGGATCGCAGGATCTACGGTTGAGGAAAAAACAGTCCCCGCCGGGCTCTCCCCGACCTGGACGTTGATCAACTTCGGCGCTTCCACGCCTGTACCCAGTCTGGTACAGGGCAGTGGCGCCAATGGCAATACGTGGACCCTCTCCGGAGGGGGAGCAGGGATACACGGAACGACTGAATCTTTCCCCTTTCGATATGCGCAGGTTTCGGGCAACCCCAAGCTGAGCTGCAAACTCTCAAGTTTCACGTCCGCCGCGGATGCGTTCAGCTCTTGCGGTCTGATGATCCGCGAGAACATCACAGGGCTCGACCGGTTTGTTGCGTTCTACGGTCAGCAATCCGATGGCTCGATTCAAGTCAAGATGCGCGGCACTCAGGGAGGCAGCGCCACCAATCAGCTGACCTCGGCGAGCGGCCTGGCGCTGCCGCGCTGGTTGCAGATGGAGAGAACAGGGTCCTCGATTATCTCGAGATCCAGTACCGATGGGGAGACCTGGACAGATTTCCTGACGAGTTCCTTTGCGCTGGGTGCGACGGCCTTCATCGGCTTTTTCATCAGCTCGCGCGTCAATGGCGTTGCGGTCTCGGCAACCCTCGATCAGATCTGGGTGAGCAATCAGGGACGGATGACGTTCACCGCGGTGAACAGCTCGAGCGCAAAGACGGGGAAATTCCGCGCGCGGGATGTCGCGAACAACCTGTCGGCAGAGTCTGCCGGGGTTATAGGTACGCCGCTCGTCACGGCCTACAAGAAATGGAATCCCGGCCATGGCATCCGGACCAATCAGGCGGTAGTCGCTTCGAGCAACTACAGCGCGCTTGCGAATGACAATGAATTTGTCTACTGCGACTGTGAAGTCCGCTGGGTACAGGTGGCGCCGACCCTGAATGCCCGGGATTACAGTCTGTTCGACAATCATGTGGCGGCGTGCGTGGCACGCGGCAAGAAAGCAATCCTTCAGTGGTCATACAAGATTTTCAACACCAGCAATCCTGCATTGCTGATGCCGAGCGACTTTCAGCATTACTCGACGGCGAGCAATGGCTTCATCGCGAACGTCTGGGATACGAACATCGATGTGATGGGAGAGTACATCAAGCTTTCTCTGGATATTATCGCTCGATACGACAGCAATCCGAACGTGGAGATGTTCATCTTCCCGGAGAGCTCCACCGGTCTGCCGACACCGCTCCCCGCGGGTTTCACCCGTTCAGGCTACGCGACGCAGCTCAAGCGCATGTATGCCGCGCTGGCTCCTGCGGCCGCCTATACCATCGTTTGTGGACAGGTGAACTTCACCACGGGGGAAATCGCAGGATTGATCAAATCGCTGTATCAGAATGGATGCGCGATGGGCGATCCGGATGCGTACTCCACGACGGCCAACACGATCTTCAACGGTGGAGCAACCGATGATGGCACGGCCGCATTTGACTACCGCGGCAAGATGCCGCGCATGATGATGGCCTCAACCGCCGCTCTGGGCGGGGCGCACGATAACGGACCGCCGTCGAACCTCGTCAACTTCATGCAGGCCGGAGGCGTGACTCACGGTTTGTGGGTGCTGGGACGCCCCGCGCCCAATGACACGACCAGCATTCGTGCGGCCATCAATGCAGATCCTGCGCTGTTGAGTGCATGTCCGACGAACTATAACGGCACCTGTCGGGCCGGCTGATGGTTCAGACTGTTCTGACTCAACCCGGAGGAGGATGGGACCCCTTCTCTCTGGCCTATGGCCAGACTCCGCCGGTGGTGACCGGCGATATTCTGATCACCCCTGCAACCAGTTCGCCGGGAGGGTATGCCGTAACGCCCACGGCAGACGGGATTGTCTCGGTCGCTGCGAACGGAGATCGATCGCGTCAGGTTCTGGCGAGTGTTGATATTTTCGATACGTCGCTGAATGCGTTGTACGGCGCCGCCGACATTGCGATCAACGATCAGGCTCCGCTCACTCCGGAGCCGGGAACGACTTTCTTTTTTCCGCTTAATGTCGCGCTCACCCCGGTTGATCTGACCGGCTATACGCCAGACCCCGAACTGGATCCGGTCGTGGTGACCGCCGTGAGTTCTCCGCCCACGGGTCTTGCTGTTGTGAACAGTGCATGGACCGGAACGCCGACCGTTCGGGGGATCACACTGGGCGTGACATTACGATCCACCGATTTGTACAACAACGCGGTGGACTGGGCGGTAGATATCGTGGTGGGGCCGGTGAGCGTGCCACGACTGATTGCTTCCGGCGCGTTACCTGCGCTCGATGAGGCCAGTGCGGTGGCAGCCCTCGCGGCGGCGTATCTGCTGGCCGATGTGGCCTACATCGTCAGTCAGGGCACACCGGGTATCGTGCTGCTGCAGAGTCTGCCTGCGGGCACGGATGTAGATCCGAAAACCGTGATCGGGCTCGTCATCTCGATGGCGCCGCCGATTGTGAAGCCCCGGAATCTGACAGGTCAGGCGCTGAATTCCTCGACCGTTCGGCTGACCTGGCTGCCGCCATGAGAGTCATCGGAGTCCTTGCCCCACAGGGAGGACTCGGAGCGATTGTCGAGTACACCGTTTACGTGAATGGCGTTCCGCGCGCTCCGACCACCTCGCTGCTGATGTATGACGTCACGGGTCTTGTGCCCTCGACGACCTATACGTTTGCCGTGCAGGGGAATGACGCACAGGGAAACGCAACGGACCTGTCCGACTCGATTCAGGTCACGACGCTCGGCAATACGGCTCCGGTGTGGAGCACGGTGCCTCTGCAGTCGCTCATTGTCGGCAATGCGTATCTCCTGCAGTTCGGCACCTACACCGCCGATCCGGATTCGGATCTGCTGAGCTATTCGGTGGTGTCTGGCAATGCTCCGACAGGGGTGACTTTCAATGTCAATCGCCTGCAGGGAACACCTACCGTCGCAGGGCAGAATGTCTCGATCACGATCCGGGCCTCTGATCCTTTCAGCCATACGGACAAGGTCATCAGCTTTGTCACCTATGCCCCGGATGTGACCGCGCCGCCCGTTCCAACGGGAGTGACGGCAACGCCAGTCTCGAGCTCTCAGATCAATCTGGCGTGGAACGCATCGGTCGATGCGGCCGGTGGCGCAAGCGAGCTGGTGAGCGGCACGCAGGACTATCGCATCTATCGGGATGGGTCCTTGCGCACGACGGTTACCGGAACGAGCTACAGCGATACAGGACTTGCGGCGAGCACACAGTATTCATACCGGGTTAGCGCACGGGATGTCGCGCTGAATGAATCGATGCAGTCGACAGCCTCCGCAGCAACGACACAGTCCACCGGCGCCCCGGTCTGGACGACCGTTCCGACGATCACGTTCGTGCAGGGCACGGCGAGCAATCAGTCGATTGCAGGCTACGTCTCAGATCCGAATAACGATCCACTGACGATCACCAAGAATGCGGTCGCGCTGCCCACGGGCGTGACGTACAACCAGACACAGCAGCGTTATGAGTACAACGGCTCGGGCACGATTGCGAGCACGAGCGGTCATATCCTGACGGCTGATGATTCGAATGTGGCGAGTATCTGGGCGGCACTCTCGAGAAGCTATCAGACCGACCCGGCCGGAGCGCGGGCGCAGGGTATTACCTTTGCGACCGACTTCAGCAATCAGGCGCTAGATTTCGATCAGACCAAGCATGTCTTCGGCGCTTCAGGCGTTGGAGGGCAGACGATTGCGTACTGGAAGTCGCTGGTGTCGAGATATACGGGCGATCCGTATTTTCCAACCTGTCTGAAAATCGATTCACCTGCGGCGACCGGTGCGAATGGGGCGAGCTGGATCACCTCGCTCAACGAGATCTGGACGAGCAAGACGCAGGGCTTTGGTTCGGCGGATGTCTGGATCTATCTGCGCCTGAAGATCCCGAGCTCGCGGCTGATCGTGCGTCAGAGCGATGGCTGGAAGTTCATGGATGTGTCGGCGTATGACCCAGCGAATCCGCAGGCGTCTATCTCGCACACGAACTTTGAGCACGTTGGCCAGAATGTGAACTGGCATCAGATCTTCACCTGCTACCGGGATGATGGTAACGGTCAGCCGGATTTCGCATTCTTCGATGCCTCGGTCAATGACATTCGCATACAGGGCATCGACAACGGCGCAGGCGTCACGCCGAACTCGGCACGCTATTGTCTCTATAACGGAGGCAACTACACCTCCGGCTGCTTCCCGTTCTATGCGAATGAATGGATGCATGTGAAGCAGCGTATCCGGATCGCCTCCTATGGAGGCAGTACCGGCAACCAGATGGATTTCTACGTCGCGCGACAAGGCGCAACTCAGTGGACGCAGGTCTATAACCCGCGCAACTATCTCGTGGGTTTGGCAAGTGATGGATACACAGGGGGCACCTGTGGTTTGCATCTGAATGCATATGAGACGAATTTTGTTTCAGCAACGGTCGACACCTCTCAGTTCTGGAACTGGTTGGTCGTGGGAACAATTGATCCTGCGCCGACCGTGCCGGTGATCTGATGACTGCCGTTGCGAGCAATGCCCATACGGTGCAGATCGTGGCGGCGGGCGGCTCTGTACTCGCCAATCTCATCAGCGGGCTCGCAGCAGATCAGTGGGGAACGCTCACCGTTGCGAACTCGGTCTCACTTGATCCATCTGGGCAGAGCGGTGACGGGTGGTTTTCTCAGAGTCCGCGGGGTGAATGGGATTCGCTGCATGACATCGCCAGAACGTGGGGCGCTTGTCACGGCAATGCGGGCACGTTCCAGAGGCAATGGATGTCTGGATACGTTGACGCCAACAATTCATACATCACGCCGATTGCGATTGCCGGGCCGAATTCCCAGATCACGCACGGGTTTTACGGCGGTCCGGCGATCGATCAGCAGACAGGGGATGTCTATGGTGCGCAGGCGTACATAGATAACAAGAACATCCGTCGCTACATCTACGCCACAGGCGCTCAGGACACGCCGTTTCCGACGAACAACGTCATCGACGCGCACTGTTCCGGCATCGCCGTCGCATACCATCCAGGGCTCTACAACGGCGCTGGCGGAATCGTCACGGCGAGCAATTCGGGCATCTGGAGTTCTCGCCTGCCGCGATCTGGATCAGTCGCTTGGAACTTCGTTCTCGATCGCACTAGTCAGGTCGATGCGATGGATGATTTCCCTGTCTGCACATACAACCGCAAGGACGGCTGTGTCTATGTAGGTGGCGGCGGCTCATCGGGCCCGCGCAAGCTCTGGAAGATTCCAGCGAGCGCCACGCAAGGAACCGCTATTGCGGTGGCCTACCCTCCGGGCCTTCCGTTGTATGAATGGACTTCAAACAGCAGCGCCGCTGCGCTGGTGGCGGCTGGCGATCCAGCCAAGAGCATGGTGGCGATGGGCAATGACGCCATCATCCGCGCATATAACGAGGTGGGCGATTCGTGGAGCACGCTCGCTGCAGTGGTACCCAACGGGCTCGTGAATTCATACAACACATGGTGGAACTTCATCCCGTGCCCGAAATACAAATGCATTCTTGCCATGCAGGGCGCGTCCAACTTGCAGACAAGTCCGACGCTCTACGTCTTCAATCATTGAAACGTTGAAATGACCCGTACCGTCGTCGTCGCTGCCTATCCATTCACTGCGGCAGACGGCACGAACGTCAGCGCGCTCAATGGAAGTGCCGACTGGACCGAGCAGAACGCGAACAACGGCCAGCTGCGTATCGCGACGAATGGCTTTCAGAACGCGTTCGCGAACATGGCGGACTGCTCGTGGAAGGGCTCGGGCTCCTTCACCACCGACCAGTATTTCAGCGTCAAGATTCTTGGTTCGTTCAGTTCGAACGACAAGATTGGCGGCTCGCTGCTGAACAATGGCGGCGCGTTTGGTTCTTTCAGCGCATACCGGATCTACTTTTTCGACAGCACTGGAACTGCGGGAATCGTCGTCGAGAAGATCGTCAACGGCACGGTCACAGCAGTCGGTACGCAGCTCAATACAACATTCGCCAGTGGCGATACGCTCGAATGTGAAGCGACGACCTCCGGCGGCACGGTGACCTTCACGATCTACAAGAACGGCGTGTCACTCGGTACGCGTACTGATTCTTCGTCGATCCTGACAACAGGCAAGCCCGGCATCTGCGGATTGATCGCATCGGCGCTGCTTCGTGGTGATGACTGGGAAGCCGGCAACGTCACCGCTTCTACTGGAACCCTTCTTCGTCCGCGCGCCATGACGGGCGGCATGCACGACATGTCGAGAGGAATGTAAATGTCACTGCTCTCACGTTTCAATGGCGTAACCAGCGTCGTCATCCGATTCAAGATTCTGGATTCGGCGGTCACCACCGGGGCGGGCAAAACCGGCCTCGCCTTCAATACCTCCGGGCTCATCATCTCCACCATCGCAGATGTGGAGGCGACTGCGACCACGTATACCGTAGCAGGCTCAACTATTGAGACCGTCACAACACTTGGTACCTATGCCGCGCCGACGGCGACGAAGTGCCGGTTCAAGGAAGTGGATGCGACGAACCATAAGGGCTGGTACGAGCTGCAGCTGGCAGATGCGCGGTTCGCTATCTCCGGAGCGAAGCATCTCGGGGTGAGCGTTTCCGGCGCATCGGGGGCTGCGGAAACTGATTTCGTCATCGATCTGCAGGCCGGCGCAGATCTGCGCTACACCGGCGGCACGGCTTACACGGCGGGCGCCATTCCGGCAGTCGCTGCGGGAGCTGCTGGCGGCCTCATGATCTCCGGCTCCAATGCCGGTACGACCACGCTGGGCGCACTGACGGTTACTGGTGCCACGACTCTGACCGGCAATGTCTCGGCCGCCGCGGGCGTTACGATCACGCAGAGCACGACCAATGGTGTAGGCCTCAGTATCACTGGCAATGGCACTGGCGCGGGCCTCAAAGCCACAGGCGGCGCGACCGGTAACGGTGCGACGTTCGCAGGAGGTAGTACCTCGGGCCACGGACTCCAGGCCACGACAGTCGGCAGTAACGAGATCGATGCGGACATCACTGGCACGCTGAGTGCGGTGGCGACCGGCGTGCAGACCGCGATCGCCGGCAAGGTGTGGGACGAGGCCATGAGCGGGCATGTGACCGCAGGCTCATTCGGCTCGATGCTGCAGACGCCAAATTCGGGGACCGCGCAGGCCGGGGGCGCGACGACGATCACGCTCGCTTCTGGCGCTTCGGCCACGAACGATTTCTACAAGAACGACGGTATCCAGATCCTGTCAGGTACGGGGGCGGGTCAGTTCAGATTCATCACAGCCTATGCAGGCTCGACGAAGGTCGCGACAGTCTCGGCATGGGCCACGAATCCGGATGCGACCAGCGTCTACACGATCATCCCGTTCGGGGCGATTGCTGGCGCAACAGCGCCGACCGCTTCCGAGAATGCGATCGCCGTGTGGGACGAACTGCGCGCGAGCCACGTGGCCGCAGGCACCTTCGGTCAGTACTTCCAGCAGGTCTTCCGGAGTGCGACCGCGCAGGCCGGCACGACGAGCTCTATCACACTGGATGCATCCGCCTCCTCGACCAACGATCTCTACAAGTACTCGATCATCTCCATCATTGCAGGAACTGGCGCCGGTCAGGGACGGCAGTGCAATGGTTATACCGGCTCAACCAAGGTTGCCACGGTCGGAGTGAACTGGACGGTTGCGCCCTCGAGCGACTCGGTGTTCATGGTGACCCCGCTGGGCGTGGATGCCGCGACGGTTGCCGCGATTGCCGCTGCAGTCTGGGAAGAGACGCGCGCCGCGCATGTCACGGCCGGCACGATGGGCGAGTACACCACGGCGGATGCCCAGCGCATCGCGGGCAATGCCACTTCTGCCACGAACCTCAAGAACGCGACCGACGGCTCTACAGGCTACGGCTTCACGAACTGCACGATGCCCGTTACGACCACGGTAGGCAGCGTTACCGGCGCAGTGGGCTCTGTCACAGGCGCAGTCGGGTCTGTCACGGGCGCGGTGGGCTCGGTCACGGGCGCAGTGGGCAGTGTGACCGCAGCAGTGACCGTGGGTACCAACAACGACAAGACCGGCTATACCGTCTCCACCGTGAGCGACAAGACGGGCTATACACTCTCGAACGCGGGTGTCGATGCATTGTTCACGCGAGCCCTGACAGAGAGCTATGCCACGGATGGCGCCGCGCCGACCGTCGCACAGGCCTTGTTCCTGATTCAGCAACGCATGACTGAATTTGGCATCTCCAGCACCACGATGACCATCAAGAAATTGGACGGGTCAACGACCGCTGCGGTGCTGACTCTCTCCGACGCGAGCGCCCCGACTGGTATTACAAGGAGCGCCTAAGGCGAGTTTCCCGCATTCGAAGGCGTTCACAGGTCCGGCATTTTCGCCGCCCCTTACGCGGGCCGGTTTCATAGTGGTAGGTGTTTTCGGCGTCGTATGCGTGGCCGTACTTGCACGTGGCACGGAGTGGATTGCCGCGTTTGGCATTTTCGCTGGCGGTAACAATCTCCATGTGTGCCGGATTCACACAGAGTTTGTTTCGACATAAATGGTCAACGGTCATGTCTTTCTGGATTGGGCCAACTAGATGCTCGTAGGCATATCGATGAGCCTTCGCGGTGATCGCGGGCTTCTGTTGGATCATGAAGTGGCCGTACGAACGCGCGACGGCGCCTGTCCAGTTCCAACACGTTTCTGTTTTCTGAACCTTGCGCCAAAAACGAACAGGGGCTGGATCAAATTTAGTTGTATCGAACGAGCCAGTGCGCTTCAAGCGCACGTAGTGCGCGCCACAAAGACCCTTCGCCACGGCAGTCCGATCACAATCAGGAACTAGGCATGCACATTTCATACATTGAATGTATCACCTCGCACCGACAGAATGGTGTCGATCGATGAGTATCGCGCACGTCGTGACCGGCGGATTCGGCAATGGAACGTTCCTCGGTCAGATTCGCCAGGTCGTGGTTGGTGGTTTTTTCGACTCGATTCTGGCGCCGGTTCAGGTCGCCGCATTTACCACGATCGGCGCGGCGCCCAATTCGGGCACGCACGACTTCCCGAGTGGCCAGTACTTTCTGGGTGAGACGTCATTCTCAATCAGCCCGGCACTCGAGGCAGGCTGGAGCTTCAACACCTCGACCGGCCTTCTGACGATCGACACCGATGCACAGGGGCTCTTTGGTCCCTACACCATCACTGGCATCAATGCCGCAGGCTCCACCCCGGGTGAGCCCTTCTACGTCAACATCAGGCCTTCCGCCGCCATCGGGACGCACGGCCTGAACATCCATCTCGGAATAGGACTGTAGGCCATGTCTGGAAACCCCAAAGTCAGTCGCGAAGTCTCCCCGGCCTCCAGTGCAGCGGCGGTAACGCCCTCCGACAATACGATTCTGGATCCTCCCGGCCGCGCGCTCTACGTCGGCGTCACCGGAGACGTCGCGGTCAGGATGGCCGGAGGCGCTCAGGCCCTCACGTTCACGAACGTGCAGGGCGGCTCGACACTGTCCATCGCCGTGGACAAGGTGCTCTCGACCGGTACGACCGCCACCAACATCAATGTGCTCTACTGATGCTCGCGAGACTCGATATCCAGACGATCGGCCCGCAGTCGCTGCCGATTCCGGAAGTTTCGGAGGGCACGACGCTTCGCGTGACGGTTCGCCCATTGAACTCGGACCTCGCGGCTGCGACGCCGTCGAGCATGCGATTTCGGGTGCAGGATTTAATTCAGTGCGCAACCGTCGTGGACTGGACGAGCCTGACACCCGGCACCGCCGTTACCGTGACGGTTTCTGCCGCGCAGAACGCATTGCGCAACGGATTATGTCGGGAGAGGCGCCAATTGGTGGCGGAAGCTGTCGATGCTGACGGAACGATACGGCAGACTCTGTCGTACGATGTCGTTGATATTGCAGGAGTGGTGGCGTGACCGCCTAAGCTCGATTGACTCACTTGTGAATCAATATTCTAGGATTGGGTTCAATGGCTGGAGCACCGAAGGGCAACAAGAACGGAGCGAAGAAGCATCGCATTCTCACGGACGCACTCCGTCGCGAGTTGCTCCAGTACGAGGCAGAGGGATGCAAGCCCGGAGAGGCGGCCAGTCTGGTCGCTCGCAACCTGATCAAGAAGGCGCTGGCAGGCGACAAGGATTCGATCAGCGAGCTTTACGACAGGCTCGATGGGAAACCCTCCCAGACCGTGGACATGAACATCAACGATGAGCGTCCAGATCGCGACACCCTTATCCGGAGCATGGCCGAACTTCACGCCCGCCTTGCTGGCCGTAGCGACGGACGAGGAGTTGAGCCAGCTGCGGGACCTGTACCGCCAAGCGATACGACTCACTGAACAGAACCAGATTGAGGCGTATTACCCGGACACGGGACCATTACGCCGCGAGCTTTACGCAAAGCATCTCGAATTCTTTGCAGCGGGTGATTGTCGCGAGCGCTGCATGCTGGCAGCGAATCGTATTGGAAAGTCCGAAGGGGTCGGCGGCTACGAACTGACACTGCATCTCACCGGACGCTATCCGCATTGGTGGGTGGGCCGGAGATTCGACAAGCCGATTCGCGCATGGGCGGCTGGTGATACCGGCAAGACGGTGCGTGACATCCTGCAGGCGAAGCTGCTGGGCCCGCCGAGTGATCCCGGACAATGGGGAACGGGACTGATTCCTGGCGACTGCATCGTGCACACGCCATCGAAGCCGGGTGTTCCGGATGCCATCGAGACCATCACCGTGCGGCATGAGAGTGGCGGGACGAGCGTCCTGCAACTGAAGTCATACGACCAGGGACGTATCGCGTTTCAGGGCACGGAGCAGGAAGTAATCTGGCTCGACGAAGAGCCACCACTTGATGTGTATACGGAATGTCTGCTTCGTCTCATGACGACGGACGGCATTCTGATGTCGACGTTCACACCGCTCGAAGGATTGAGCGAGACCGTGATGCACTTCCTACCAGACGGGAAGATCCCGGAAGGGATGGAGCGCAAGGACGGGCGTTTCCTCGTCATGGCGAGTTGGGACGATGTTCCGCACTTAAGCAAGCAGGTCAAGGATGCGCTTTGGGCTGCGCTGCCGCCGCATCAGCGTGAGGCCAGATCCAAGGGTGTCCCGCAGCTTGGAAGTGGCGCGATATATCCGGTGATCGAGGATGACATTACGTGTGCGCCGTTCGACATTCCGGAACACTGGCCTCGCGTATACGCGATGGACGTCGGATGGAATCGCACAGCTGTGATCTGGCTCGCAATCGATCGTCAGTCGCAGACAGTTTACGGCTATTCCGAACACTACCGCGGGCAGGCTGAGCCGTCCGTGCATGCTGAGGCGATTCGCGCACGAGGCGACTGGATACCGGGGGTCGTTGATCCGGCTGCCCGCGGTCGTTCACAGAAAGACGGCGAGCAGTTGATGCAGCAATACATAGATCTCGGGCTGAGTCTCACCGCTGCAGACAACGCGGTTGAGGCCGGTATCTATGCGGTATGGCAAAGGCTTTCGGGCGGACGTCTCAAGATCTTCAAGACACTTCAGAACTGGCTGGCGGAGTATCGGGTGTATCGACGCGATGACAAGGGTCGGATCGTGAAGGCAAGCGATCATTTACAAGACGCATGTCGCTACGGAATCATGAGCGGCCTTGATCTTGCGATCGTGAAACCCGTTCCACACCGGTTCGAGAACGCTTCTGACTCACGGGACTGGGCCTGATGATCAGTCGCTTGGTCGCGTGGCACGGCTGGCGAACTGGAAATGATTGGGGCTTTTGGGTTCGGCTATTCGGATATGGGTTCGCAATGATCACGGAGCTTGGGCGGATCAAAGTCGTGGGCCTGCGCCCGTGGTGGCACTAGATGGCACGTCCCACGAACGCAAAGCTCGAGCAGGACCTCTTACAGGAGGTAAAGAAGAACTACTCCCGCTCGATGAGCGCCGACAGCTAGAACCGTGAGCTCGCCCTGAGCGACATCCGGTTCGTGGATGAGGAGGGCGCGCAGTGGGACCGTCAGACCCTGCGCAACAGGGGCAACCGGCCGAGTTACACCTTCGATCGTACGAGTGGCGCCATCGACCAGGTGAAGGGCGACCAGCGCCAGAACACGCCGCAGATCAAGATTCTGCCGGCCGATGAGAACTCAGACAAGAATCTGGCGCAGATTATCGAGGGGCACATCCGCGACATCGAGCGGCGCTCCTCGGCATCTGCGGCCTACAACACCGCATTCGATTTCGCGTTGAAGGGCGGCTTTGGCTGCTGGCACATCTACCCGGAGTTCATCGAAGACAGTTTCGACCAGAGACTATGCATCTCGCGCATCGAGAACCCGTTCACGGCCTTCCTTGATCCGACGGCCAAGGACTTCCTGAAGCGCGATGCCAACTGGGGCGGGCTCACGGAGAGAGTGGACCGCGAGGCTTTCGAGGATGAGCACGAGATCACACCGCGCGACCTTGATCTTTCAGTCGGGGACCGCGACTGGCTGACGGCGGACGAGGTGCGGATCGCGACCTACTACAAGCGCATCCGGACGAAGAAGACGCTGGCGCAGCTCGATGATGGTCGCGTGATGGACTGGGAGGCGATCAAGCTGATCGAGGAGGAGATGGCCAATCCTCATCCTGATTCGGGACTACAGCCGGTCAAGGTGCTGCGCAAGCGCGATACGGATGTGATTTCGATTCGCTGGTGGAAGCTCTACGGCGGCGGGATTCTCGAAGGGCCCACCGACTACAAGTGGAAGTACATCCCGATCGTTCCGGTGTATGGCCGTGTCTCGAACATCGAGGGCAAGAAGAAGTATCGCGGCCTCGTGAGGAAGGCGAAGGACGCGCAGAAGGCGTACAACACCGCTCAGACCGCTGCATTAGAGACCGTATTCTCGGTGCCGAAAGCGCCGTACATGATCACGGCGAAGCAGATCGAGGGCTGGGAAGCGGAATGGCGTGCCGCACAGTCTTCCAATCCGCAGTTCCTGCACTACAACGCAGATGCGAAACTCCCGAATGGTGGCAAGCCGACCCGCGAACCGCTGGCGGAGATCCCCGCGGCGATGATCGCGCTCTCGGCTGCTGCTGCTGACAACATCAAGGCGGCTACTGGCAAGTATTCAGCCTCGCTGGGCGAGGAAGACAATGCGTCACTGCCCGGAGCGATCCGCCAGCGCAACACTGAAGGCGATGTCTCCTCCTACGAGTTCACCGACAACCTGAAGGAGTCGCTGCGTTATTCCGGTGAGATCATCGTCGACATGATGCAGGCGACATACGACGGTGAACGCACGATTCGCACGGTAGGCGCAGACGGGAAAGAGGACTTCGTCAAGATCAATCAGCGCAAGCCTGATGGCACGATGGCCAACAACCTGTCGAGCGGCAAGTTCGATGTGGCGGTGGACCTTGGGCCCTCGTTCACGACCCAGCGCCAGCAGGCGGCAGACAATCTCATCAAGTTCGCGGGTATCTCGCAGGCCGTCCAGCAGATTGCAAGCGACCTCATCGCGAAGAACATGGACTTCCAGGGTGCGGACGAACTCGAACGGCGGCTGCGTATCCCGCTCATCCAGCAGGGCGTGATTCCGCCCGACAAGCTGAGTGAGGAGGAGAAGGCGTTGCTGCCTCAGGGCCCGCCACCGCCCGATCCGACGCAGGTCGCGCTGCTGAACAAGCTCGGGGCCGATGCGGCGCGTTCACAGGCGCAGGCGCAGAAAGCGCAGGTCGATACCATGGCAGCGATGGCTGACTTGCACTCGAAGCCGCAGGAGATGCAGAAACTCATTGCGGACACCATCGGGCAGCAGTTAACTAACTTGATGCTTGCAGGAGAGGTGGGTATCCATCCGAAGACCGGCAAGATGCACCTGATGAAGTATCTGAACCAGCCTGAAGACGGCAACGCCCTTCGCCGGCAGCCGGTCACCATCAATCAGTAGGTAAGGAACGATGAGCGAAACGCAGCCACCAGTCGCCTGTTACGAGAGCCCATATCTGCTCGATACCCCTGAAAAGGTGAAATGGGCGAATGAGCACGTGGAGGTTGGCGTATTTGAACCGAACGGTCGCAAGTGGCGGCTGTATGACAGTTGCCATCATCGCCCAGCAGCAATGGAGACTGTTAAGTGATCCGCCCGCTACGCGAATTCATCACCGTGAAACCCGCTCCGGCCGCCCTGAGCGCCATCATCGACACCTCCGCTCTCAAGGATGACATGATGGTGGGAGAGGTGCTGGCGGTCGGTACTGGCATGCGCCTGAAGGGCAACAAGGTTCGCCCCATGTGCGTGAAGCCCGGCGAGCGCGTTCGCTTTCGTCTGCGCTCAGCCAAGGCGTGGCATGACCCGATGCTCAAGGATGTGATGCTGATTCAGGAGGATGACGTACTGGGAATCGAGCCGAAGGATGAGCCGGCACCGAGCCGCAGTATGCAGCGGCGCATAGCCTCAATGAAGGGCGAGCCTGCCCCGGAGTTCGCATGAAAAAGGTAGTCACCAAGTCCCCGACGAGTCCCAAGACTGTCGTAGTCACGCCCGGCCCGAGAGTCGGTACCAGAGAATACAGGGATGCGCAGCGCGCGGAGTTCGATGCGAAGTTCGAGGCGCAGAAGAAGCGGATGGCGAAGTGACCGAAAAATTCTGGTTGTCCGAAGTCCATGATCCGGCCAATTTCACCACGCGGCCCGGTATCAAGCAGGTGTTGTGGACGCCACATCCAGCGATAGCATGCTGGCTCATTCGGCATCCGAGAGTGCTATGGGCAATCCTGAAAGTCCTGCGCCGCGTCTGACGCGCATTCCCTCGATCCTGATGGCACGCCCAACCGTCTTTGACGTGCTGTACGCTCGGATCGAGCAGGACCCGCTGATCAAGCCAGAGCATCGCCCGGCGATCTTCCTGAAGTCGAGCCAGATCATTCGCGAGAGAGGACTCACGCAGATATGACGGCCGTCGAAAAACCGGAAGGCTATGACTTCCGCGAGAAGCGGGCTGACAAGGAGAATAAAGCCGCTCTCTGGACTGCGCAGGACGCCATATACAACACCGCCGAACGGATCAAGAGCGAGAGCGTTACGCAGCTGGTTGTCTATTGGTGGGCGCGGAATGCAGAAGGCGATGAAGTCATGCACTGGACGAATGCGACGACCTCTCTCGCGGAACACGCGTTGCTGCTGCAGAAAGCGCTCAGCGCACTGATGTCGCCGAAAGGATGACTCAACGAATCCTTTCCAAGGCCCTGACAGCGACAGCTCTCGGGGCCTTCTCCTATTCGCACGCCGCTAGCGTATAGCGGCAAACCTGAGATACAGTAATGCCTGACGAAATCGTCGCCCCGGCGCAAGGGGAAGCGGCTACACCGGCCGCGCCAGCTCCAGTTGGCAATGAGGTGACTTCGGGATCTGAAAGTGCCACCCCGCAAGCGGGCACTCCCTCCGCCGAAACTCCTGCCGGCGAAAAGCCCAACCGGGCTCAGGAGCGCATCGAGGAGCTGGTCGTACAGCGAAATCAGGCCATCGCATATGGCGATTTCATGCGTCAGCAACTGGATGCACTGAAGACTGCTCCGAAGCCCCCCGCGGAAACGCCAACGGTCGAACAGCCCGAGCCGGAACCGCAGGAAGACGCCTTCGATGATCCCAAAGCCTATGCCAAGGCCTACGGCGCATGGTCCCGCAAGGACGCCATACGCGAAGCCCGGGCAGAAGCGACCCGGATCGCGAAGGAATCGCAGAGCGCTTCGGAGAAGGCGATTGCAAAGGCCCGCGAGGATGAGCGCCTCAAGGCTCTGGACGGCGGATGGAACGAGCGTGCGACAGCGTACGCGCAAACCAATCCGGACTTCTGGAGCAAAGCGCGGAATCCTGCCCTGAATTTCATGAACGGCGACTTCCTGGAAGCCGTGAAGGGTTCAGAGCTCGGCCCGCAACTGGTTCATCACATCTCCAACGATGCGAAGCTGGTTGCGAAACTTGCCAGTCAGTCAGTGCCCCAGCGGCTTGCGACATTGGGTCGTCTCGAGGCTGAACTCTCGCGTCCCGCTCCTCCCCCGAAAGTCACCGCTGCGCCGGCCCCGCCGACGCCAGTTGGGGGTTCCTCGGCATCCGTCGATACGGAACCGAAGGAAGTCAACGACTGGATGGCATGGCGTAACAAGCAGGACCCGAAGCTCGCAAGGTTTCGACGCTAGTTACGACATAGGGCATGCGCAGCTCATCTGGAGCTGGACATGACTCAGACCTTTCTCACCCCGGACAAGATCACGCGTGAAAGTTTGCGCGTGCTCCACCAGAAGACAACCTTCATCGGATCTATCAATCGCGGTTACGACAACTCGTTCGCGCAGGAAGGCGCAAAGATCGGCTCGACGATGCGCATTCGCCTGCCGAATCAGTTCGCGATTCGCACGGGCCGGCAGATGCAGGCGCAGGACATCACGGAACAGAGTGTTCTGCTGACGGTCACCAACCAGGCCGGCGTCGACATGAACTTCACGATGAAGGAACTGTCGATGGACATCGATGACTTCTCCACGCGCATTCTGACGCCCGCCATGGCGACGGTCGCCTCCTATATGGAGTCGACTACACTGACTGGAGTTACCAAGCAGGTCTATAACGTGGTCGATCAGGATGCGACCGCGGTTTCGCTTTTGGCCTTCGGCCTCGGCAAGCAGAAGCTCGATGACAATCTCGCCCCGGACGATGGGCAGCGTTCTGCACTGCTGTCAGGTACCCATCAGGTGAAGCTGGTCGATGCGCTGAAGGGCCTGTTCCAGGATTCGACTAACATCGCCACCCAGTATCGCGAGGGTGTGATGGGTCGTACGCAGGGTTTCGAGTTCATGAGCTCGACGCATGTGTATGACTACGCGACTGGCACAGCGGCGAAGACCACAGGCTATCTTGCAAACGCAGCGGTTGCCCAGACCGGGGCAGCCGTTGTGGTGGACACCGGCACGACGACCTTCCTTGCCGGGGATGTGATCACGATTGCCGGAGTATTCCGGGTGCACCCGGAAACCAAGGTCAATACGAATGTTCTGCAGCAGTTCGTGATCACGGCCAACTCGGGTGCGAGCGCAACCTCGCTTGCGATCTCGCCTGCCATCGTGGCGACCGGGCCATTGCAGAACGTCTCGAATGCTGTCGCGGACAATTCGGCGATCGTCAAGATTGGCGCAGGCGCATCCGAGCTGCTCAACAGTTCGATGGTGTATCACAAGGATGCGTTCACCCTTGCAACGGCCGACATGCTGCTGCCCGATGGCGTGGACTTCGCCTCGCGGGAAGTTTACGACGGCATCTCCATGACGATCGTGCGTGACTTTGACATCAACAATCATCAAATGCCGTGCAGGTCGGACATTCTGTTCGGATATTTGGCCCAACGGGCTCAGTTGGCCTCTCGCATACATGCGGATGGCTAAAACATAGCCTAAATCGATCACAAGTGAAATGGCTTTCCCCCTGTATGATATAAGAATCATGTTCTTATATTCTTACAGGGGTAAGGATCTTGAAGATCGAGAAGGTTATAGCGCGCTTCTTCGCGAATGTTGAGAAGGCTGACGGTTGCTGGAAATGGCTGGGGAAAAAGGACAAAGACGGTTACGGCATCTTCAACGCCAGATTATTTGGCAAGCGGCACTCCCGCGCGCCAAGAGTGGCGTGGATGCTTCAGAACCGTGTGTTGATCCCCGAGGGGCGTCAGGTGCTGCATACCTGCGATAACCCAGAGTGCGTGAAGATATTGCATTTGACGCTCGGGAAGCCGATCGACAACACGCAGGACATGCTCTCCAAAGGCCGGCACACCGCAGCCAAGGGAGAGGAGGCTGGCAAGGCAGTGCTGACCGAAGCGCAGGCCATGGCCATCCTTGGTGATATCCGGCCCTACGCGGTCATTGGCGCTGAATACGGTGTGGCTGCTTCAACGATAGGCCATATCAAAAACGGAACCTCGTGGGGCCATCTGAAAGGTGAGCGCAAGCGATCCGTCAGAGTGAGCCCCCGCCGCGGCGTTAGCGACAACATCACGCCAGAGATCGTTCGCGAGATTCGCGCCAGTACGCTGCCCTATAGAACGCTCGCTGCTCAGTACGGCGTGAGCGTTCCAACCATCTGCGATATCCGCAAGGGGCGCAGCTGGAAACACATTCACTAGTTTCGAGGAGAAATTCACATGTCTCAGATTGGCTATGGTGTCTATGATTCCTTCTGCCGGCCCTTCCGCGTGGAAGTGCCGCTCACCGGCTTCAGCATTACGCTGGACCGCAACCCAACTCTGGTACTCGATCCGGCCGGGACGCTCGCGACCGGAACGGTGATCTTGCCGACTGCTCCCACGGACGGGCATGTGGTGGAGATCATCTCCACGCAGACGCAGACGGCGCTCACCGTGACCGCGGGCACCGGCGACACGATCTCGAATGCGCCGACAGCACTCGTTGCGCTGACGGGCGTGCGGCTCGGCTACAAGGCATCCGCGCTCAAGTGGTACCGCTTGCCGTAGGTCACCGCATTCAAGGCACTCACAAGGGGGCAGATCGTGCCCCCTTTTCTTTGGTGGAGCAGTAATGACCCGTCAGATTCTGAATTCCGGTCTCACCCTGACTGAGGGCGTGATCGACAAGGGCAACCTCACCGATCTGATGGCGGTCATCAATCGCTCGGATGCAAATTTCGAGGATATCTACGCCTCAGCGCCGTTTTCGATCAACAGCACCGTCACGGACAATACTGGCGCGACCGACGTTACGTCGTTCTTCACGACGATGGCGCGCAGAGCTGCCGGACTGAATGACGATGGAACGGGGACCGTCGGCACGGCCCGGCCGATCTTTCTTGCGCCTGGCACATACCGGCTGAAGGCATGGAGTCCCACCGATTCCAGCGGCTATGCGTTGCCCGTCAATCTCTTTGCCTATCCGGGCAGCGTCAAAATCCTGAGTGGCCTGAGCCTCGTTAACGAAAGTTCGGGCGCGATCGACATCGACTACAGCACCTGGCAGGCATCCCGCAAGGTGCAGCAGGCCATCACAGCGGTCACCGAAGGGTATGCGCCGGTGACCTTCGGCATTACGACTGCAGCGAGCAACGATGACACGGTGACGATTCTCACCGTAGCGGACAGCACAGGATTCTTTGCCGGGGACCTGGCTGTGATCTCCTGTCAGAACAATCTGCCGCATACGAATGGTTCGAGCAGCAAGTCGCGCATCGGTGAGTCGTTCCGCATTCTCAACGTCGATGCGACCAACATCTATGTACAGGGTCGGCTGGCCTATCACGATTTCTACGAGACGGGCCTGTACATCACGCGGTACGACACCACGCGTACGTTTCGGGCCTTCGGCATCACCTTCGAAGGCGCACCGGCAACGATTGGCCGCACCACTGCCACGCCTCCCCAGCTGGATCATGGCGTATGGGGGCGGACCACCAGTTCCATTGTCTCGATTAACCGCTCCGGGACTACGGCGACTGTCGTCACGCTGTTGCCTCATCTGCTGAGCACGGGACTCTATGTTCACGTCAGCGGGTGCGATCAAGACAATTACAATGTCACGGTAGATGTGACCGTGGTGGATGCCAATACGTTCACCTTCGTCATGCCGACCAAGAATGACGCCAATACTACGTTTGGCACGGCGCCCGGAAGTGCGACGACACCGGCCACCGGGACAATCGTCTACGCCGATGCGTTTGCGTCACTGGACACTCAGGCACTGGGGTCTGCGGTCACCGTACGAAATGGTCCCGGCGCAGTCCTAGAGATGTGCGAGTTCAATGATCTGTGGACCATGGGCGTGCGCTGGTATTCGAGTCCGGAGTGGCGGGTTCGAAACTGCAATATGCAGGGCCTGCCGAACGCGGGAACGAATGCGCTCAATTTCGCCGGGGGTCGGCTCGGCTATGGTGTCAACATCTACGGCCACAGCTGCAATGGAGTCTGGGATGGTGGAGTCGTTCGCAACTGTCGCCATGTCGTGACCACTGGCGGCAAGAACACGAGCACCTACACGCCGACCACCGATGGCAGTTCATCGGCATGGCATAACCTCGGCGTACCGACTCAGTGCCTGATCAAGAACGTCGATAGCTTCGATGGCTGGGGCATTCCGTTCGACGTACATGAAGAAGGGTCAGACTTCACGTTCATGAACTGCTGGGTCTACAACCCGCAGCGTGGCCCGCAAGGCGGTTCGTATACCGGCGCGGGCTGGCAGATCCGATGCCGCAACATGCGCATCATCAACTGCGGCCAGCGTGGCGGGCAGTTCGGCATTCGGGTTTCCGCCACTGAGCAGCTTGGTATGGCCGCAGGCTATGGCGCCTCCTCGATCCCGGCGCCACTTACTTACACCGTGACGAGCCTGACGCAGAGTGCAGGGGTTGCAACATTTGTGCACGGGACCGGCATCAATTCGGTGAACACCGGCGCCCATCTGAGCGTCGGTGACATGATCCGCATCAGGGGTGCGATCAATGACACCGATCAGGGCAATTACGATGTGATGGTGCCTGTGCTCACCTATACCGAGAGCACGAAGACCGGCACATTCACCCTGCCCACGAAAGACGATCTCGGAAACACCTTCAGCGTTCTGCCGGCGAATGTCTCGACTCCTGCAACCGGCACCATCACGTTGCAGCCGTTCGCGCGCTGTCAGCACGTCGTGCAGAACTTCTTCTGCGAGCGCCTGAGAAAAGGCAAGAGCGGTGCGATTCTGCTGGATCGGCTCGATAGCGGGTCAGGGGTTTCATGGAAGAACAAGGTTCTGGTCAATGGCCTGACCGTTCGCGGCACCCAGAACGGGATCAACGCGGATGGCGGAACGCTCTGCGATGCGACCGGGATTCAGGCGTCCCAGATGGTCTACGACTCAAGCTCGGATCAGAGCGGCGCAGTCGTGGGTACGCTCAACAGTGCGGTCGTCCGCGTGGGTACGATGCATCTCGACTGCACGGACAGTATGTCCAACGCGCCGGGCATCTATCCCGCCCGCATGTCCAACGGCTCGACGGTCACGATCGGCCATCTCACGCTGCGCCAGCATGCAACCTATCTCGCCTGTCCGCGCGTGTTCGAAAACAAGGATGCGACGAGCGGCAAGGTGGTGGGTTTGGGCAAACTCACGTACGACAATCCGGGAGCACTGGCGCCATCTACCGGTTTTCAGATCGTCAAGCCCGGGCAGGAGGCGAATGTCACCTGGAGCGGCGGCGGCGAGGAACTCAACATTCCCTGCCAGACGAGCGCAATCACCAATGGCACCGTCACGGTTGGCCAGCGCAGTCTCTTCAACCGCTTCGTGATCCGGCGTGCGGGCGCCATTCTCGATGCCAATGCCGTTGGCACAGTGACGATCGACATCAAGCTCAATGGCACCACCATCTTCGGTGCGAGCAAGATCACGGTGACCGCGGGTGCCGCCAGCTCGGATGCCAACGTGCCCACCTACTCGACGATGCTGCTCACCGATCCTGCGGCACTGACAGTTACGGTCATCTCCACGAGCGGCTCTGAGACGGCGAAGCTCAACAATGTGAGCCTTACGGGCTACTACGTATGACGACACCTACGGCCCAGCCCGCATCTCAGGTGATCGCAGATGCGCTACTAGATCTCAACGCAATCCGCGTCGGCCAGACACCAAGCGCGGACCAACAAGCGCTGATGATTCGCAAGCTCAACGAGATGATGGCGCTGTGGGAGGCTGAGGGGCGGCACTTGGGATATGTGCCGATCGGAACGGTTACGGCCGTCCTGACCGTTCCGGATGCGGCGCTCGTGGGGATCCGTGCGAATCTTGCGATCTTCGCAGCGACTGCATTCGGTGCGACGGCTTCTCAGGAACTGATTGCGCTTGCGGACATGGGTCTCCAGACCATCCAGAAGATTTGCGTGCAGGAGATCCCGATCACGACGGATCTGCCGCCTTCAACTGACACGGGTTACTACGACATCCGGATTGGCTGATGGGATTATTCGGCAGATCGCGATCTGTTTCGCATTCGATGATAGGCGGCGCGCTTTGCTCGGTACTCAGGATTGGCGTACTGCTTGGCGCTGTTCTCTCGCGAACACAGCAGGCATCGACGACGAAGAGAGCCATTCTTCTGTTTGCCGAACTTGGTTGTCTGTGGCGTCCACTCGTGGCCACGAGCGCATGTGGTGGCTGAGTGCTTCGGATGGCGTCGCTTGGCGACCTTGTCTTGGGCATTAGTGAGATGCGTGCCCAAAAAAAGGTGGGCAGGATTGCAGCAGGGCGGGTTATCGCATTTGTGGCAGACGATTAAATCGGCAGGAATCGGGCCGATATGGGCTTGGAAGGCGAATCGATGTACGCAATCGGTAAATCCGTTGTACGTCATACGTCCGTACCCGGCCTTGTCGCGGCAGTCATTCCATTCCCAGCATCCTGTAGCCAGATCTAGTTGGACTCGACTGGAGATACGTTCCTTGAGAGACATGCTTCTGGGAGCGAGCCTCCTTATTGGTCTCATTTCAAGTCCGAGTCGATGAAGCCGATAGTGGACTTGGCAAAGATTCTTTGAGGCAGCTGGTCTGCCGCATTCAGGAATTAGGCAATTCATAGGCTATAAGTGTGTCACGGCTACCTCTACCTGTCCATTCCTATGCACTCCGTTCGAGACCTGCAAGCAGTGCGCGTCTCATTAATTGCGCACCGGAGCCACTGCCGAAGGATGCTAAATCCCCACTCGCATTGGTACGCTCGGCTGGTATTGGCTCGTGGACGACGGTGGGAACGGGCCCGATCTACGCCCTGCACAAGGCATTTGGATATCTGTGGGTGGTCTCAGGCTCAAAGCTCTGGCGCGTCGACCGTAATAAGACAGCAACCGAAATCGGCACTGTCGGGCTTGCCTCACGCATCGACATGGACCACAACATCACGACCCTCGTCGTGGTGAACAGTCCGAATGCGTTCTATTACGATACGACGAGCTCAACGTTCGGCCAGATCACGGATGTCGACTTCACCTCGCGTGGTGCTACGGATGTGGAGTTTCTGGATAACTTCCTGCTCTTCATCGAGCCGGACAGCGGGCGGTTCTTTTGTTCCGACGTCGGCAGTGCCACCAGTTTCGACAGCCTGAATTTCGCCACCGCCGAAGGTGCACCGGACAACCTCGTCGGGATCAAGGTCGCCCATCGTCAGGCGCTGCTCATGGGCGAGGAGACGATCGAGATCTGGGATCTTCGTGGCGGGTCAGGATTCCCGTTCCGGAGAGCCGCGAACGGCTATGTTGAGAGCGGCTGCGCCAATGGGGCGATGGCGGCGAAACAGGATCAGTCCGTATTCTGGGTGGCGCCGGACTATACGGTTCGGCGGCTCGATGGCCTGACGCCGCTTCGCATTTCAAACACTGGTATTGAACAGGCCCTCGGAGAAGTCACGATCTCTTCCGGCCTTGCCTATCCCTACTCGCAGGAAGGGCATCTCTACTACGTTCTTCAGTTCCCTGAACGCACACTGGTCTACGATGCCACGATCAAGGACTGGCATGAGCGCGAGTCCTACGGGTATCCATACTGGCTCGCGTGGAGTCACGAGCAGTTCGCGGGGCTGGAACTCGTAGGAGATATTCAGAGTAATCGCATCGGCTACCTCTCGCCGCTCATCTACTCAGACTGGGACTCGATCCAGCGCATGCAATGGACCTATCAGTCGGTTTATGCCGCGGGGAATCCGGCATTCCATGACCGGCTCGAGATCATTGCAGACACTGGAGTTGGGCTCATTTCGGGCCAAGGTTCGGATCCGCAGATGATGATGGAAGTCTCGGATGCCGGGGGTCGTATCGGAACCTTCCAGTCCCTGCCGACGCAGAGCATGGGGAAAATCGGTGAGTTCGGTGCCGTCTTGCAGTGGGGCCAGCTCGGCTCGTCCTATGATCGCGTGTATCAGGGTGCGATCAGTGATCCGGTGAAGGCCGTCATCATCGACACGCAACTGACGGCGCGTGGCGCCAGACCCTGGTATCGGCAGACATGAGCAAACCGAACCGTACCTTCAGTTCGGTTCCGGGAGATGTGCGCGACTGGACGCGATTCCTCTCGGAACTGTTTTTCGAAGATGAGTTCGAGACGACGCTTCTGGGCTGTGCCACGGATGAAACAGGAATAGCACGCTATACGGTAAGCGCGGGGATTGTCTGCCTGTCACTGCCGGATCTGTCGGCGGTCTCGAATTCGGTGTTGGCCTTCCTGTCCGGGCTGCCCGAAGAGATCACGCCTCAGCATGATCAGCAATGTCTCGCGCGGGTGATCGACAACGGCGTGACGCAGATGGGGCTGGTGCAGGTGGGGATTGATACGGGGCTCACGATGTTTGCGGACCTTGATGGCGGCGCGTTCACAGGGGCTGGCACGAAAGGCGTGCGGTTTACCAACATCGTTTATCCCTTGGATTAGTAATGCAGCACCTCGTTGCGCTTTTTACGCCTGACAATGTGCCGCAGGCAGAGATGCGTGCGCGCGTGCTGCGGCTGGAGGATGAGTTGCGGAAGTATCCGCAGCTTCCAGAAGAGGTGAAGCATCACTTCTCGCCGGGGATCTATGCACGCGAACTCTTCATTCCGAAGGGCGCGATTCTCACCGGCAAGATTCACCGGGCGGCGCATCTCAACTTTCTGGTGAAGGGCGATATCTCAGTGTTGACCGAGCACGGGGTAAAACGTCTGATCGCGCCGTGTGCGATTACTTCTGGAGCCGGCATAAAACGGGCCGGATACGCGCACGAAGACAGTATCTGGATAGCCGTGCATCCAAACCCCGATGACGAGCGTGACTTGGAGAAGCTCGAGGCGCGCTATATCGCGCCAACCTTCGACGCACTGGAAACAGATCGCGTCGAAGCCGATCGAATCGCAGGAGAAAGCTAGTGAGCGAAAATTGGTTGCCCATCAAAGGGTACGAAGGACGCTATGCGGTCTCCGACCGCGGCAACGTTCTGTCGATGACATGGGGAAATACGAATCTGCCGAAGATCCTGAAGGCGGGTCTGAGTCGAGGCTATGCGAGCGTCTTTCTGTATGACGAAAATCATCAGGCTCGGCGCTTCACTGTGCATAGGCTTGTTATGGAAGCGTTTGCAGGAGAGCGCCCCAAGGGAATGCAGATCAATCACAAGAACGGCATTAAGGCCGACAATCGACTGGAAAATCTGGAGTACTGCACCAACTCGCAGAACATGAAGCATGCACATGCGACTGGCTTGCAAAGCAACCGCGGCGAGAAAAGCAGTCAATCGAAATTCACTGATGCAGATGTGATAGCGATTCGGCGCCGTTATAAAGCTGGCGAAAAGCAAACAGCGATCGCGCGAGAATATGGCGTGCATCCATCCGCCGTATCCAATTTGATTAGTGGCCGTAACTGGTCGCATATCCCATTTGAGGGAGAAGGCAGGGTAATCCAATAAGCTGGGCGGCCGTGATAGTAGGTGGTGCTGCGCTGGTTGGCGGCGTAGTCAGCAGTCAGGGCGCGAAGGATGCATCGAAGGCGCAGGCCGGTGCATCCGGGCAAGCGATCAACGAACAGCGCAGGCAGTTCGACACGCTGCTCTCCCTCACCGCTCCACAGCGGAACATCGGCAATCAGGCGCTCGCGACGCTCGGTGGTGTCTACGGCTATTCACCGACGGCTGGCGGTACCGGTCTGCCGGCATCTTATGGCGCCAATGGCCTCTATCAGCCGCAGTTCGGCACGCCGAATATCAATGACACCACGATCGGCAAGACGGCGACGAACCTGTTCAATCCGGGTGGCAGCGCGTTTGAGCTACTGGGCGTCAAGCCCAATTCGACGCTCGGCAAGATCGTCGATCCGCTGGGTGGCACGCTGGGCAAGATCTTCGGTAGTACGCACGGGGATGAGAAGCGCAATATCAATGCGTTCATGCAGGCCTTCCCCGGCATCATGGATATGGGCAATGGCATGGTGGCGCTGCCCGATGGCACGCAACTTCCGGCAAGCCAGCTCCAGCAACTCGCAGGAACCTGGTATGGCGCGACCTTCGCCCCCGATGGTGATCAGGCCGGCTGGCAGCAGAAATACAATGCGATGCTCGGCGGTCTCAAGTCGAGCCCGCTCAATGCGAACCGGGCCAACGTCGGACAGGCGGGTAACGGGCTGACCTCTGACGGTGTACAGCAGGGATTCACCGCCAATCAGGGCATGACGCCCACTGGCCAGCCCACGGGCAACGGACTCACGGCGCCGGACTATTCCGCGTTCTACAAATCCCCGGATTACAACTTCCGCATGAAGGAAGGGCTGAGCGCTGTTCAGAACAGTGCTGCGGCGGATGGCGGGCTCTACTCTGGAAACGCACTCCGGGGGATCGAGGACTATGGACAGGGAGTTGCAGCCGGCGGCTTCAACGACTGGTTCAAGAATCAGCTGGCGCTGGCCGGCATCGGTACCGGTGCCACGAGTCAGGCGGGGCAGGGCGCGATTGCAATGGGTGCGAACGTCGGGAATCTGCTCATTGATCAGGGCAACGCGCGTGCTTCGGGAATCGCCGGGCAGAGTGCTTCATGGGCGAACCTGATCAATCAGCTGGGTCTTCTCGGCGGCTACAAGTATGGGAATGCGTTAGGGGGATGATCTGTGGCGAATGAAATTTCTCTCGCCTCTCCTGTAAGCGCCTTCCTGCAGGGCCGGCAGGCCAATCAGGAAAACCAACTGGCGCAGATGCGCATTCAGCAGGGGCAGGAGGCACAGCAGCGCGACGTCCAGTTCCGTCAGGCATTGCCTGCCTATCTCACAGGTGGCACCAACGCGCTCGCTGCGCTCTATGCGGCCGACCCTGAGCGGGCCATGCAGGCGCAGCAGTTTCAGATGCAACAGAACCAGTTGCAGCAGGCGCAGATCGTCGAGAAGGCGAAGCGCGCGCATGCTCAGGCCAGCGGTGTGCTGAATTCGGCATCCCCTGCAAAGTACATGCAGGTGCTTTTGCCCGACATCGCCAAACAGTGGGCCGCGCATAACGGCAAGTCGCCTGATGAATTGACCGATGAGGATGCGAAAGCACTCGCGAGCGAAGTTGCGGCCCAGGCGGGCGCTGCAGCGGGAATTGATCCGAAGCTCGAGGAGAAGGATCTCGGTGATCGAATCGCGGTGATCGACCCGCTCACGGGACGCACCCTTCGCGAGATACCGAAAGCGGCGACACCCGGCGAGAAACTCTCCGCACAGACCTCACGCGCGAACAATGCAGCAACGGTCGCCGCCACGATTCGGGGTCAGGACATCACGGGTGCAGACAAGGGCATCCCGCAGGGCTATGAAAAAGATCCCGCGAATCCCGGTGCACTACGGCCCATCGCTGGCGGTCCGCACGATCCGAATTCAACCTCGACCGGCATGGATTCACGCTCGAGCGTGATGTTCAACCGGGTGGCCGCTTCCGCTCAGGCCGCTTCGAAGGCGATCTCGAACATCATGGAATTGCCGGTCACGACGAGCAGTGGGTTCTTCGGCACTGCGGAACCGGGGCACGGACTACTGGATTCTGCGCGTAACGTACTTGCGCAAAAGGTGACCGGACAGGAAGCGCAGGATTTCAAGACGATGGTGGCGGGTGTCTCACGTAATCTCTCCACGATCGAGACAGCGGGTCTTGCGCCGAACGGCGCTATCACGAACTCCATGAATGCCGTGCTTCTGGGTGAAGGCGATACCCAGATGACGAAGCTGCGCAAGATGGCGGAGATGCGGCAAATCGTGGAAGAGAATCTGAAGCCGCAGCTTGCGAACCCGAAACTTGCGCCGGCGCAGAAAGATCTGGTGCGCGAGATCATTGGCAATGTGCAACGGGCCGTTCCATTCACACATCACGACATCACCCTGCTGCAACAGTCGAAAGATCCCAAGGCGACGATTGCGGACTTCGCGATCCAGAAAGGGTTACCGACCACAGGTGAAATCACCGCGACCGGTCCGGGAGGCAAGCAGCTCGTGCTGCGCAATGGTCGGTGGGTACCGAAATAATGGCCGATCTTCCGCCCCTGCCGCCGGGATTTACTCTCGATACGCCGGATGCGCCAGCGGGCCAACGTATGGCTGGCAACATTGATCTGCATTCCCGCCCTGTGGTGAAGAACCCAGACGGCACAATCAGTACCGTGCGTTCGATCTCGGTTGGCACCGATCAGGGCGAAGTGCTCATACCGACTGTCAGCGAGGATGGTCGAATCATGAGCGATCAAGAGGCCATTCAACAGTATCGGAAAAGTGGTCAGCATCTGGGTATTTTCGATACGCCGCAAAATGCCACGGCATACGCGCAGAACCTTCACAACGATCAGGCGCGCGAATATGGCGGGGTGAATATTCCGCCGTTGCCAGAAGGATTCACGCTCGATGTTAAACCCTCCCTGCAGGCACAGCCTGCAGCCTCATTAAGACGAACGCTCACATTGGGAGCTCGCGCGGCGGGTGAAGGCGCGGCAAGCGTCGGGACCGCATTTGCCGATCTCGCCATGAATTCTCCCGTGGCCCAGATGATCCCCGCAAGCCCGCCAGCCCTGATTGGCTCAGGAGTGCAACAGGCAACGGGTCATACGCCGGTCTTCTGGGCGGTGAAGGCGTTCAACAAACTGAGCGGCGCGAACGTACCAGAGACAGAGACATTCCAGAACCTGCTCGAGAATGCGATGACGCAGGCCGGTGCGCCGACGCCGCAGACTTCGAACGAGAAACTCGGCTCTGCCGCCGTCAAAGGCACCGCAGCGGCGCTCACAGGCTCGATGGCTGGGGGCGTGACCGGGGTTGGCAACATGGTCAGGGCGGGCCTGAGTGGGGCCTCTGGTGGCACGGCGGCGGAAGTCGCCAAACAATCCGGCGCGGGTCCATTGGGCCAGATGGTGGCCGGAACTGTCGGCGGTATGGCGCCCGCGGTCCTTGAGGGTACAGCACGACTTGCCAGTCAGGTTGCCCGTGGCGCGGTTCGACCTCTCACCCGCAGCGGGCAGGAAATCGCCGCCGCACAGTTGCTGCAGGAGAATGCCAGCAATCCGGAGCAGGCTGCGGCGAATCTCGAACAGGCCGCGCCCATCGTGCCAGGCTCTGCGCGTACCACTGGCGAAGCGTCGAAGGATGTTGGCCTCCTCGCCCTCGAGAAGGGCGTTCGCGGCAAGAACGCAGCGGCCTTTGGGGAACGGCTCTCGGAACAGAACGCTGCCCGTCAGGCCGAGCTCGGATCCGTCGCGGGAACTCCCGCGGACCTTGCGGCTGCTAAGACTGCGCGGGATGCGGCAACCGGGCCCATGCGGGATGCGGCGCTTGTATCAGGAGGAACGGCAGATGTCGCGCCAGTTCACGCGAAGATCGATGCGATCCTTTCCTCGCCCGCCGGTGCGCGCGAGTCAGTGGCGTCTGCGCTGAACTGGGCAAAAAACCGGATCGGCGATAATACGGACCCGGCGACACTGTACGAAGTTCGCAAGGATCTCCAGCTTGCACAGATGGGCAAACTCCAGCCCTCTTCAGCAAACGCACCCAACGCCTCGACCCTCGCTCAGGCGCGAGGACAGCTAGGGGATATCGTGAGTGAGCTGGATAACAGTATCGAAGCCGCCGCGCCAGGATTCAAAGCCTACCTTGCGCGCTACAAGGAACTGTCGCAGCCCATCGACCAGATGAAGGTGATGCAGGAGATCCAGCGTCGTGCCCAGCTGACGACCGCCGATATCACGACGCAGCAAAACTTCCTTGGATCTTCAGCCTATGCGAAGGCACTCGACAGCGCGCTCCAGAAAACGAACAACAAGATCTCCCCGGAGCAGCTCCAGCGGTTGGAAGCGATCCGAACCGATCTTCAGTACGGGCAGGCGATCAATAGTTCCCTGATCAAGGCGCCTGGCTCTGACACCTATCAGAATCTCTCGATTGCACAGGTGATCGGCGCGGGGCCCAAGGGCGCGCATCCGGTCTTCAAAATATTGTCCACGCCTCTCAAATGGCTCTACAAAGCGGCAGGGTCGGACGAGAAGATCAGCCAGATTCTCGCGAATGCGATGCTCGATCCAAAGCTCGGAGCGGCGATGTTGAAACGGGCGACGCCCTCAACGATGGCGCAGTTCTCGAGTCAGCTGCGTCAGAACATGGGGATCTCAGCTCTTGCAACCGCAAATGTAGTTGCCTCGCAGAGGCCATCGCAATCAACAACGTCAGATATCCGGCCATGATTCCGAGCGGCAGGAAGAGCACCAAAGCAAGAATGGATACTGCGCTTCCGATGCCCAGCAGGATCATGAGACAGACCGGCCGGAACAACCACAAGATCACGTATTCGGCCGTCCTCGCGCGGTTTTTATATAAGTCCATTTCGCCGAGTCTAGCACCCGGATAATCCATGCCGCAGTTACTGACGTTACCATTGGCGGTCCCGCTGTCATCGGCCGGCCTCCTGTTGCCCGGAGCCAGGCTTTCATTCTTCGCCACTGGCACCAGCACCCCACAGCCGGTCTACAGCGATATCGGCCTCAGCGCCGCGCGTACCCAGCCCGTTGAGGCCAACGGTGCTGGAGTTTTCCCAGTCATCTATCTCGATCCATCGTTGCCGAACTACCGCATTCTGTTAACCGATTCGGCCAACGTCACGCTGCCGGGTTACCCGATCGATGACGTCCCCTCGAACCAGAGCACCTCCCAGCAGTTCCGGCTGAAAGCGGGCGCTCCCTCGCTGACCTTCGAAGAGACCGATGCCAGCGGTGGAAACAAGATCTGGCGTATCAGAGCGAACGCGGAAAAGCTGCTCATCGAGCTGCTGAGCGATGACGAAGGCACGGTCGTTACAATTGCGGAGATGACCCGAACGGGTACGGCGCCGGGCTCGCTGAACTTCGCCGGTCAGTATCTGCGCGTGAACAATCTGCTTACCGCCACGCAGGAAGCGACGTCGATAGCGGCGGCGAATCTCACCGGCTGTACAGCCACCATCACTGGCGCGGTAACGGTTCGGCGAACGGGCACGAAAGTCTCTCTGTACTTCCCGAATGCCATCACCGGGACTTCCAATACAACAGCCCTGTCGCTCACGAATATGGGCTCGCTCAACTTCTCTTCGGGCGGCACGGTACTTTGCCGTGTCGTCGACAACGGAGTCATTGTGCTGGGAACGGCGACTATCGGCTCTTCGAGCATCATATTTGGAGTCGGCGCAGTGGGAGGCAATTTCACAGGCTCAGGTACGAAAGGCATTCCGGCCGGAACGCTGATCATCTACGACACGGATCTTGCGAGCACCGCATGAGCGCCGCCTTCCAGATTTTTCACTTACCCCGCGGTACCGCGATCAGCAGCAACCTGACGCTGGTATCTGGCGCGCGTGTCCGGTTCTTTCTGACCACCACTGTCACGCCGACTCCGGTCTATCGGGATTCAGGCCTCACGACGCCGCATACACAACCTGTGGAGGCCGACTCTGCAGGACGACTGCCCACGATCTATTTAGATCCATCGATCATCTATAGAGTGACGTTCACCGATAGCGCTGATGTAGAGATCTACCCGGCGGTCGATCCGGTCAATGACCAGTTTCTTTCGCAGGCGGTAATTGGAGGCTTGCTTTATCCCCGCACGCAGGCAGAGATAGCAGCCGGGGCAGTGCCAATCAACCTCGCATATTCGCCGGACAACCTGGCACGATTCCTGATTCCGAACAATTCCGGATCTACCGTCGCCACGGCGAACGCGAATAATCTGATCGCGCTATTTGATCCAACAAAGAACGGTCCAACAGGACGGTTCTACTTTCCGAACCTGAACGGTACGGATATCTACTACTTCAACAATGTGATCCAGATACGACCCGGCGTGCATCTCGATCTCATGGGCTCGACGCTCATATTTTCGAAAACGTATGCGACCGCAGATGACTACATGGGGTTCTTCACATTCATCCGTGATGTGACGATTCAGAACGGTTCAATCGTCGTCAACTACACCGGTGTGGGCACCCTGAACCCCGGCGCGATCATGCGTATTGGCAGCCGCTCGGGCTATCCGTTCGGCAGCTTCTCCGCCGGTATCTTCGACAAGACAGATCTCGCGGATGCGGCCCTGCCGCTCATGGGTAACATCCTGCTCAGAAATCTGAGACTGTCGACCAATAACGCGGTGACCCAGCCCGTCCTCATGTTCGGCGGACTGCGAAACGTGATCGTAGAAAACGTCTTCCTCGATTGCCAGAATGGAGCGAGCTACGGCATTTACTACGAGTTCGGATACGCCACGACCAATGGCTCGCCAGGCAACCAGACGCTATGGAGCTCGAGTCACGCCACCAACATGCATTTCCGCAACGTGCGCGTCATCGGACTCAACGGCGCCATTGCGGGAGCAGGTATCTCGCTGATCGGCGCCTACAACAGCACGGTCGACGGACTCTATGTCAAGAGCGGCTATGCGACCTTTGAGTTCCGGCCCGGCGAGGCCTTGTTCTTCAGCCCGTGGACGGGTGAAGACACGGCCGGTGCGAAACGCTCGATCACACTGCGCAATATCAACGGGCAAGACATTACGACCAATGGCATGAGTCTTGTGGGTGCCGAGGCGCCTCTCGGATATCTCGCTGGAGCAGGGCTCACGGTCTATCAGCAGGTCGACCTCATGTCCTTTTCGGTGGATGGTTTCTCGATCAAGATGGCGGGTGCGACCGGCAATGGTATCAGTGTCTCGGGGCCTGCTGATATCCGCAACGGCCGGGTCACCGGCGGATTCAATCCGCTCACCATCGGGCCTGAATGCACACTGTTCGATATTGACCGGGTCGAACTGACAGGAGGAGCGGGCGTCGGGGTTCGGGCCGATACAAACAGCTCGTTCGTCTCGCGCAAGAAGATTGGCACCATCTCCAACAGCAAGATTTGTGGCAATGTGGGTGCGGCAATCAGTCTGGATTACACCGAATCGGTGCTCATCAGTCGCAACCAGATCGGCTATAGCGCGAACTATGATGCAAGCAACGAGGCGACCCAGACCAACGCGGTCTCGGTCTCCGCGAACGCCAGCGGCGTCGTATGCGAAGGCAACTACTGCACGATCACCGGAGCGGCGGCGGTCTATGCATCGTCTGGAACCGGCGATCGGGGCAACGAATTGAGAAGCCGACGCGGCGCGACAACTTATACCGCAGGCGGCTGGTTGATTGATGGTGTGGGGCAGGCCACGAGTGCACAGATTCTCGACAAAACGAGCGCCATCAACACGGTGAATAAGTATCAGTACAAGAAGATTTGGGACACGTCGAACCTGTTCATGGTCTACGCTACGGGGCCCAGTGATGTCTCAACGTGGAAGATCGTGGATAACAGCGCGACTTACACGCCGGTATGATCAGCGCCGAAAAACAGTCTTTCCCCGCCCGCAATCGGCACATCTGTAATCGATGTGATAGGTGTTGCTACTTATGCGCCGCAGGGAAGAGCCGTGAAGGCCAAGCCAGCAAAGTGTCACTCGAATCTGCACCAGCAGGAGGATTGTGGCGATGACGATCCAGCCGCCGGCCATTATGAAGGCCCATGCGAATCGGTCAGTCATCCCCGGGAAATATCCTGAATCGTGATGCGGAATCGTGCCGGGATCAACTGGCTGATGCTCGTCCATGGCGCCTCCGTTTTCACGGAGGGTAACACGACGGGCGTCATTGAGCCGAAAACGTAGAAGCTGACGAACGCCCAGAGGGACAACATGGCTAGGGAGCGGGGGCCGAATGACTTTGTAGAAGATGCCCGCAACCACGGGGACTTCGATCGACTGCCGGACTACGCCATCGAACGGCGCCGCGGCAAACCGCAGGCGAGCTGGCTGACGACAGTCGGTCTTGTCGCCTCGCTCATCATTCAGGTCGGCGCATTGGCCTGGTACGGCGGCCGGCTCGAGCAGCGCGTGACCAGCGCCGAGACCGCGAACGAGCGTCAGGATCGTGACAATCAGCGTCTGGCTGATTCTATCCGCGAAATTGCGGCCGAGAACAACCGGCAGGCACAGACCATTGCAGGAACCAACGCTTCATATCTTGATATCGTGCGCCGGCTCCAGAGTATTGAGGAAAAGCTTGATCATCGCAGATGAGCATTCGTGGAACCCCTGAAGCGATTCAGCTGGGGCGGCATCAAAGAGACGCTCGCCTCACTAAGGAACGTCATGCCGACCGCTGAAAGAACCCAAGTCGCGGGCGATGACGTCACGCGTATCAGGCCGGGCGAGGGCGCAACGTGGATTGAGTCACCCGGAGGGACGGACAAGTCGCAGCGCTCTACGGAAGGCGGGGCGAACTCGCGCGCTGAGGTCAACGATTCTGGTAGCAAGACGCTTGCGACGATCGCGCTGTGCTTCGCGTTTGTGGGTGGCGTCGCTGGCGTTGGGGCGTGGATTCGCGCCGATGCTAACGCGTCGGCTCTTGAGCAAACGCAGCGTATGTGGACAGCGGAGCACGAGCGAACCGCTGCGAGCTGGAATTCACAGCACACTCAGGCGATGGACGAGTTCAAAGCGGTAAAGACTCAGATGTGGCTCGTCGAGCGGCGCTTGATGGACAAGGAAGCGCTGGAGATCATTCACGGCGACAAACTCCCGTCCGACTCCGAGTTTGGCGCGACTGGCAATATGCAACGTATGAAACCAAAGGAGAAGGCACATGGGCGGTAATTCAGGACCGGTAATCATTCGTCAGAATCTACGCAAGTCTCTCGAAGATCCATCCGTCTCCGGATGGATCACGGGACCGAGGCGCGTGAAGATGGATGCGATCCTCGCACGACCTGATGACACGCAAAGTCCGCATGAGACGCAATTTCTGATGCGATGTCAGGCAGAGGCCTTCGACTGCATGACGTAATGAGCGCGGCCACCCTTACCGTCATCGCCTCTGTGATCAGTACGCTCGTCAGCGTATTGGTCGCAGGGGTGATGGTGCGCTACCACTGCAAGCAGGATGACGAAAAACGCGGAGCCCAGGATCAGCGCTCGGAAGAAAACACGCGCCGGATCGGTGAACTCGAACGCATTCAGCGAGGCGAGCGATGATCAGGAAAGGGCGTAATGCCTGAATGGCTCTATCCCACCCTCCTTGGCATCTTTGTGACGCTCGTTGGCGTCATCTGGCGCATCGGTGTCCAGAAACAGGGGGATTTCGAGAGGCGCTCATAAGAGCGTTTCGACGCTATCGATGCAAAGCTCGCCCTGTCGGATCAGGCAGTAATGGCAACGAAAGTGCTCAGGCTCGAGGACGAAGTGCAGATCTTTCGTGATTTCCGCCATAACGAGTACAACAATCGCATTACCCAGATCCAGCTCGACATGCGCACGGATCAGAAGATGATCGAGAGCGCGAAGTACGAAGTGGATGCCTTGAGGGAATGGCGTCACACCGTCGTAGATCCCTACGTTCCCCGGGTCCTCGATGTCTTCAATGAGCGGCTAGGGCGGCTCGAGCGCAAGGTTTTCAATGGGCACCGGGGAGAGGAGCGATGATCGTGACTCTGCTCCGGGACCAGCATGAGCCGGTCTGCACGCTGGGAGTGTTGATGCTGGGTGACTGGCATTGCCAGACGCTCGAGCGCCCGTGGATTCCGGATTCTGCCGGAAACCCAGGAGGGCATCCGGAGACCTCCTGTGTGCCCTGTGGCACCTATCGCCTGCTGAGGCACGACACCCCTCATCATCCGCGCACCTGGTGTCTGGTAAATCACGAGCTTGGGGTCTATGCCGGCCCGACGCATGGCATGCGTGACAGTATCCTGATTCATACCGGGAATGTTGCCACAGATGTGCTGGGATGCATTCTCGTTGGACTGGGCCGGCGCTGGACGGGCGAAGAATGGATGATCACCTCGAGCCGTGAGGCCTTTCGCCAGCTTGCTGAAATCCTGCCGTGGACTGATGAGAATTCACTGGAGATCAGGAACGTATGAAACTCTCAGGCGGCGGGTGCCACAATGAATAGAGAGCGCATGCTGCATTGGGCGGAAGCCATCGATCGCTATCGCGTGTTCCCGCGGTCCTTTCTCATCGCCTGCTTTATTTGGGCAGTCTGGATTTCGTGGATTCTCATCAACTGGTACATCACGCTTTCGAAGGAAGACCGCGGTCTTGAGGCAACCGGTTTTGGATCGGTGGTATTGCTGGCCGTGCTGGGTTTCCTGAAAATGGTATATCAAACTTACAGCGATGCGGGCCCTAGCTGGAATGCGCCAGCTGTGAGCAGTAGCAGTACAACTACAACATCCTCGACTGTGGTCGCACCACCAGCGGTGACACAATGAAGCTCCTGTGTTCCTTCATCCGTCTCAATCGCGTTCCTTTGCTGATCGTGATACTCGCGTCGGCTGTCTGGCTCATCTTCCATACGGCGATCCCATGATCTGGCTCAAACTCTGGCCGTATCTGCTAGGTGCGCTGGTATTTGGAAGCCTTGGTGCATGGGGCGCCACTGTGTTTGATGACAAGCGCTACGCGGCGTTGGATCTTCAATACGCCAACTACCGGACCCAGTCGACCGAAGCCGCCCTGAAGGCGCAGGATGCGGCAAGGATGGTACTGGAGCAGCAGATCGAGCAGACGCACAAGGTCACTCTCAACAATCAGGCCACTCTCCATGATCTCGAAACCCAGACTGCCGCTATCGCTGCTGACCGTGATCGCTCTCGGGAGCTTGTGCGCCGGTTGCTCGCCGCCGCGTCCCGACCCGCCGCCAGTGGTGGTCAGCTGCCAGAAGCCCGTGATCGACCCGCCACTCCTGAAGCCAGCCAGTCTGGAAGCGCTGTCGACGTTAGAGAGTTACTTGTCAACGCTGCCGCCGAGTGCCGCGGGAACGCTGCCCGACTGAACTCGTTAATCGCGGAGATCCGGCCACAGCTTTAGGAGATCACCATGGCATGGCAACTCGTTTTACTCGTCTTCGCCTTCGTGCTGTTCGTGCTCGCGGCGCTGAATGTCCCGTCCACCCGCATCAATCTCGGCTGGGCTGGGATGGCGTGTATCGCGGCCTACTGGCTGTTCGCGCACGGATGAGCACAGTTCGTCTACGCGCGCCGTGAGACACCTATAGCGCTCTTCAGTCGGCGCGACGGTGTGGCGGCTGCGAATCACGATCTGGCCGTCGCGGGTGAGCAGGATCATGGAAATTGCTCGACATCGTTGATGAACCAGCGGCCGGGCCCATTCCCTTCACATTCCCATGTGAGCTGATCGTTGACTTTCAAGCGCGCCTGAACGTACGGAGGCGGCTGTAGGGCAGGTAGAGTGATCACCTCGGGATCGATGTTGTCAGATGCTGCAGGTATGGGCAGATGTCGAAAGCCCGGCGGAGTCTCGCCAGACAGTCGCACTTTTGAGATCGTCATGACGGGCTCTCTGAAATAGATCCAGACAGAATCGTGGTCGCTGTCCGTCTGCTTCTCATCGATCTCGTAGCCCGCCTCTTTGATCGCTTCTCTGGCGTCGCGTATGCCGTCGTTGACGACATCGTGAAGCTCCTGCGTTTCGTCGTCATAGATGCGGAAGCTTTCGGTGTAGACCCACCAATCGCCTTCCCTCGCGACCTCGCCACATAGCGCGCGGAATTCAGGTATCGTCATGGCCCTGACGCCTCCTTCATCGCTTCTTGTACGCATTTTGGCAATACGGCGGCAGATAACCGCGAGCCTTCGCCAATTCCTGAACGCTCGGGGCCTTTGACTTTCCGCTCTCGTCCATGCACGCGCCTACGAATCGGTCGAAGGCCTCGGACAACTTCCGTAGCGCCAGCTCTTCGACTTCAGCCATGCTCTTCCCCAGCTCTGAGAACCAGTCCCGAGGCCTCAGCCCAAGCACCGGCGACAGGCGAACGATCGTGACCATAGTCGGGTTGTCCGCCTCGCCAGACTCCAGCTTCGACAGATTGGCAACGGATATGCCGGCCATGCGCGCAGCTTCACGCAGCCCCAGCTTCTTATTCTCGCGCGACCGCTTTAGCATTGCGGCGACTTCCGCCATGGTCTTGACCTTCATCTGCACCTCCGTTTCGCGGAGTGTACATCAGGACTCAACCAGACGCCTCCGTAAAGTCCCCGCCCAGATACATCCCCACCCAGTAGATCGCCAGAAGAACCAGAATAAAGACGATAAAGGCGAGAATCCCCAAGGCAATCTTTGCTGCCTCTTTCATTTTCTGCCATTCCTTTTGGCTATCCTGTCACCTGTAGACGGCTCAGCCGTCACTTCCCTCTAGACGTGATACCCCAAGTTGCGAAAGTAGTGAACCGCAATGCGTTCGAACGGCTCAGGCCCCCAATCTGATAGTGCGACGTTGGCGGCATAACAGATCAGCCGGCAATTACCGACGTTGTACCCCTGTCTCGGAGTAATCCTGTCCAAGCTTGGTGCGAAGGGCGGGAAAAGCGACCCTTCGGGTTTTTGCCAAGAGAATGGGGAGCAGCTGAACTCGCAGCGGCCTTTACTTCGCAATGCGATCTCGCGCAGTTGGTCTTTCGTCAGGTAGAACGCGATTCTTTTGCTTGTAGCGCGATCTTTAGTTCGCTGGTACATCGCGGCCAGCCACGAACCTGAATGTGACAGCCCCTCGGCCACGAGTGCATGCCAAGGAAGCTCGGGATTCTTGGGATAAGAAGCTGGCGTTTCGACCAGATCAGCGCGTCGCCCTGTAAGGGCAGCTAACTGGCGCTTCGCCTCTCCCTCATCTCGTGTTCGAAGTGAGTGTCTGAACTGGCGGTTATTACGACTGTACTGCGCGTAGTAGACGCCGTTTCTTTCATACAAAGTCGCCATCGGCCAGCACGTCCAGCAGCACAGTGTGTGCTAGAAAATATCACATGCTGAGTAAATTTGAATACATGGAGACCCCATGATTTCGCCCTTTCACGGCGGTAACAGGGGTTCGAATCCCCTTGGGGACGCCATTAGAGGCTGTAGGAGAGGCGATATCACGTAGCGGACAGAGATCACTGCCATAGAGAGCTATAGAGTGCTGCGAAAACAGCACACCATCACAGGTTGATGCGTCGGGCCTTCGCGCGCAAATGATCCTTGCCCACATGGGCATACCTCTCCGTGGTTTTGAAGCTCGCATGCCCCATCAGAACCTGCAGCGAACGCAGCGGGACGCCCGCCATGACGAGATGGGCGCCGTAGCTGTGTCGCAGGCTATGGAGACTCCCGCCCAGCCCCAGCCGCGCTACGTCCTTCAGGAAGGCCCTCGACAGGCTCTCGCTTGCGATCCGCGGCAGAACAAAGCCGGTCTTGCCGTGCTCCGTGATGAGCGCCTGGGCCGCCGCGATGGCATTGTCCGATAGCGGGATTTCGCGCCACTTCCCCGATTTCGTGCGAGCGCCTGCGGTAGATACGATCGTCACGACTTTGCGCTTGAAGTCGATCCGATCGACACGCAGTTGCTTGGCTTCTGTCCGGCGCAGGCCGGTATTCGCGAGAAACTTCCACGTTTGGCCGTGGTGACGCTCGTAGAGCTTTGCGAGTTCAGCCTTCGTATACCAGTGGATGGGCTCGGATTCGAGCGAGCGCGGCTCTTCAACATATTCTGCGGGGTTCTTTTCGATCTCGCCCCATTCGACCGCTTTCTGCAGGAGTGCCTTCAGTGTGCGGAATTCCTTGCCGACGCTTTCGCGGCTCACCACCTGAACGCGTGCGGCTTTCCAGAGCTCGATGGCAGTGTTGTGGATCTGGGAGAGTGGCTTGCCTTCGAAGGCGCCGAAGTGCTGGGTAGCGATCTGCTCGACGCGGTAGTGCGAGTCCGGAAACTCGCTACGGTGCCAGGCTAGGTAGGTCTGCCGGTGCTCATCGAAGAGCTTGGAGGCGATGAAGATCCGTTTGCCTGTCCTGAGTTCGAGTTCTTTCGCACGACGCTGAGTGTCGGCTTCGTGCTCGCTGATCTCCCCGAGCGATTTGCGATGCTGACGCCCATTCTCCGACCAGTTGAGATACCAGCACGCTCCTCGAGAATAGATCGTGGCCACGTCGTGTTGTTTTCGATGAAGCGCGCCACATCGGCCCGGCGGTAGAGGAGTTTGCCCTTGAATAGCCCCGGTGGGAACTCGGGTTGCACCTTGGCGCGCCAATGACTGTATGAAAGACCAGCGTAGTCCGCCGCCTCCTCGACGGTGAAATAGTCTTTGCCTGCGAGTTCTGCCATTTGAAGTTCAGCTATCTTGTTGCGGTTTCCATGGTTTGAATGTGCGCAGACTCTTTGCGCTGGGCCAGACACCCTCGAAGCGCACAGCCCTGTCGTCGATCATGATGACCGCTGGCGGCTTCCAGCGAGCAAAGCGCACGTCGCACAAGCTCGGTCCCATCGTGTCCCACTGATTGCCTGCGTGCGTCCTGAGCCAGTTGCGCATAGCGGTGATGCCGCCGAAGTAGCGCGCGCGGCTGCTGTGGATCACGACATCCCAGCCTTCCTCGATCGCATCGCTGATGAAGTTGAGCGCGCCGGGCATTGGTGGATCTGGAATGTTGCGCGGGCCTTTCCAGCCGCTCGTGTAGCTGTGAATCACGCCGTCGAAATCGAGGCACAGAATCGGCTTGCTCATAGGATGAAGCTCAGAACCTCGCCAGTCTTCCGTGCTGCCTCTCTGGCATGCCTCACCAGAAGGTGCGCCAATTCCATGGCTTGCTTCGGTGGCATCCCGATCCATGTGCAAGGCGTGCCGAAGTCGATGCAGACTTTCCCATCCTTCGTGCCGATGGAAAACTGAATCGCCCCTTCGTCGTGAGGCGTGAGCCTTCCTTGCGGATGCGTGCCTGTCGCCCCGATGAGTGGTTCTTGCATCAAGCGTTTCACGAATTCCGGAATCGGGCTATCGCCCGGATAACTGCTGTGATTGCTCATACTTTCTCCTGACTTGGTGATCGACGCTCTACATATCTACCAACAAAAAACGAAATCATCGACCCAACACCCCAATCCCAATGCGGGAATGGTTTCAACAGCACGTACACGAATGTGGCCACGAACAGGCCACCTATTACGAGCGCGAACCACTTGACGGTATAGCGATCGATCATGTATCCGCTCCGGATTTCTCCTCTCGCTGCATTTTGGCGCGCACACGATCGATATCGTCCTGCCGTTCCTTCATCTCGGCGACTCGGTGGGGAAGCGTGCAGCGACACCGGCAGCGCTGCCCGCAGGGACAGGTCCCATCGGGCGCTTTGTCTTTGCAGCCGGCGCAGGCACACTCCAGTCCGGTCCACCCGCTCCGAAGTGCTTCCTCGATTTCTTTGTCAAAGTACGTGGTCATAGGTCACCGGAGGTTCTCGTGTCTCGACGCTCTGCAGGTGACTCTTGCCCGCAAACGAACGCACGGATGCAGGGGATACGAACAATGGCTAGCCGCGTCTCCCAACCCGGCCTCATCTCGACGTATTTCAGGGCATCATCGATGTGGCCCGTGAAATTGCCAGCGATCCTCTGCGGTTCGCCCGTGACGGTATCGATCACCATCACCATCTCGGAGTCCACCCAGTGGTAGATCGTGCCGGCCCCATCTTTTGTTCGTTTGTATTCCACTATTCCCCCTGACTCGGAGTGGTTCTCTCAGGTAACCATTGGGCATACACGCGAGCCTTCCCCAGTGCTACGCGCAGCCCATGCCTACAGCAACTGAAGTCCCAGAGCTTCATCGCAGTTGGCCCGCCTTCGATACTCAGGAAAGTACGCGAGTGACGGACCAACGCGAAATAGCAGCGCCACCCATCCTGCTGTCGAGGTGTGAAGAATTCGGCTTTCATGTCCGGTTCTCATCGCCCCTATCCGGCATCTGCCGATCTACCTCTCTGAGCAGATCGCGAGCGACGTTTACGGCCAGCTCGCGGCTGGTCAGTGTGGAATTGCTGTTATCTATCGCCGGCCATATAGACGCAGCCATCAAAGCGATAATCTCGCGATCAGTCATGGCGCACTCCCTCGGTTCTCAGGAGGGCATACCCACATCACCCACTCAGGGTCGCTCGTTCGCCTCGTCTCTTCGTTCAAGTTCGCCTCGATCCATTTCTCAGCGCATGAGACGGAACAGCAGAAGATAAATCCGCATACGCAGACTTCCCCCGGCTGCCAGCAGTTGTCGCTGTTGTGGCTGGCCTTTCCGCATTGAACGCACTCAACCATCACCGTTTCCGCTCTTGATCTCTCCAAAGGTCCTCATGCAGTCAGGATGCCAGTCAGATGGCGGGTTTCCAGCCTTCACGTAACACTCGCAGCACAGGTTCTTTTCCTCAGAGAATCTATGCCTTGCCGTACGCTCTTGGCACTGCGAGCACTTCACTGTCTCATTCATTGCTGGGGTCCTTTCCCGGGTTCTGAGAGACTCGCTGGAGCGCGACCGCCATCTCAAGCTCTGAGAGGGCCTGCGTGACAAAACTGGCGTCATCCGTGAAGAGATTGTTGTAGGCGCCCTGTTTTGCCAGTTGTTTCATCGCACTGAGTGCCTCGTGCGCTGTGCTGTAGGAGATTGATACCGGACCGATAACTCCCATCGGGGGCGGCGGCGGTTCAGACTGCAGATTCAAAGCGCCGCAGTCACACGGCAGATACGCGCACCAGTTTTTGTGCTGGGCCTTTGGCGGATCGCCCGACGGTTCGAATGCCGGCGAACCGGCTTGACTCATAGGCTCTGCCTCGATCTCCAGCAGACGCTCGTGGCGAGCGCGTAGGTCATCTGTCGGTTCGCCTAGCTCCAGCCCAGCCTCGTGGCATATCTTTCTTGCGGTCTCGATCAGCTCAGGCGTTAGCGGCCCAGTGGGCAGCGTTGGCACGGTGACATCGCGAGGCGCTGGCGGTTCGACCCATTCGACAGAGCATCCAGCCTTGTGGCGAATTTTCCCATCCGACCCGGGTTTCTCTAGGCAATCAGTGCAACATGTCGGTTCGTCCTGTAGCAGGTGCTTGATGTCGTCGTAGCGCACGTATGGCCCTACGGCCGATTCCTGCAGGTCTTCGTCGGTCAGACCGAGTCCGAATCGCTTCACCTGATTTGCCATCAGTGCTCATCCTCACAGTGAATGCATCCACCTGACTGCGGTTCGTCTTGTGCTCGCAGCCATTGCAGAAAGGCGCGAGTGTCATCCAGCGATAAGGTCGCGTAATCCTCGCCGCTTGGTGTCTGCACCGTGAGCCCGCCATCCGAACCGATGTAGGCGTGCAGGTGGCCGATGGTGATCTGATTCGGCGCTGATGGAGGTTCGACAGCGAGCCGGGTAAGAAACCTTTCGGCATCGGCAATCGGTCCGCACAGAGTTTCCGGCACTGGCTCTTCTGCACTGTTCGCTCCGGCGACAATCTCTTTCAGCACCTCGTTCATCTGCTCGGCGTATTTCTCGCGGTGGGCTAGTTCGGCGGCCAGACGCTCCAGTTCAGATGCAGCCGCATCTAACTTCTCGCATACGACAATATCAGTCTCGATAAGGTTCGCTCGCTGCCATAGCCAGCCTATGAGGTCGAGATTTGTCATCTGCAAAACCTCCATCCCATCAAGCGCAGCCACCAATGGCCTTCGCGGCGCAGAAGGCGCCAGCTTCGCGTCCTCGAATCAAAAACAGCTTTTTCGTAAGTGCTCATGTATCTGGAGCTGAGTTAGGAAGTGAGCCGCGGCCGATCTTCTGCACGTGCCCGCATTCGTGACACGTGAATTCGCCGTTGCCATTCATGTCCATGACGCCACTCCCATGTTCGTGCTTGCACGCACGCAAGTCTGGAGTGGGTATATCCTTGCAGATCCGCTGGAGTACGGCATAGAACTCGTCGCAGGCTTTGCACTGGCACTCGCACACCATCGCCCATACCAGGCGGGCGTTGCGGATGCGCTCGATGATGTCTTCGCTCATGTCAGTCCGCTCGCACGATCGATGTTGTACGGCGGTCGATGCGCGTTGATATATGCACGTTCATGGAGTTGCAGTTTCGTATCCAACCCCGGCTCTGCAAACTGGCCTTTCTCTAGAACCAACGCCGTGTGCCTATCGAATGGAACAGCTTTGTGGCTCGCCTGATAAAGCGGCGAGCCGCGCCGAGCCTGCGTCAGCCTCTGGATGCGGTCTGGAATGTTCCGCGACTTGCCGATGTACAGGAGTTCGCTGCCGCCCCAGAGGAAATAGATACCCGAGTCGAACTGCTCGGATGCCGGCAGCTTCGCCAGCTCCTCAAGCGAGAGTATCGGGATGTTCGCCCAATCATCGCTGATACGATCGGCGTAGATGGTCATGGCTTTTCGCTACAGGACACGGTTACTCGTGATTCATCTGGCCCCGGCCCGAAACACATACGCTCATGCGCATCGCGGCAGGCGGGTTTGATGCAAACGTAAACCACGGCTTTGAAGTTCATGCGGCAGTCGGAGCACGCCATCAGCGTTTGAACGCCGCACACATGGCAGACTTTCTGCCGGTCGCACACACTGCAGCAGCGCTTTTCAGATTCGTAGCTCACTTGGGCTCCGCCGATGCGCTGTCTTGTTCCGGCCAACCCATCAGCTTGTGCTTGAAGAAGTGGCCGATGCGGGCCGCCACGTCGCAGTTGGCCTTGTCGCGCCCATATGTCGTGCAGTGCTCGCCACCGGGCTCGCCCTCGCGATCAACACGGCGGGCGATGATGACGACCTGATCGTATCCGTACTGCTCGGCGATGCTTCGGCCGACATGAACTGGAATAGGTTTCACCGCGCCTCCGAAGATCCATTGGGAACGGACCGTTTCTTCGGCACATCCCAGTCAGCGAGCTTGCACAGCCACGCGAGCTGCTTCTCACTGACGTAGGTTTCGAGCCCGTGCTCTTTCGCCTTGATCACCATTTCCGCCGCGAAGTCCTGCGAGCTTTCGCCCACAGCCTGAGACTGCGCGTCTCCGCATAACTGGCGAAACTCGTGTTCGTCGGCGAACCAGTCACGGGCTCTGGTGGTCATCGCGCCGCCGCTGCTTCTGCCGCTTCAGTCTTGGCGGCCTGCCCCTTCTGGTACGGCATCCAGCAAGCGAAGTTGCCTTCAGGCTTCGGCTCGTCGTCCTGAACGAGAGTCAGCGACGTGATCGAGAAAGGCGTGCCGTTGGCGTTGAAACCGGCGACGTTGATCATGTGGTCATTGAAAACGTACGTCACGAATCCCACTTCGGGCTGCTTGATGTCCATCGAATCGCGTGGGCGGATTACCCAAACTACTCGGCCAATCGTCGGTGTTATCACTTCGAATCTCCTTCGTTGATAAAAATAGAGGTCAAGACTCGCTCTCACCGAGTGCAGACTCCGCGCGCTGTCGCCAGTTACGTAAATCGTCGTATTCCCAAGCCCCCATATGATCGATGGCCTCGCGGACCAATTCGGCAAGAGGGTGGACGGGGCTAGCCGTCGATTCGGCCGTGTTCGGTAGTACAACCTCCGCCGTGCTCGCGCGCACGGGCGTAGCCCCATCATAGCTTGGTGTTGTTTTCACTGCGGCTCTACACTCGGCGCGAATCTCCGTCCAGAGCTTTCCGAGCATGTTCTTGCCGGTGTGGTTCTCGCCCCAGCCCCAGAAGTCATCGCGCCACGAGTTCTCGATCAGTTCGCGGTCGCCGGTCGCCAGCAGTTTGCGGCGCACGTACTCGTGCTGCCCGACCTTCAGGCGCAGGATGCCGCGCATGATGCCGACCTTCACTTCGTCCCAGTCGGGCCGGCGATATTGCTTCCAGCGCTCGGCCATCTTGAATGCATCGTGAGCGGAGCTGGCGACTTGAATCGATCGCTGCTTCAGCGGATCGTCCGGGAACTTGTCCCAGTGATAGGCGTGCTCTGATGTGGGGAACATAATGCCGTTGCACTGGATCATGAACGCGGAGAAGTTCGACAGGACGTAGAAGTCCTGTTCGTAAAAGAACACCTGTCGGGCGTTGTCGAGCCCGTGGCAATCCGGAGTCGTCTCGGGAACGGACCTCAGACGCTTGATTTCCCGAACCAAGCGCAGCACGAGCACCTGCGTGTCTTGTGGCTTCGAGTAGGCCGCATCGAAGTCGTCATCTGCAAAACGCAATTCTTCATCCGAGAGCGGCGGCATTGGTGGCATCACGCTGGACTGGCATGCGTCGCAAATCCATGTGCCCATCAATTGCCGGCGCGCGAGCCCGCCACATCGCTCGCAGCGGACTTCATCCTTTGAGGTCTTCAGGTCTGTCATGGCTTGCACTCTAGCGCGGAGGAAACCGCTTCAAGACCTTCGACTGCGCCGGCTTTGATTGCGTTGAGACAATCGCGCGCCGTCATAAGCTGCGCGTATAGGTCTTCCATGTCGTAATGCGCCCTGAGACAGAGAGCCTGAAGTTCCTTCACGTCATTGTAGTTGCCATCCCCAGCCTCTCTCAGCTTCTCGATGAACTCCTCCCACGCTTTTTCTACGAGGCGGTGATCTGCAGGGAGCGAAGGTGTCATTGCACAGACTCCAAATGCAAAGTCATCATTGGCGAGCCGTCCGCATTCCATATACGGAGCGACTTTTCGTTGATCCATTCCCATGTAGGCACTTGTTCGGTATCGCGATGCACTGCATGACAGAGCTTCGCAGCAACCGCTTCCATACGCGCTTTCGTGCTAACGAGATCGGTGCTCTCCGGATTCACGGTATGGTCTCCGTCACGTTGCCATTCACCAGCGTCCCTCTCAGCTTCCGTTCGTAGATCGCTCTACGATCGATGACAATATCTCGATCAGCGATGAAGCCGACGCGGGCGTTCCTGTCGCGATAGCCCGTCATTCCAAGGAACACGACGCCAATCTCCCTGCCGTCAGGTAGCGTGATCACTGCGTCTTCCTCCAGTCGAAACGTCAGAATCAGCATGATCCTTCTCCTTGGCGATTCCCTCGCCATTGATTAGACAGATCACCTTGGCCCGAAGGGTCCACAATCGTCCGATCCGCTCATACTCTGCCGGTGTCGGCTTTCGATAGAGCGTAAGCAGTTTGTCTGCGTGGCTCGAGAGCGCATCCGAAATGTCTCGCAGCTCTTCGACAGAGAACATAGGCTCCGCTCCGGTCATGACACCGTCTCTACTGCAGGCGTAAGTTCCGACAGAAGAGCCGTCTTGAACTCGGGCCACAGGTCGCGCCAGAAGCCGACAGCCGATTGATCGTCGGAACTGAGAGTCAGATTCCACGGCTCTTCGAGGAAGCGCTTTACATCACGACTTAGGCTGTCCGATGAGACGTGACACAGCACCTCAACCCACAGCTCTATGGATCGACTGCGCAACGAATCTGAGTTTTCGCTGATGGCCTGCCATAGATCGCGAGCATCGTCCTTGTCGAGTGAGCGATCTCGCCGCGATTCGATCAGGCGCTTGCGAAGCGCTTCGAGCGACTTCTCGCCGTCGAATCGATGCAGGTCGCCGCCCATGAACTTCGTAAAGATGTAGTCGAAATCCACGAAAGAGAGGAACTTCTTAAAGCGACAGCCGCAATGGGTCCATGAGTTGCCCCAGCTCCCGAAGGTCGAATGAATCAGGATCTCGCCGCAGTAGCGGACTTTCTCGCTGGTGAGCTGGCAGTCCCCAACTGTCCACTCGCGCACGCAGATGGTGGCCCATTCGCCCTTTGCACGAACGCGATAGCAGTCCATCGTCTCTTTGGTGACGCTCATTCGACGCTCCGTAGTGCTTCGGACTTGTTGCGGATTACGTGGACGTACCCGCGCTCGAGCAGCAACGCCTGAGTGCGTGCCATGCCTTCGAGCAGGGCGGTGCGGCCATCGATGCCGTGCGTATCGACGTAGCGGTGGCAGTCAGAGCAGCCCCAGGCGCCGAGCAGATCGTTCGCCTTCAGGCCCATGCCGCTGATGCCCGACATGCGCAGGTGGCAGAGCACGGTGGTCTCGGGGTTGCCATTACAGACGCCGGGCATCCGGATCTGACAGGGCATGCCGCGCGCGAGATTGCGGAGGTTCATGCTGCCCGCCCGTAGTGCTCGTCTGCGTACCGCCAGACTTCGCCGGCGAGCTCGGACTCCGCCATGTCGAGAATGCGGGCGCACACGGTCATCATCGCGGCCATCACCCGGCCAAACTCCACGTCATCCGGGATCGCGTCGTAGCTGATGCTCTTCGGCAGTACGGAGATCTCGCCGTCGAGATCTACGAACTCCTCGACGTGCCCGGCCTTCTTCGCCACCGCGTACCGGAAGCTGTCGAACGTTGGGTAGCGCTCCTCGAACTCGTGCGGCAGGTTGTCGTACGTGAGATTGAGCAACGCCAGGCAGAGCTTGTGGTGCTGGTAGTTGCGGGGCTTCACCACGTCAGCGCGGTATTGCTCGCCGTTCTTGAATCGCTTCCACGCCTCACGGCTCGCATCATCCGCAGGGATGAACCCGGAGAGCGTCTTGGTGAGGTACATGCGGGACATTACGCAGCCGCCTTCTTGGGCTGGATCGCTTCCATCAGAGTCGCCATCTCGCGCTCGAACAGGTCGACCGCCTTGGCGATGCCGTCGATGTAGAGTTCGTCGCGGAACACGCGAATCTTGAACAGCGGCAGACGGGGACAATATGAAACGAAGTCGCACCACTTACGGCATGCGACCCACAACTGGCCCTGAACCTGAGCCAGATGTGCAGCGGGCATCTTTCCGGCCAACAGCACGTCGAGCTGGATGTGCGCCAGCTTGGTTTTAATCTCGAGCATCCCATCGTCGCCAATGAGGCTGTCAGGGCTGCAGCCGACCCCATGGTTCTTGATGAACCCCATCGGCTGCGGCTCGAGGTCGGTGATAAACGCGTACCTGTCGCGCGCCTCAGCCTCCTGCTCGTGTCCGCGCTCCGTGTGGTCATTCTGGTACATGTACATAGGGTCGCCCGTCAGGCGCTCTCCCATGAGCTTTAACATGTACTCGCGACGGCTTTTCGAATCCTCGCCCTTCGCTTTGCCCTGAGCCATCACGGTCTTGAACATCGATGCCGTGATGATCCCGCGCCGGAGCTCAAGCCATTCCGGGCTGTTCTGCTCGCAGTTGAAGTACTCGATCATTTCGGCTTCGCCTGCTGCTTCTCACGTCCGAACCGGCGCAACTCAGCGACGCATGAATCCAAATCCTTCGCCGCGATTTCCCCAAAGCTGCCGACCTTGCAGAACAGGCTCAGGAACCGCTCGGGCTTCGCGCCAACCTCAGTGCACAGAGCCATGAGATCGGCGGCCTGCTGTTCGGTAATGGCCTCTTCGGCGCCGTTGCCGTCGTTGTCGTTCTCACCAATGGCGACGTTGAAGATGCCCTTTAGCAGGTAGCGCATGCCGTACTGCTGGGCCGCGCCGGCCGCGTGCGTCTTCGTCATCACGTCGCCACCTTTGGCGCCCTTGCCATCGGCGGGCATATCCTTCCAGTGCGTCTCTTTGTGGCCAGCCGTATGACGCACCAGACACACCACGCGAACGTGTTCGGGCTTCGCGGTCTCGCCATCGCTGAACGTCAGCGAGAACCCGTGCCGGGTGTAGATCGGCCGCAGGACGCTATCCAGCTTGCCGTAGGAGGCGTAGTCGCTGCGCGTCTGGGGATTGGTGGCATCGGCCGACACCCGCTTCATCTCCGCCTGCGCGGCCGACATGGCGGCGCTGAATGCGGCCTCAGCCTGGCGCGCGGTGATGCGCTCGTGCATCGCCATCAGACGTTCCATCTTCTCGATGTCCACGGACGGGTCGGATGCGGCCCGGCTGATCACCTCGAGCAAGCTGGCGACTGGCGCCTGATCGCGCGTGGCCAGCGTGCCGTCCTGTTTCACAATGACGCTCACGCATCCTCCTTCGCCATCTCGATATCACCGCCAGCCTTCGCCAGCGCCATGAAGTCGGCCGGCTCGGCAAGCGTGCAGGTGACGGTATCGGCCACCACGTGCGCGATGGCGCGCGCCTGATTCTTGGCGTCCACAATGCGCGTGACTGCTGTATCGGTCTTGGCTGGCTGAACAGTAATCCGGTAATGCGGCATAGATTCCTCAGTGAGTGTCTTCGTGGTATCGATTCGTGCGCGCCCAAAGCGTTTCGCGGCGCACACGGACGTTCTTCTTTCGCTTGCGCTCTTCGTGCGAGGTGATGCAACTGACGATCGCCACCAGCAGAATGAGTGCGGCTGAGCACCAGGCTGCGAGCATCATGTCGGCTCCTTGAGGTCATGTAGTGCGGTGAGCGTCTCTGCCGCGAACCGCTGATGATCCGCAGCGCCCTCGCGAATCATCATCAGTGCAAGGCATGCTTTATCAGCGCGTTTCTTTTGATACTCGGCGCCCTCGTCCCTGCGGATCAGCCACCGCGATAGCGTGCGCAGATCATCGTCCGGGTCGCAGTTCGGCTCATCGAGCAGCCGGTTTGCCAGCGCGATAGCTTGGCTCCGCTCATCATTGGACTCCAGAGCCATTAGCCTTCCCTCCGATTCTTCGGTTCCTGATCGCGCTCCAGCGTCACTTTGAACAGCCCTCGGGATGCGGTGTGGAATGCGACGACGCCTTCAGGCTGTTTGAAGCCGGGCGCTGCGTAGCTACCATTCACGCGGAGCAGGGCTAGCGCTTCGTCGATGCAGGCCATCCCCACGCCTCGCGCGAGGATCGGCACGACGTTGCAACACTGCGGAACGAGAACGGCGTCAGCGGGCGCGAACGAATCGCCTGGATCTTTCCAGCGGCCTACGTTGAACAGGCTCCAGCGCTTCTCTGTGAGGCCGTAGCGCCGTTGAATGCCAGAGCCCCACCATTCACCGAAGTGCGCGCCCGCGCCTAGCGCAGCCAGCTCGTGAGCATGCTGATAGCACCAGCGGCCGAACCCGTTGTTGTCGTCGCCGCCCACGTGCGCGATCCAGCGATTGCGTGAACCGGCGCGTAAGAAGTGCGGCACACCGGCGACATCAATCTGGCAATCGTAGCCATGCTCCAACCGAGAGCCTTCGGCCGGGCGGATATGAACCTGCCCGTTCGTACCGTCGATCTTCTCGGTAACGATAACTTCACGATTGAGACGCGCGATCTTCGCAAACTCTGCGAAAACCGGGATTTGGAGATCGTCAGGGAGCGAATCATTCACCGCACACCTCCGCATATTCCTTCAGCCACTTCTCGATCAGCCGGTTCGTTGGCTGGAGCATCATGGCCATCGCGGCCTGCATCAGCAGATGGCGCATGAGCCTGTTCTGTTTCTGCAGGCGATCGATCGTTGCCAGCGCATCCGCGCCAAACTTTTCGACCTGCGCCTGAACGTCGACAGTCAGGACTTCGAGTTCTTCAGCTTGTTTCGCAACGTCAGCCATGTTCCTTTCTCCCTTCCGCGACCACGAGGGCTGCCGCGAGCGTATCCATGGCCAAGCGCGCGGCTTCCCGTTTGGTGCGCACATCGAGCGCAAGCGTATCGATCACGAGATTTAGCTCGCTGTCGCTCATGCCGATGAAGGTCTCGGCTTGTGAGAGATTCACACCGGCAAGCACTGTGGGTGTGAATGCGGCCTGCGCATCTTTGGCGGTGATCATGGTTCAGTACTCCAGATCCAACTCTGAGTCTTCGCGCTTGCGATCCTCGGCATCGCTCGAAGCCCGCTGACGGTCGATCTCGTTCGTGGGCGGCATGCGCCAGCCCTTCGGAAAGCTAAGGCGCGTAAGCTCGTAGGCTTCGTTGAGATCGATGGTCGGCTTCACGCGGGCGTTCATGGCGCAGCCTCGAATCTATCGATCTCAATCTCGTCCCAGTCATCGGCCTGAGCGAGCGCGAGTTTCTGTTCGTCGAACAACCGGAGTTTTGAGCGCGGGTTCTCGTCGAGCCGCTTATCCCACGCCGCAAACTCTTCCTCGGTCATCTCGACGGTCTTCTGGAAGTGGGTCAGCTCGCTCCAAGCGATGAGCACTTTCATGCTTGTTTCTCCGGGCTTTCAAGATCATCCGGGACCGGAGCCTTGGGTCCGCCATGCCGATAGCACGCGAGCGCAGGCACATAGAGCGAGCTACATGTTTGCCCTTTTTCCTGCGGCCCATATGCGGGCTCATCGCAGAAACCATTGGGCATGCCGTAGCCATCCCAGCACGGCCGCGAACATTTGCCGACGCCGTTCGTGAGAACTTTGTGGCATTCGTAGAGGCTGCTCATCGCGCACCTCCGATCTCGGTGTGGGAACGGACTGTCACGGCGCCACCTTCTTTGGCACATGCGATTCAGCCGACGCAGCCCATAGGTCAGCGGTCTGGGCCTGCGTGCGCACGATGTGGAGCTGACGCAGCAGCTCGAGTGTTGGGGTCAGGTAGCAGGCCGCTGCGATGGCAGCCTCGAGCTCGGTGATGGCCAGCGTCATATACTCGCGAGCCCGGCCAAGCGAATGGCGAACTACGCTCGCGTGCGAAGTCGTGGGCAGCGGTGGTGAGTTGGAATCTTCTACACTTGACGCGGAATTACTCATGACACGCGCACCCAGCGCATGCACGTGAGCAGCACGTTGTCGTAGTCACCGCTCATCGCTTCCTTGCGAAAGGCGACTAGTTGCTCTTCGGTGGCCTTACCCTTTCTGGCGAGGGCATCGGCCACGCGCGCAATCACGAAGAACGCATTGCCGTCAGTGCCGCTCAGGCAGACCTTGACCTTCGGGAATTTCGGGGTCACGACAGGGCTTCCGAGGTGGAGGCGCCTGAAGGGGGCACTAATTTTCTCCCCACGCCACCGCAGTTATGGATTGCGGCTCCGTTCAACACGCGCCACGTCAGGGTGCAGATGTCTTTCGCAACCGAGTAGTCGTGGGCCTGCCCGTCCCAGAGCGACATGCACGACGCGCGTTCCATGCCACGCTCGGCCGCACGCCGTTCCTTCCACGCGGCTTTGTTCGCGGCGCGCAACTCATCAGGCGACAGAGCCTGAATCCGCGCCTTGAGCTTCTCGCTCGCGAAGAACACACCGTAGCCGTGAGTCTTGAACTCGATGGCGCCGAACTTGAACGCCTGAGTGGGTTTCGAGTTTTCTTGACTCCGGGTGCTCACTTGGCTTTCTCCTCTCGGCTCAGCTTCTCGCCAAACTCGAAGAATGATTTGCCGAGCTTGGACACGAACGCGTTGAGCAACGCTTCAGGCATGAGCGTCTGCGCCATCGCGCTCGTTGAGAGTATGCGTTCCATGCGTTTCCAGTCGCCGTCGCAGCCGAAATAGGCTTCAATCACGACAGCGGCGCAGGCCAGTTCGCTTTGTGGTTTCTCCGACAAGGCAGGCAGCAGCGCCGGTGCGATGACCGTCCAGAGATTGCTCAACGCACGCCACGCCATCTCCGGATTCGAATCGAGTGACAGCCGGCAGCCGTTGATGATCGCGGCGCCGACCAGACTCGCCGGCAGCATCTCGAACAGTTTCTCGGCTGGTGAGGCGCTCCTGCTCTGGGAGCGGATACTCACGAGAGCACCGCCTGTGCATCCGCCAGCGTCCGAAAGACCATCAGAGCCTTCCACGAACCGCGGGCACACACCGCCCAGCGGTAGCCGTCGTATCGGGTGCGAGTCAGTCGGATGTTCACTTCAGCCTCCGCGCTGGGTGATCCAGCGAGTGAGACGAAGCGTAAATCGGCTTACGCCGAATGTCAAGTATGCTTACGTTCGAGGGCGCAAAAAGGTGAATCCGTTCCCTATGACGCGGTGCACTAGGGCTTTTTCTTTGGCTTCGGCGGGTCGTCTAATTCAGGGAAAACATGCTTCGCGAGCCCTGGTGACTTGCGCTGCATTGTTTCGGCTTCTGACATCCGTTGCTTGAGCCATCCGCGCAGAGTCTCGGGCAGGTCATCCCACCGATAAGCAACGCTCTTCGCCTCACGACTGAGTGGCATTTCGAACTCCGGGGGAGCGCTGTCCGGGTCCAATAGTAGCTCGCGTTCCTCAAAACCAAGCAGTTTGCATAGCCCGAGCCGGTTGGTTCGCTCGAGTTCGCCTACGTCGCCACGTTCCCATTGCGAGACAGCCTCGCGACTTTTTAGGGCCAACGCCTTGGCAACAGCTTCCTGCGATAGGTCGCGCTCCATGCGGGCTTCCCTGATCTTGATCCCGCGAATGATCGCACGGGGATCGCGCTCACGTTTTTTCTTTACTGTCACATTTGTAAGTGTACTTACGCCTTCGGACTGGCGTGAGTAAGGAGACTTGACGAAAATAGTAAGTGGATTTACGCTCGGGGGCATGCATCAGCTCAGCGACGTCATTAAACACTTCGGCGGCATCTCCGGTCTGGCGGCGGCACTCGAGTGCACCACCCAGGCAATCTCTCAGTGGGACGACGGA